>Ga0256835_1001102_pt1 | contig 17023 bp, 16 predicted proteins | sample PIR30metaG_FD_185972 | JGI IMG/M metagenome (GOLD analysis project Ga0256835, IMG submission 185972) | Hydrothermal vent microbial communities from East Pacific Rise, Pacific Ocean - PIR-30 | ecosystem: Environmental > Aquatic > Marine > Hydrothermal vents | place: Pacific Ocean: East Pacific...
GGGCGTCTCCTGGCCAACGTGGTCTTCCGGGAGCTGGTTTAGGAAAACGTGCTGTTTAAGAGTTTCTTGAATATCGTTTGCAAAAAGAGTAGAAAGGAATCATGGAAGAGAAACTCCTGATGAGCGAAAAGGAGATCGATCGGGCCCTTACCCGCATTGCGCATCAAATTCTTGAGCGTAACAGGGGGTCCGAGGATCTTGTCCTGGTGGGGATCCGCACGGGGGGAGTCCCGCTGGCAGAGAGATTGAAGCGCAAGATCAAGGAGATCGAAGACGTGGAGCTGCCGGTGGGTGTCCTCGATATAAGTCTTTATCGGGACGACTGGAGCCTGGCTTCTCCTCAGCCCGAAGTGCGTCGGACCGAGATTCCCTTCCGGATAGACGATAAGGTCATCATACTGGTGGACGATGTTATCTTTACGGGGCGCACCATTCGAGCGGCGCTCGACGCCTTGATGGACTTCGGTCGCCCCAAAAAGGTAGAGCTGGCTGTTCTGGTGGATCGCGGCCACCGGGAACTACCCATCGAGCCCACCTACACGGGCTTTACCATCACCACCTTACCGAACGAGCACGTTACGGTGAGGCTCAAAGAAATCACGGGAAAAGACGAGGTCGTCCTTGAAAGGTATTAAGGAGGGTCCGGAGAGCAGCTCTTCCTTTACCAGCCGCCTGGCCACCAGGTGGCTGGGGCGGAAGATTATTTTCTTTCGCGAACTATCTTCCACCCAGGATGAGATCAGGAAGCACGTCTTTACCGGCCCCAATGGCCTTGTGGTCTGGGCTGACCGGCAAACCCAGGGGCGAGGGCGCTTTTCTCGAAACTGGTATTCCCCACGGTCGGCGGGGCTTTATTTTTCTCTGCTCCTCAAAGAGCCTCTGGCAAGGCCGCTTCCTCTTTATGGTCTGGCCACTGCTGTGGGAGTGGCCCAGGCCCTGGAAGAAGTGATCAAGATTCCCTTCCATCTCAAGTGGCCCAACGATATTCTGCTCCGTGGCCGCAAGGTGGGGGGGATTCTGCTAGAAGCGGTTTCTCCGGCCCTGATCGTGGGGATTGGTCTCAACGTCTCCTTCAGGCGGGAAGATTTTCCCCCAGAGATCCGGGAAAAGGCCACTTCCATCTTTGAGGAGACGGGGCTTCTCGTAAGCCGGGCCAAGATCCTGCGGGCCGTCTTGAAAAGACTCGAAGATCGTTACGAACTCCTCCTTGAAAAAGGCTTTTCCGCCATCGAAAAAGACTGGCGGAAGCGCGATGTGGCGCTGGGAGGAAGAGTGGTGCTTCGCCGGGGAGACCAGATGCTCACCGGTTTTTCCCTCGGGCCTTCACCCGACGGTACTCTCCTCCTGAAGACCCCCCAGGGGCTGCTCAAACTCCACTCCGGAGAGATTCTCATGTGGGAGATCCCGGGGTGGGAGAAACATCGCGCAGCCTAACTTGTTTCTCCGCCCGCGGCGGAGTAAATTCTTTAGAATAATTCCAAAAGACGAGAAGAGGCTGAAATGACGATCAAAGAGCAGGCTGAAAAGGGTGTTATCACTCCGGAAATCGAAGCTTGTGCCAAACTCGAGGGAATTGAACCGGAGAAGTTGCGGGCTCTGGTGGCCGAGGGCAAGGCCGTTGTTCCGGCCAATCGCAAATTCAAGCTCACCAAACCCTGCGCCATCGGAAAGGGGCTTCGCACCAAGGTAAACGCCAATATCGGAACTTCTCGCGATCTGCCAGACGTGGAACCCGAGCTTGAAAAGTTGCGGGTGGCTCTTGAGGCCGGAGCCGACGCCATCATGGATCTTTCCACCGGAGGGCCTCTCGATGAGATCCGCAAGATGGTGAGAGAAAACTGCCCCGTCCCGCTGGGGACGGTTCCCATATATCAGGCGGCAGTAGAGGCCGTGGAGCACAAAAAGAAGGCCATCGTGGAGATGACGGTGGAAGAGATGTTCCGCGCCGTGGAGAAGCAGGCCGAAGATGGCGTGGATTTCATGACCATTCACTGCGGTGTTACGCGGACGGTGCTTGAGCGTTTTGAAGCGAGCAAGCGCATTCTCGGGGTGGTATCGCGGGGCGGTTCCTTCCTGGTGGAGTGGATGGTCTACAACAACAAAGAAAACCCCTTTTACGAGCACTTCGATGATCTTCTGGCCCTGGCCAGGGAGTACGAGATAACCTTATCTCTGGGAGACGGCATCAGGCCGGGGTGCCTGGCAGACGCCACGGATGGTCCCCAGATCCAGGAGCTCATCATCTTGGGGGAGCTTACCCTGAGGGCCTGGGAGGCCGGGGTGCAGGTGATGATCGAGGGGCCGGGTCACGTTCCTCTGGACCAGGTCGAAGCCAACGTCAAGCTTCAGAAGCGCCTCTGCCACGGAGCCCCCTTTTACGTGCTGGGGCCACTCGTCACCGATATCGCACCGGGTTACGACCATATCGGCTGTGCCATAGGCGGGGCCATCGCCGCGGCAGCCGGGGCCGATTTTCTCTGCTACGTGACCCCTGCCGAACATCTTCGCCTCCCCACGGTGGAGGACGTGCGGGAAGGTGTCATCGCCGCCCGCATCGCCGGGCACGCCGCAGACATCGTAAAGGGTGTCCCTGGCGCCTTCGAAAAGGACCTCGCCATGGCCCGCGCCAGGGCGCGCCTGGACTGGGAGGAACAGATTCGCCTTTCTATCGACCCGGAAAAGGCTCGTCGTTATCGTCTGGAAGGCGGGGTCTCAAAGGGGCGCGCTTGCACCATGTGTGGAGAGTATTGCGCCATCAAGGTCTATCAACGGGCCAGACAGAGAAAATTTTTCGGAGAAGGAGATGAGTGAAGAAGGGGAGCGAAAGCTCCCCTTTTCTTTTAGGCGAATTTGTTAAGGATCCAGGTAATTATTTCGCTCTTCAATTTCATGTTGTCTTCTTCGGTCATGTTGGTGAGCCAGCGCCTCACCCACTTCTGCAGGCGATTGAAATGGGCCTGGTTGAGCTTCTCTCCGTAAACCATCTCAAGAGCCTGGAGATACCAGATGAAGATGGCGTGGAGCGGAATGCACTGATATTCCAGGGTGATGGGATAAAGGGCCTCGTAGAAGGCACGGTTGATGAACTTCTTGTCCGGCTCGCTTCCGAACTTTCGGATCACCAGCCGGGAGACGTTTTCCCCTTCTTTTCCTTCCTCGGGGATTTCTTCCTGCCGCTCCATGAGAAGGCGCATATTCTCGTTGAGGAGATCCATGCGCTCGCGGTTGAGCTTGATGATCTCCTCCTGCAGGAAACCCAAGGCCAGCGGGTTCTCCCGCTCACGATAATATTTGGCAAGCTTTTGCCTCAGGGCAGATTTTCTTGAACGACCACCCATTAAAAATCACCTCTTTCGAGCAGTTTTAAGACGTTACAGCTACCCGGCCCCATAAGGAACTGCCGGGGCACACCCGGTTATCTTTTCAAATAGCTTAAACGCCCCCCCGTGTTTTTGCAAACAGGGCCTATTTGAGCCCCAGCACGTCGTGCATATCGTAGACACCGGGTTCCTTGCCCGCGACCCAGATGGCTGCTTTGACCGCCCCGCGGGCAAAGGTGTCGCGGCTGGCAGCCCGATGGGTGAGTTCTATCCGCTCCCCGGTGCCGGCAAAGAGCACCGTGTGCTCGCCCACGATCTCTCCGGCGCGGATGGTCTGGATGCCGATTTCCTTCTTGGGCCGTTCACCGATGATACCTTCGCGGCAAAACCTGAAAGTGGAATCGTCCCACCCCAGAGTCTTGGCGATGACGTTGGCCAGGGCGATGGCCGTGCCGCTGGGAGCGTCTTTCTTCATCCGGTGGTGGGCTTCTACGATTTCGATGTCGAAATCTTCCCCGAGGACCCTGGTGGCCATCTCCACGAGTTTGTAGAGGAGATTGATTCCTAGGCTCATGTTGTAAGCCTGAACCAGGGGAAAGTGTTTTCGGGCCAGTTCGTGGATCTCTTCGAGTTCTTCCTTTTTGAAGCCGGTGGTCCCGATGACCATGGCTTTGCCATGTTTGCTGTTGATGCGGGCGTGTTCCAGGGAGGCCTCGTGGAAGGTGAAGTCGATAATCACGTCGCCTTTGTCGATGACCTTCTCCAGGCTGTCTTCGATGGTGATGCCCATCTTGGGGAGCCCTACGACCTCACCCACGTCTTTGCCTACGGCCGGGCTGTCTGGCCGCTCGAAGGCGGCAGCCAGTTCAATACCTTCGGTGTTCACGATGTTGTGGATGATGCGGCTACCCATCCTGCCTGCAGCACCGGCAACGATAGCTTTTACCATGACTGGAATCCTCCTTGTAGCGAGGGATAGGAGGCCTTTTTGTAACCTTTGGGAACGGAGAAAAGGCTTTTGGGGAGAGGTTTCTTTTCCACTTTGATCACTTCGACGCGATAGTTGTCCTCGTAGGAGACCTCTTTTAGCGGATAGCCGAACTCCTCGAAATCTTTCATTTCGAGGGCGGACATCTTGCGCTTCGAGGTTTGCCATTCCTCAGGAAGCGTAGCTTCGGTCATCTTGGTCAACTTCTCGACGTTACAGCTCTTTCTCAGATCCCGGGCGAGCTTTTCGGAGACCCAGACTTCGCTCACCGGCCGGCCATTTTCGTAGATGATGAGTTGTTCCGCTGTGTAACCTGCGATACGGCTCTTCTTGCCGGTTTTCTTGTGCGTGAACTTGGATGGTTTCTCCTTGGGAGGCTGGATTTCCTGTTTTTCACCGAAAATTTTGCCAAATTTTTTCCCCATGGCGCCCAGGGCCTTTTGCATCTTCTTCATCTGTTCTTGCATGGCCTTCATGCGCTGCTGGTTCTCTTCCACCGAGGAGGCGTAATAGATCTTCTCTTTTGGGATCACGACATACGTCATCTCGTTGTTGGTGTCCATGATGGTGTAAGCTTCACCCATGCCTATCCGGAAAAGGCCGTCTTCACAGGCCCAGGTGAGACGATCACCATCGCTTGTTTGTGCTTCGATGAGAATTCCCGCCAGAAGCGGAGAAGCTCCAAGCACCACGGAAAGGGACAGAGCCACCAGCAATAGGAACTTTTTCATGGGAAACCTCCTTTAAACCAGTTTGTATCCCGCCAAGATGGATTTCAACTTCTCCACGTTTTCCTCACTCATCTGGGTCAAAGGCAACCTTACTTCCGGACTCGCTATCTTGCCCATGAGATAGAGGGCCGTCTTGGCCGGGACGGGGTTGGTCTCGATGAACATGGCCTTGAAGAGATCGTACAGTTTGTAGTGAAGCTTTCTCGCTTTGTCCCAGTTGCCCTTAAGACAGGCGTTCATCATATCAGCCATCTCTTTGGGCATGACGTTTGAAGCCACCGAGATCACCCCTACTCCTCCAAGGGCCATGGTGGGATAGGCGGTGAAATCGTCTCCGGAAAATACCAGGAACTTGTTGCCGCACTGTTTTATGATTTCGGTGACCTGGCGCATGCTGCCACTGGCCTCTTTGATTCCGACGATGTTCTTGATCTTGGAAAGCCTTGCCACGGTCTCCGGTGCGAGGGAGACGCTCGTCCGCCCCGGGACGTTGTAGAGGATGATGGGAATTTTCTTTACCGCGTCGGCCACGGCTTTGTAGTGCTGGTAGAGGCCTTCCTGGGTGGGTTTGTTGTAGTAGGGGGTTACCATCAGGACGGCGTCTACTCCGATATCGGCGGCAAGCTTGGTGAGCTCGATGGACTGGGCCGTGTTGTTGGTCCCTGTGCCTGCGATGACGGGCACACGCCCGTTTGCGATTTCAACGGTAAGCTCGTAGAGCCGTTTCTTCTCCTCCAGGCTCAGGGTGGCGGACTCTCCGGTGGTTCCCACGGTAAGGAGCCCGTGAGTCCCTCTTTTTATTTGCCACTCTACCAGCTCGCGATAGGATTCCTCGTCGAGCTTTCCGTCTTTGAAAGGAGTTACCAGGGCGACCACCGCTCCCTGAAGAGCTTTCTTATTTTTGGCCTTTTTCCCGCAGGTCTTTTTGCTGCCGCATTTTTTGGCTGGCATAGTTACCTCCTTGCTTTTTATTCTAAAGCCTCCCGGGAAAGGGAAGCCCGGTAGACGAAACGCGCCTCACCTTCGAGGAAGACTTCTTTCGGATCAGGAAGCTCAAAGAAGATCTTCAGGATCTCGCCCCCTTTGGTCAGCACTTCCACCGGAGGGGTTACGAGCCCTTTCAGGGCGGATATGAGAGCCGCTGCCGTGGCCCCGGTGCCACAGGCAAAGGTTTCGTCCTCCACGCCCCTTTCATAGGTGCGCACCGCAATTTTCTGCGGGCCAAGGATAGCTACGAAATTGGCGTTTGTCCCGGAAGGTTCGAAAGTTTCGTGATGGCGAATCCGTGCCCCAAGCTCTTTTACGGGCAGATCCTGGAGTTCTTCCGGGGGGACGATGACCACCGCATGCGGAACCCCGGTATTTACAAAGGACGCCGCCAGGGCCCCCTCAGGAAGAGAGAGCTCGAAATCCAGCCGGAGATCTCGAGGGGGAGTGAGCTGGATTTTCACCTGCCTCCCTTTTACCTCGGCCCGGATGAGGCCCGCCAGGGTCTCAAAGGCGAGTTCCTGAGAGCAAAGGCCCTCTTCTACGGCAAAGCGCGCCGCACAGCGCCCACCGTTGCCGCACATTTCGGCTTCGCTCCCGTCGGCGTTAAAGAAACGCCAGCGGAAGCAGGCCTCCTGGCTCTGGGGTCTTTCGATGAGGATGAGGCCGTCGGCCCCTACGGAGAGAGCCCGGCGACAGAGCTTCTGGGCAAGAAAGCTTCCTGCTCCTTCCGGGACCTGCGCGTTGAAATTGTTGATGAGGATGAAGTCGTTGCCAGAAGCCGTCATTTTGGTGAAAGGAAGGCCTTCAAAATCCGCCGGGCTTTGATCCATGGGTCTTTACATACCAATCTCTAGAGGGCTGTTCAAGCGTAAGAATTTTAAAGCAGGAACTCCGGGATTTTTTCACCCGCCACCAGACGGGCGTAGCTTTCCCTCCGGCGCACCACGAAGTACTCGCTCCCGGAGACCAATACTTCAGGGGGGCGGGGTCTGGAATTGTAGTTTGAAGACATCACAAATCCGTAAGCTCCGGTGCTCATTACCGCCAGCAGCTCTCCGGGCTTCACCAGGGGGAGCTTGCGATCCCGGGCGAAAAAGTCACCTGTCTCACAGATGGGGCCCACCACGTCGGCCACGATTTCCGGTCGGTCGGGGTGAGAAGTTACCGGCACTATCTCGTGGTAGGCGTCGTAAAAGGCGGGGCGCAGGAGGTCGTTCATGCCGGCGTCCACGATGACGAACTTTTTGGCCGGTGTTTCCTTGTAGTAGAGGACCCGGGTCACCAGAATGCCGGCGTTTCCCACCAGCACCCGCCCGGGCTCGAGGATGAGGGTGACTTTGAGATCTTTCAACTCTTCAACCAGGGCCCTGGCATATTCTTCCGGAGGAGGCGGGGCTTCGTCTCCGTAGACGATGCCGAGTCCTCCACCGAGGTCGAGATAACGGATTTCGATATCCTCCTGAGCCAACCTTTTCATGAAGGCTTTGACTCGCCTGAGCGCTTCCACAAAGGGAGAAATTTCCGTCAGCTGGGAGCCGATGTGGCAATCGATCCCCAGGACTTGAAGGTGCGGGTCTTCCCGGGCCAGGAGATAGGCTTTGAAAGCGGTTTCAAGGTCGAGCCCAAACTTGTTTTTCTGAAGACCGGTAGAAATGTAGGGATGCGTCTTGGGATCTACGTCGGGGTTGATCCGGATGGCCACCGGGGCCACCTTTCCCAGGGAGCGGGCCACTCTGGCGAGCGTTTGGAGTTCTCCCAGGCTCTCCACGTTGAACATGAGGATTCCGGCTTTCAGGGCTTCGCGCATCTCCCTGGGAGTCTTACCCACGCCGGAAAAGACGATCTTCTCCGGCGGGATGCCAGCCTTTAGGGCGCGATAGAGCTCTCCCCCGGAGACGATGTCTGCTCCAGAACCCTCTCTGGCAAAGAGCCTCAGGACGGCGAGGTTTGAATTGGCCTTGACCGAATAACAAACGAGATGCGGCAAGGCTCCGAAGGCCCGGTCGAAGATGCGAAAATGGCGCTTCAGCGTGGCGGTGGAATAGAGATAGAAGGGGGTTCCCACCCGGCGTGCGATCTCTCTTACAGGGAGTTCTTCGGCGTAGAGTTCTCCGTGGCGAAACTGGAAGTGATGCATGCCTTCCTCCTTGACCTAGGGGTTAAATTCGACGGTGCTCATTTCCGAAGGGGGACTTTCATTGTGACGAGGAGAGGAATCTACCGCGGTCACAAAGTAGTAGTAAAGCCCGGGGGCCGGAGGACGGTCGAAAAATTTCGGTTCTTTGATGGGCTCTGGCGTGAGGAGTACCGGGGGTTTGCCGGGTCTTTTGCGATACACTCGATAGCCCCAGAGATCAGGCTCGCCGTTTCGTCGCCACCGCAGAAGAACTCCTCCGCGGAAGGGGATAGCCGTGAGCCCTTCTGGCGCAGCCGGGGGAGTGAGGTCTTCGGGGCGCCCGCAGGCCTGGTTGCTCAGAGGGCCTTCGATCAAGCTGCCGTAGTATTCCAGCACGGCAGCTACCTGGTAACAGTAGAGTTTTCCGTTCTGCACATCGTAGTCGAAGTAAGAGGTCTCCGGCACCAGGACCGGAAGGGGCTTTCTCAGCTGGCCTGGTTCGAAGCGGTAAATACGATACTTGAAGAGTTCCTTGAGAGCGGGTTTGCCGTCCAGGAACTTCTCCGGCGGTTGCCAGCTCAAGAAGACGTAGCCATCCCAGGCCTTGGCGGTGAGGTTTTTGGGGGCGGCGGGGGGTGTATACCAGGCAAAGGTTGGAGAACGGGCCGGATCACTGACGCAACGCCAGCCCCTCACGGCTTCCACTTCGTAGTAATATTTCAGCCCCGGTTCCAGGGAACGATCGTTGAAATGGTATCTCTTCAGCGTTTCAAACATCTTTTCGTTCAGGGAGACGAAGAATTTCCTTTCGTAGATACGCCGCGGGCCTGAGACGGGTTCTGCTCGTCGCAAAATGCGAAACCCTTTGAGACCGTCAAGAGGGTTGCCGTCTACCTTCTTGCGGGGAATTTTGAAGGAAAGTTCCGCTCCCCAGAAATGGAGATCCACTCTTACATCCTCAGGGGGTTTGGGACGCACCGCGTGTGGGGGCTTGGGAGGGGTTTTCTTACCGCAAGCGGCGATGAGAAAGAGGCCCAAAATGAGAGCCAAAAGCTTACGCACTTCTAAACTCCCCCTGTTCGGGAGAACCTACCTTAGTCCTTAAACCGTGTAAACCTTTAGTTCTCCGAGAGAGGGAGATAGCGCAGGCAGCCTTTTCTGAGGAGAAAGATTCCACCGCCCAGGCTCTGGGCCACGGTGAACTTTTCCTCACCAATTTCTACGACCACACCGGCAAAAATGTGCTCGGTGGCCTTTACCTGGACTCTCTTTTCGAGACGTTTCTTTTCTTTGGTGAGCCTTTCGAGTTCCTCCTTGAGGGTCCTTTCTTCCTTCAACAGGGTGGCAAGCTTTCTCTTGAGACATTTCAGGGAGCGGATTTTTTCCGGAGAGAGCCTTCCTTCCTTCAGGAGATTTATTCCCGTCTCGAGAACCCTCAGGAGGGGCTGCTTCTCTTCCTGTAAAAGGGCCAGTTTCCCCTTTATTTCGTCTAACCGGTGAAGGAGGCAGGGATTGCACCCCGCTCTGATGATGGTGGCTACGTGTGCCCTGCTACCCAGGATGCGGGTCAAAACACCACCTTCCACGGTGAGTTCACCACCTACCACCGCTCCTATTCCCTCGGTGCAGATGAAATTTCCCGCCACCCTCACACAGGCCTGTAGCACGTAGTCCGTGACCACCAGGTCGCCTTCTATCTCTACCGGGGTATACTCTATCCCTCCGAGACGAGCATTCCCCTGGCAGATGAGGCGGGCCTTTTCCCCGTGCAACAGACCCTCCACCAGAAGATTGCCCTTTACCACCACTTCCGCTTCGTCTTCGATGTTTCCGTGGATTTCGACGTCTCCCAGGGCGTGAAGTTTGAACCCCCTTTTCACGTCTCCGGTGATGACGAGTTTTTCCCCTCGAAAGCGGACGTTTCCCGTGTCCCAGTTGACGTCGCCGTCCAACCAGAACTCCGGGTGTACTTCGATACGTTGAGGGTACACCTTGAGCACCCCGGCTTTTTTGGCCGTGAAGAGTTTTGTGCCCGGGTCAAAGCTGACCCATTCGTTTGTATCCATCTTTAAATCTCGCCCCGGCTGAGGAGCAATTTCTTCGCCAAAGACATTTCGCCCCGGTTTTCCGGGGGTGGGAGGGTGAAGTTTTGCAATCTTCTGCCCTTCTTCCACACACAGGATGGCATTTCTTTCACGCAGGTCTATCTTGGGAGCTTCCAGGTCTTCGTGGGACTTTATGGGAACGAACCATTCCAGATAAGCATCCTTTCCTTTTTCAGGGGGTCTCCCTTCGGCCAGAATCAGGCACCCGTTCTCCCAGCGAGGTTCCTCACAAAAGCCGAAAACTATCCCTTTTGTTTTCAGGAACTCATACAGTTGCCGCAGGGGTTCTCCCTCTGGAAAGGGAGCATCGGGCCGCTGAGGATCGAGAAAGGCCTTCATCTTGTCGGGGCTTACGAGGAGGAGATAGTCCCCACCAAGGACTTTGAATCCTCTTTTGAAATCTTCGGCGAGAACAGGCATCCTAAAATTCTGTTTCGTATCCTCAAGCTTGTGACTGAAATGGTTTTTTCCCAGATAGGAGAATTTATGGTATCTTTTGGAAAAACGAGGTTGGCAATGGGTAGGATTCTGAAGACTTTTCTTTGGGGTCTGGCATTTCTAACAATATTTCCGGTTTTAATTCTGGCTTCGAAGTTACCAACTTTTAAGGATCTTCCTCACTGGCAGGCCACTGCTCCCGAATTTTTGACCTACAGCGGGGGAATGAAGGCCTTTTATCTGCACCGGACCTATCAGCGCGAAGATGGAGCGAAACTTGAGCTCTTCCTGGCGGGTGGAACCGAAGGGGCCCGTCTCATCCGGACCCTTAAAGGGCGTATTGAGATCAACACCGAGAACTATCTCCTCAAATATGACAAAGAAGGCCCTTATCAGACCCTCCTCAGCTTTGCCCCCCCGGAGAAGCGGGGTTTTGTGGCGATCTTTCTCAAAGACGACCCGCCGGTGATCCTCTTTGCCCGTTTCTCTGGCCTTGAGCTCAAAGAGGCCCTGGGCCTGCTCAAGAGTTTCGATTGGAACCAGCTCCTCTCGCAATCCCTGGCCTTCCTGGAGGGTGAAGTCTCTTGAAGACAAAGAGCCACCATCTCAGACAGGGATTTTTGGGGCTGATTTTGATCCTCTTAGGGCTCTTCACTTTTCTCGCCCTTGTGGGGCATCATCTGGACGACCCGGGGTTTGGGCGCCTGGGGGCCACGCAGGTCAGAAACTTTACCGGCCTTCTGGGAGCATATCTGGCGGCCTTGCTCTTCGATCTGGCAGGTCTTGGGGCCTGGTTCGTGCCCCTTTTTCTCTTCCTGGCCGGGGTGATGTTGCTCTCCGGGCGGAATCCCGGCTGGCAGGTACCTTTGGCCGGTGTCCTCTTTACCGTCTCCACCTCCTTTTTCGAACCTCTCCTTGGTCTTACCGGCAATCTGGGCTCTTATCCCTTGAATGGGGGTTTTTTGGGGGCCCTGGGGCAGACCCTCCTCCTCTGGCTCGGAAGGCCAGGGCTCTTTTTTCTGATCTTCTTCTGCCAGCTGGCGGCCCTCTGTTTGCTCTCGGGTCTTAGCCCCCAGGCCGTCTTGGTCCGCATGGCGGAGCTTGCGCGACACCTGGGGAAAAAGCTTCTTTCTCTGCCCTCTTTTCTCAACTGGCGGAAGGCGTCCTCCTCTCCCCTCGAACCTGCTTACGAACCTCAACTCCCGGAGGAAGAATACGAACCTCAATTTCCGGAGCAAGAGATCTATCCTGAGCCCGAAGAAGAGCTTTATCTCCCTGAGACGGAAGCCGAGGAGTCCGAAGAAGAAAAGCCGGTCGTCTCTCCCCCTCGCGGAAAAGGCTTCAAGCTTCCCCCCCTTGATCTTCTGGAAGACCCGCCGCCTGCTCTCAAGCGCGAGAGCCGTGAGGAGCTCCTGGAGCGAGCCAGACTTCTGGAGCAGAAGCTCGCAGACTTCGGGGTAAAGGGCCGGGTGACAGAAGTTTGCCCCGGGCCGGTGATCACGGTTTACGAATACGAGCCTGCCCCCGGGGTAAAGATCAACAAGATCGCCTCTCTGGCTGACGATCTGGCTCTGGGGCTTAAGGCGGCAAGCGTTCGTATCGTGGCTCCCATCCCGGGTAAGAGCGCGGTGGGGATAGAAGTGGCCAACAGGGAGCGCGAGATCGTCTATCTCAAGGAGATTCTCGCGAGTGAGGCTTTCCGCAAGGCCCGCTCCAAGCTCACCCTGGCCCTGGGGAAGGATATTTCCGGCCGTCCGGTGGTCACCGATCTCGCCAAGATGCCCCATCTCCTGATAGCCGGAGCCACGGGCACCGGAAAAAGCGTTTGCCTCCACGCCATGCTTTTGAGCCTCCTCTACAAGGCCACGCCGGAAGAAGTGCGCTTCCTCCTGATCGACCCCAAACGCATCGAGCTTTCCGTCTACGACGGTATTCCGCATCTCCTGTACCCGGTGGTGCTGGAGCCCAAGACCGCCACCCAGGCCCTCAAATGGGCGGTGGCAGAGATGGAGCGCCGTTACCAGCTCCTGGAAGAGGCCCGGGCCCGGAATCTCGAATCTTACAACGCCGAGGCCGAAGAAAAGCTTCCCTATCTGGTGATCGTGGTGGACGAACTGGCGGATTTGATGGTGGTCTCCTCCAAAGAGGTGGAGACCTCTCTCACCCGTCTGGCCCAGATGGCCCGTGCTTCGGGGATCCATCTCCTGCTCGCCACCCAGAGGCCCTCGGTAGACGTGCTCACCGGGATCATCAAGGCCAATTTCCCGGCCCGCATTTCTTTCCAGGTCTCCTCCCGCACGGATTCCCGCACCATCCTTGATACCGGCGGGGCGGAGAGGCTCCTCGGGGCTGGAGACATGCTGTTTCTGCCCCCTGGCACCTCCAAGCTCAAACGCATTCACGGGGCCTATGTCTCCGAGAAGGAGGTAAAGCGGGTGGTGGAGTACTGGCGGGCCCAGGGAGAGCCGGAATACGAGATAGAGCTGGCCTTCGAGTCGCAGGAGGCTGCTCCAGAATTTGAAGAAGAGGTCGACGAACTTTATGAAAAGGCCGTGGAGCTTGTGATTCAGACCGGGCAGGCCTCTATTTCGATGCTCCAGAGACGCCTGCGGGTGGGCTACAACCGGGCCGCCCGCATGATAGAACGTATGGAAAAGGAGGGAATCGTTGGGCCGTCAGATGGTGTTCGTCCTCGTCCTGTTTTGGTGCGCCCTGATCGCTAATCAGGCGCAGGCTATCCCGCCGAAGGCGCGCGATTTCGCCGCTCGAATTCAGTCCTACTACGAAGAGACCCGAAACTTCGTGGCGGAGTTCGAGCAGGAGGTTCACTGGCGAAGAGGGTCGGAAGTCAAGCTCTCAAAGGGGAGGGTGTATCTCCAGAAGCCGGGCCTTATGCGCTGGGAGTATCTCTGGCCGGACAAGCTCCTCATCGTGGCCGACGGGCGCAACGTCTACATCTATAGTCCGCAAGACAAACAGGTGATGATCTTTCCGAGCGGCAAGGCCCTTTCTCCGCGCACCACCCTGGGATTCATGACTGGCAAAGGGAATCTCCTGCGGGATTTTGAGATCCTCTCCTGTGAGGAACTTGCCGAGGGAAAGGTCAAGCTCCTGCTCCTGCCCAAGATCGAAAGCCCCCAGGTGGCCAAGATCGCCCTCATCGCAGATGCTGAGAGTGGCGCCATCTCTGAAATTTGGTTCTGGGATCATCTTGGCAACCTCACCAAGATCAGGTTCTTTAAGGTAAAGAGAAACGTCAAGTTGTCGCCGAAGCTTTTCCACTTCGTTCCACCCCAGGGGGTGGAAATCGTAAGAGAGAGGTGATCTCATGAACGATCTCCAGCAGGAAATAAGAGAGCTCGCCCGTGAAAAGAAGGCCATCATTCTGGCCCACAACTATCAGCCTCCTGAGATCCAGGACGTCGCCGATCTTACGGGAGATTCCCTGGAGCTTTCACTCAAAGCCTCGGAGACCGATGCCGAAGTGATCGTCTTCTGCGGGGTGCGCTTTATGGCGGAGACGGCGGCCATCGTCTGCCCGGACAAGCTGGTGGTGTTTCCACGGCTGGAAGCCGGCTGTGAAATGGCAGACATGATCACGGTGGAGGACGTGGAGGCGCTCAAGGCCAAGTATCCGGGGGCTCCGGTGGTGACCTACGTCAACTCTTACGTGGAGATCAAGGCTGTTTCCGATATCTGCTGTACGTCGGCCAATTCCGTAAACGTGGTCAAATCCTTAGATGCGAAAGAGATCATCTTCCTTCCGGATATGAACCTGGCCCGCTACACCCAGCGCTTCTTCCCGGACAAAAAGATCCACTATCACGAAGGCTTCTGCCCTTTTCACGACATCCTCACCGTAGAAGACGTGGAGAAGGCCCGGCGGGAGCACCCCGAAGCCGTCTTCATGGCCCATCCAGAGTGCCGTCCCGAAGTGATAGATCTGGCAGACGTGGTGCGCTCCACCAGCGGGATGCTTCGCTACGCCCGGGAGTCGGAGGCCCGGGAATTCATCGTGGGCACGGAAGTGGGGCTCCTTTATCCCCTCAAGAAGCAAAACCCGGACAAAGAATTCTTCCCCGCTTCAGAGAAGATGCTCTGCAAGGCCATGAAGATCATTTCTCTCGAAGACCTCAAACGTTCCCTCGAAACTCTCTCCCCGGTGGTGAAGATTCCGGAGGATGTTCGTCAAAAGGCCTATCGTGCGGTGGCCCGCATGTTAGAGATCCCTCGCAATTAGGAGGCTTTTATGGCGCTTCCCTTCCTTTTCGGTGTGCACAATCACCAGCCGCTTGGCAATTTCGACCATGTGATCGCTCGTCTCACCGAGGAGAGCTATTTGCCTTTTCTTCAGGCGGCCTCGGAGAACCCCCATTTCCGTTTCAGCCTCCACGTAAGCGGCATTCTGCTCAGATGGTGGGAAGATCACTATCCCAAGCTCTTCGATCTCCTGGGGACGCTCATTGACCGCGGGCAGATAGAGCCAGTGTGCGGGGGTTTTTTCGAGCCCATCCTGGTGGCCATTCCCCGGGACGACCGCAAGGAGCAGGTCTTGCGCCACAAAGATTACCTCAAGCGCCAGTTCGGGAGGACCCCGGTGGGGCTCTGGCTCACGGAGAGGGTTTGGGAACAATCTCTCGTAGAAGATCTGGTAAACCTAGGCATCCATTACGTGGTGGTGGATGACCGCCATTTTCTGGTTTCCGGGTTCGAAAAGGAGGCCCTCTACGGTTATTACTATACCGAAGCCGAGGCGCAGAAGCTGGCGGTTTTTCCCATCGACGAAACCCTCCGCTATGCGATCCCCTTCTGGCCGGTGGAACGCCTGGCCCAGTATCTCCAGGATGTTTCCTTCCGTGGTGGAGAGCTTGCCATCTATTTTGATGACGGCGAAAAATTCGGGGCCTGGCCCGGTACCCGCAAGTGGGTTTACGAAGATGGCTGGCTCAAGAGGTTTTTGGACGCCTTACGGGAATGGCAGGAGGCGGGCCGGATAGAGATCCTCACTTTCGAGGAGGCCCTCAAAAGGGTGCCTGCCAAAGGTCTTGCCTATCTCCCCACGGCCTCCTATGCCGAGATGGAAGAATGGGCTCTGCCTGCCAATCGCATCCTTGAACTCCTGGAGCTTGAAAAGCGTCTCAAGCCGGAGAAGACCCGCTTTGCGGCCTTCATTCGTGGAGGGCACTGGCGCAACTTTTTCGTGAAATATCCGGAGTCCAATCATCTCCACAAACGCATGTATCTGGTGAGCGCCCTTTCGCGGGAGAAATTCTCCCCGGAGGCCAGGCTCGATCTCCTGGCGGCCCAGTGCAACGACGCGTACTGGCACGGAATTTTTGGAGGGCTTTACCTGCCCCATCTCCGCCAGGCCCTCTGGGAGAAGCTACTTTCTGCCGAGGCCAAGCTCCGGGCAGCCACCAAGCCCGAAATTTTGGCTCAGGATATCGATTTCGACGGCAAAGAAGAGATCTTCTTCGCCTCGGAAAAGGCCGTGCTGGTCTTCAAGCCCTCCTACGGGGGGCAACTGGTAGAATGGTCGAGCCTTTCCACCTGCCACAATTACCAGAATGTCCTAACCAGGCGTTTCGAGGCCTATCACGAAAGCATAAAACACCCGGAGGAGCCTCCCGAAGTCGAGGAGGGGGTCTTCAGCATCCATCAGCTCAAGAAGAGACCGAGCGAGGAGGTGCTCAAGGCCCTCTGTTACGACTGGTACGAAAGACACAGCCTCGTCGAGCATTTCTTTGATCCTTCACGAGGGCTTGAAGATTTCGTGCGGTGCGACTTTGGGGAATGGGGGGACTTTGCCAACCAGCCCTTTCACTGGCATCGCACCGCAGACGAACTCCTCTTCTTCCGGGACGGAGGTCTCTACCCGCCCGGGTCCGAGAGGAGGCCCCTTCTCCTGCGGAAGAGAGTCAAGATCAGACGCGCCGGGCGCAAGCTCCTCCTTGCCTACGAGTTCGAATACCGGGCTGCTGAGGAGACCAGGTGCTTTTTCGGAGTGGAGTTCAACCTTTACCCGCTCTTTCTGGCGCAGGGGCAGGGAGGCTTCCGGGTGGACGGCAAGGAATTTTCGGTGCAAGAACCCCTCGAAGGCCAGGTACAAAAAGCCTCCTTCCGCGGAAAGGGGGAGACTCTGGAGATAAGACTCCCGGAGAAGGCCAGGTTCTTTCTCTTTCCGGTAAAGACGGTGAGTCAATCCGAGGCGGGGTTTGATCTTACGGTTCAGGGCCTTTCTTTTATGCCTTTCTGGCCCTTGACTTTGAAGCCCGGGATGCGTCACCAGTTGGAACTGGCGTTGGAACTCAAACCCTGAATGCCGATACTAGGCT
>Ga0256835_1001103_pt1 | contig 17017 bp, 17 predicted proteins | sample PIR30metaG_FD_185972 | JGI IMG/M metagenome (GOLD analysis project Ga0256835, IMG submission 185972) | Hydrothermal vent microbial communities from East Pacific Rise, Pacific Ocean - PIR-30 | ecosystem: Environmental > Aquatic > Marine > Hydrothermal vents | place: Pacific Ocean: East Pacific...
CACGGCGGTCAGCCACAGGGCCTATGCGGACGCCCTGACCGCTTACAAAATCGTGCAGATGGCTTTGAAAAAGCTTCCAAAGGAGGTGAAGACCACCGAGGATTTGATAGATTTCGCCAAACAGGGCAAAAAGCTCAACGCCTAAACACCAGTCTGTCTATAATCTTCGCCCCAAGCAGGTCCCCCCATACGTTTATCGCCGTTCTAAACATATCCAAAAACCTGTCTACGGTGATAATAAGAGCGATATACTCCACAGGAAGCCCCACGCTGTCCAAAATAAGCGTCATCATAATAAGCCCGGCCCCGGGTATTCCCGCCGCCCCAATGGAAGCGAAGGTGGCCGTTATGAATATGATTATCTGCTGAGAGAGGCTTAAATCCACTCCGGCAAGATTTGCTATATACATAACGGCTATCGATTCATAAAGAGCCGTTCCGTCCATATTGATGGTGGCTCCCAAAGGGAGCACGAATCCAGCCACTTTTTTATCAACGCCACCCTTTGTCTCGGCAACCTCTATCGATACGGGAAGAGTTGCGGAGCTGGAGGCCGTGGAGAAGGCTACGATAACCGCCTCTTTGATTTTTAAAAAGTATTCATAAGGGTTGAACCTTCCTACCAGATAGGCAATAAGTGGCAGCGTAACTAAAGCGTGCGTAAAAAGCGCCGCCAGCACCGTCAGCACATAGCTGTAGAGATTGAAAATGGGCTCGAGCCCGTTTTTGCCTACCGTATAGGCTATGAGGAAAAAGACACCGATTGGGGTCAGGTTGATGACCCATTTGGCTATTACCATAAAGGCGTCGTTTATGGAGTCGAAATAGGTATAAAGAAACTCTTTTTTACTCTTTTGGATATACAAAGAGGCTATGGCAAACAAAATGGTGAAAAATATGATAGGCAGTATGGCACCTTCGCTTAAAGCCTTGAATATATTTTGTGGTATGAAAGAGAGTATAAAATCCGAGAAACTGAGCTCCTTTGGCTCAACTGGCGGAGTATCTACCGTAAGCGCGCTCACTGCCCCGCTTCCCGGATTGAATATGTTAAATACAATCAGCCCAAGTAATACCGCAAGCGCCGTTGTGGTAAGGTAGTAGACGAATGCCTTGATACCGATGCTTTTAAGCTCATCGGTGTCGTTGAGGCCAGTTATCGCCACATAAATGCTCGCTACCACGATAGGGATGATAAGCATTTTCAGCAATGAGATATAGACATCTCCGATAAATTTCAGCTCCACGGCCGCATCTTTGAAATATAACCCAAAGGCGATACCGGCAATTATCGCCAAAAGGGTCAGGTTTTCCAATGAGAGCAGCTTTTTCATCTCAATCCCAAAATCAACGAAACTATATACATCCCAACAATCCCCGCCAAATACATGGCAGCCGTTCCCAACACATTGGCTCCCTGGCAGGAGGTGCAGTTTTTGTATTTCGTCGTCTCATATTTTGCATAAATAGCGTAAAAGAGCAGAACCGCAAGCTCGATGGCGGCCAGTGCCAGGTTGTGCCGTATGACAAACCGGAAGCTCTCAAAAAAAAGCGATAAAATAAGTGCCAGAAAATGGAGTACCATAAAAAATTTGAGGCCTTGTAAAATCCTGTCCTTTATGAAATAGGTGGGACAGGTATCCCCATAATCACCATGCTCTTTGAAAAACTTTTTCTGCTCCTTTTTTGAGAGCTTGTCAAAGAGATATCCTCCAAAAATCATATCGATTTTTCGTTGAAGTATTATAGCCTCTTCACCTTTTGCCGTATAAAACCTGTCATTTCCATCGATATCTTGATACATAATTTTCACTACCGGATATCTTGGAACGCTTAGGGTAGCGCCTGGCAGGCTCTCGTCGCTTTCGCTTGAGTAGAACAGCTCCCCCTCTTTTCCAAATATGGTAGGGTTTATCATAATGAGGTAGCCGCTTTCCTGTTTTAAAAGCACAACCCTTATAGGTCTTCCTATCTGAACGGCGGCCAGGGCTTTTAAACCGTTCTCTTCCATACTCTTTTTCATATCTTCAATCAGCGTTTTAAGTTTCGGGTCTTTGAAGTCTCTTACATATCCGGATATCTGCAATAGTCTATGGTCCGGATAGGTCAGTAGTTCGGGCATAATTGAACCTTTTGAAGTGTTGTGGGGCAAAGCCCCGGGATTAGTGGTGGGATTTAGCCACAACCATAAGCATTTTTAGGTTGATGACTATAAAGCGGATAAACTGCCATATAAGGCATTTTCTCAAAAATCTTTGAAAAGGCCCAGGAACCATCGTTCCAAAGCTCTTTCCGTCGTATGGTGTGATATTTTTTTGAACGTCCAAGTAATCTTTTGCCATTATCTCTCCTTCTTATTCTGGTATTAAAGTCCAGCCCGGTTTTAGTTGGGCTTTCCACATAAACAGATGGTGTAGAATGTGTTTTATCCAGTGGCCGGCCAGACCAACTTCCCCGAATGTATACTCAGGGTCTCTACCGGTTCCCGGATATTTTTCATAGTCCGGAACCACAGGATAGACCGTAAGAGCCACCGCACTACCGTCAAGCAGGCCTTTACCAGCAGATGCCACACAAGCCGCTCCCATTTCGGCCATAGAGGCGTGATGCCCTTTTTCGGGAACCTCGTCAAGGCTGTATTTGCCCTGAATGACCTCGGTTATTGTCTGAGCTACCGTTTTACCGATAATTCCAGAAGGCATACCGGTTCTTGGAGGAGCCGGTGTTATAGGCGTTCCGTTTACCGATTTTGCAGGTTTGCTTATCGGATGAGGCGGAGCGAATGCGATACCCACTGCGAACATATTTTTGTAATCGGGGTTTTGATAGTATTTTGGCCAGTCGCTTGCCTTCCACTCTTCAAAGGGTTTTGGCGTATAATCTGCATCGACTTTCATAAATCCGTTTGGCATAAATACTTTATCGGTAATGTCGTTACCCTCTTTATCGTATGCTTTAAGTCCCACACCGGTAAATGGCGGTATAAGCATAGAAAAGTCGAACTCCTCCTCACCTTCCGTTCCATCAAGCAGCTCGTAGGTTAGTTTGCCCTTTTGAACCTCTTTGACGTGGGCTCCGGTTATCCAGTCCACTCCTCTTTCAACGAAGAGCGATTCTGCGAGTACTTTGCTCGATACGATATGTCCGCCCCATTTGATATGGACGCCCGCAACGCCAAAATCTCCCAAAAACTGCTCGTTTGAAATCCATTTAATCTCCGCTTTATCCCTAACGCCGGCTTTTCTAAGTTCGTGCTCGATATTGAAGATATATTCAAACGCCGCTCCCTGACAGGTACACATTCCATGGCCCGTTCCTATCAGAAATTTCTGTTTTTCACCCTTTTTCATCTTCTCTATGGCTTCTTGAAAGTAGGTGTTGGCTTCGGCCGCGTGTCCGTATGTACAAACAGAGAGTGAATTTCCCTCTTCCGGCCCAAGACCTGGAGTTGCCGCAAAGTTCAGTTTCGGTCCCGTTGCGTTTATAAGATAGTCATACTCTACCTCTTCTGTCTGACCCTGTTTGTTGGGGTCCGTATACTCTATGGTGACATAGGGTTTTTCGCTATCTTGTTTCCCTTCCGGATGGATGGATACCGCTTTTGCCTGTCTAAAATCAATCCCGGCTTTCTCGTAAACCGGAGCCAGCTCAAATACAACATCCTCAGGCGTCATCTCACCGACGCCAACCCAGATGTTTGAAGGAATCCAGTTCCATTTACTATTTGGAGATACGACTACCACTTCATGGTCTTTTCCAAGCCAGTGCTTGGCAAAAGTAGCAGCAGTATGTCCAGATACTCCAGCTCCTAAAACAACAATTCTTGCCATTTTCGCCCCTTCATAAAATTTATTGACAAAACATTATAGCCCTTCAAACTTTAATAAAAAATAAAAATTAATTAACCAAATTGAGACTATAATAAGAAATAATGAATTATATAAATTTAGCTTATGAAATTCAGATATTCGTTCTTGAAATCAACATACCTAAGCGCCGAGGCATAAAGTTCGTCAACCTCTTTTTGGGTAAGCTCTCTTACTACCCTGGCCGGACTTCCCATAATAAGGCTCCTTGGTGGAAACTTTTTACCGCCTGTCACCAAACTGCCGGCACCCACGATACTCTCCTTGCCGATAACAGCGCCGTCGAGTATGGTGGAGTTCATACCTATCAAGCAGGCATCCTCTATGGTGCATCCATGCAGCATAACCCTGTGGCCCACCGTCACATCGTTGCCTATGATGGTGGGATAGCCATCGCTCATATCAGGTTTTTTGTAGTGTGTGACGTGTATCATCGACAAATCCTGGATATTGGTTCTTTTTCCTATATTTATATAGTGCACGTCACCTCTGACAACGCAGCCAAACCATATGGAGGCATCATCTCCAAGTTCTACGTTGCCTATGATAGTGGCGTTTGGGGCTATCCAGACATCGTTGCCCGTTTTTGGAAACCACTCTTTGTATCTTAGTAACATCAGCTCTCCTTTAGCAGCCGTTTTGCCAGCTTTATAGGTTTTGGGGTTTTGTTTTTCTGGTGGGAGTTGTAAAGCAGCTTGGTAAACTCCTCCATCAAAATCTGGGAGTTTATCTCAGGCTGGCCCGGTGCTCTTTGCACTTTTCTGTACTCTCCGTTTGGCAGCAGCTCCCTGGCTTTTACGTTGTCTTTTAGCTGGATGTTCAAAATCTCCAGCAGCCGCTCGTCCAGCTCTTTGTCAAATATGGGCGTCATAAGCTCTATGCGTCTTTCAAGGTTCCTTGGCATCCAGTCGGCGCTGGATATGAACATGGTGGGGTTTGAGTGTTTGAAATAGAAAATACGTGCGTGCTCCAGGTATTTGCCAACTATCGATATTACCCGGATATTTTCGCTTATACCTTCGATTCCGGGCCTTAGACAGCAGATGCCTCTGATAATCAAATCGATTTTTACCCCTGCCATAGAGGCTTTGTAAAGCTCGATTATGATGTCCTGGTCCACCAGGGAGTTCATTTTGGCGATAATGTGACCCTCTTTGCCCTTTTTGGCCTCGTTTTGTATCATTGATATAAGTTTTGGTTTTATCTGTGTGGGAGACATATAAAGCGTATTTAGTTTGCCCTTTTTTGAAAAGCCGGTGAGATAGTGGAAAAATCTGGTGGCATCGGCGGTTATATCCTCCCTTGTGGTGAAGTAGCTTACGTCGGTGTATATTCTGGCGGTGGTTGGATTGTAGTTTCCGGTAGCCAGGTGGACATACTGTTTGAGCTTGTCTCCATCTTTTTTTATCACCTGGGCTATCTTTGCGTGGACCTTGAACCCTGGTATGCCAAATATCACGTGGGCTCCCGATTTTTCGAGCCTTCTGGCCCAGATAAGGTTGTTCTCCTCATCGAACCTGGCCTTGAGTTCCACCATAGCCGTCACCTGTTTTCCGCTCTCGGCGGCTTCTATGAGAGCTTTTACGATGGGAGAGTTCTTACCCACCCTGTAAAGCGTCATCCTGATAGCCAGCACATCCGGGTCCTTGCTGGCTTCGGATATAAACCTCACCACCGGGTCGAAACTCTCATACGGGTGGTAGAGCATCGCGTCTTTTTCATGGTCTAAAATATTGAAAATCGGCTCGTTGCTGTCAAACGGTGGAAGGATTTTTGGAGTATAGGGCTCAAAGAGCAGGTGGGGGAAGTTTTTGTTGGATACTATCTCCCACAGTCCGGCAAGGTTTAGGGGCATTCTGTATTTATAGATATCCCCTTTGTGAACTTTGAGATGTTCGTTTAAAAACTCTATCAAATCCTCCTCGGCCTCCCTGCCGATTTCAAGCCGGACTATCTCACCTTTTCTTCTAAGCTTCAAACCCTCCTCCAAAAGCTCCATAAAGTCGTCTGCCTCCTCCTCCTCTATCTCGATATCGGCGTTTCTGGTTACTCTAAAAGGAGCCGATGAGAGAACTTTGTATCCGGGAAAGAGGGATTCTAAGTGGGCCTGGACCACGGACTCGATGGGGATGTAGGTGTTTTCTATCTGTATGAATCTTGGCAAAACCCTGGGAATCCTCACCAGACCGTATCTAATCTCGCCGTCCTGGGTATCTTGGAGTTTCAAAACCAGAGCGAAGCTCAGGTTGTTTAGATGGGGAAAGGGGTGTGTCGCGTCAACGGCTATGGGAAGGATTACCGGATAGAGGTTTGAGTAGAAATAGTCGTTTATCCTCTTTTTCGTCTCATCATCCAGCTCATCGTAGTTTTTAAGGTATAGCCCCTCCTTTTTCAAAGCCTCGATGATTTCGAAAAAGGTATCTTCCAGCACCACCTGCTCTTTATGCAGATACTCCCTGATAGCCTTTAGCTGCTCCAAAGGGGTCATCTTGTCCGGGCCGGTTACTCTGATGCGGTATTTGAAAAGTTTTTTAAGTCCGGCAACGCGTATCATATAGAACTCATCCAGGTTCGTTCCGTATATGGCGATAAATTTCAGCCTCTCCAGCAGCGGATTGGTTCTATCCTGCGCCTCCTCCAAAACACGGGTGTTGAACCTGAGCCAAGAGAGTTCACGGTTTATATAGAGTTTCGGGTCTTTTAGGTCCACCATCGATATGTTCCTTTTTAAACTTTATTTCCATTTTAACAAAAAGTAGCTAAAATCGAGAAAAAAGGCTTTGGATGGGTATCGAAAGGCTTATAAAACAGCACAGGGAGTTCAAGGAGCTACATTTCAAAGAGTATGAGAAACTCTTTTTGGAGCTGGTGGAAAAGGGGCAGCATCCAAAGGTGCTATTTATAGGGTGCAGCGATTCGAGGGTGGTTCCGGATTTGATAACGGGTGCGGGGCCCGGCGAGCTTTTCGTGTTTAGAAACGTGGGAAACTTCGTTCCCCCTTTTAAACCGGACAAGGATTTTCATGCCACGGCCGCCGCCATAGAGTATGCGGTAAGCGTGCTGGAGGTGGAGGATGTGATAGTCTGCGGCCACAGCCATTGTGGGGCATGCGAGAGTCTGTATAAGGATATTCCGGACAGATTGGAGCTGATTCATACCAAAAAGTGGCTCGAACTTGGAAAAAGGGCAAAAGAGGAGGCTTTGAAGTGCTGCTCGGATGATAAGGAGAAGCTGTTAAGGGCCACTGAGAGGATATCGGTAATCTTTCAATTAGAAAACCTCCTAACCTATCCGGATGTGAAAAAAAGAGTGGAGGAGGGGAGGTTGAGGGTTCATGGATGGTACTACAAAATAGAGAGCGGCGAGATAGAGTATTATGACGATGAGAAGGAGAGCTTTTTGCCTATAAAACCTTGATTTTCTCTATCTCGTCCCTAAGCCTTGCGGCCTCTTCGAACTCCAGGTTCTTTGCCGCCTCGTTCATCTTTTTTCTAAGCTCTTTGATGATTTTTTCCCTCTCTTTTGGCGGCAAGGTGTCGAGCTTTTTCTTTTTTTGATAGAGCATATCCAAATCCTCGCTTTTGAGGTTTTCATCCAGTTTTCTCGAGACGCTTTTGGGAGTGATTGAGTGTTTTTTGTTGAAATCCTCCTGGATTTTTCTTCTTTCTATCGTGGTTTTGATGGCTCTGTGCATGGAGCCGGTGATTTTATCGCCCAGCTTTTCCAGCTCTTTTACGCTTTTTAGCTCCACCCTTTTGTCTATTTTGTCCCCAAACATCAAAACCCTTCCCTCAAGATGTCTCGCCGCTCTTCCCATAGTCTGTATCAGTGAGGTCTCGCTTCTTAAAAAACCCTCCTTGTCCGCATCCAGGATGGCTACGAGGCTGACTTCGGGCAGGTCGAGCCCCTCTCTTAAAAGGTTGATGCCAACCAGCACGTCATACTCTTTTCGTCTTAGCCCACGGATAAGCTGGTTTCTCTCTATCGCATCGATATCCGAGTGCATATAACGCACCTTGATTCCCAAATCAGCGTAATATTTCGTCAGCTCCTCGGCCATCTTCTTCGTCAGCGTCGTAACCAAAACCCTGTTGTCTTTTTCTATCTCCTTTTTTATCTCGTCATACAGCGTCTCTACCTGGTTTTGGGCCGGGGCCAGCTCGATTCTTGGCTCGAGCAGTCCGGTGGGTCTGATAAGCTGCTGGGCGACTACGCTTGAGAGCTCCAGCTCTTTTTCACCCGGAGTTGCCGATACAAAGAGATAGTGGGGCGCTTTTTCTATGAACTCCTCAAACTTCAGGGGCCTGTTGTCAAGGGCGCTTGGGAGTCTGAACCCATACTCCACCAGCACCTCTTTGCGGCTCCTGTCACCCGCATACATACCACGAAACTGCGGCAGGCTCACATGGGATTCGTCCACTATGATGAGGTAGTCCCCTTTCATGGCGAAATAGTCTATAAGGGAGTAGGGAGTCTCACCGGGCTTTTTGCCCGTAAGGTGCCTGGAGTAGTTCTCTATACCCTTGCAGGTTCCTGTGGTCTCCAGCATCTCCAAATCGAATTCCGTCCGTTGTTTTAGCCGCTGATACTCCACAAGCTTGTTGTTCTGTTTGAAATACTCCAACCTCTCGCCGAGCTCTTTTTCTATGCTCTTTATGGCGCTTCCAAGCCTTTCCTGGCCCACTATGAACTGGTTTGCAGCATAGATGGTAATGGAGTCCAGCTCTTTGGTCTTTTTGTTGGTCAATACCTCGAATCTGTAAATCCTCTCTATCTCATCGCCGAAAAACTCTACCCTAACGGCCTCCTCTTCAAAGTATGCCGGATAGATGTCGATGACGTCTCCGCTGACTCTGAAGTTTCCCCTGTCAAAAAATTTATCCTCTCTTTTGTAACCCATCTCGAGCAGTCTTAGCATCAGCTCCCGTTGGCCTATCTCGTTGCCTACTTCAAATTTGTATACCATCTTTTTGTACTCTTTAGGGTTGCCAAGACCGTAGTTGGCGCTTACCGAGGCCACCACGATAACGTCGTCGTATTCAAGCAGACTGGCGGTGGCGCTGAGCCTTAGGCGCTCAAGCTCGTCGTTTATCGAGCTGTCCTTTTCTATGAACATATCCTGTCTTGGCAGATAGGCTTCAGGCTGATAGTAATCATAGTAACTGATAAAATACTCTACATGATTTTTCGGAAAAAAACCTTTGAACTCACTGTAAAGCTGGGCGGCCAGGGTTTTGTTGTGCGTCATTATAAGTGTTGGAAGCTGCAGCTCTTCTATGATTTTCGCCATGGAAAATGTTTTTCCGCTTCCGGTTACGCCCAGAAGAGTCTGGTATCTGTTGCCGCTTTTTATGGATAATGAGATGTTTTTTATGGCTTGTGGCTGGTCGCCGGCCGGTTTTAGAGATGTATGAATTTTGAATTTAGCCAATTTATAGCCTTTTTTTGATACAATTTTAGCAAAATTTAAACAAAACTTAAAAGAGGTGTGATGGAGAGCGTTACTATAGTTGAAAAGCTGTCTCAAAAGATTGAGGAGCTTATGAAAAGGTACGAAGAGATGAAAGAGGAAAACGGAAGGCTGAAAGAGGAGCTGGCAGCCAAAGAGGCTCAGTTGCAAAAAACCAAAGAGGAGCTTGAACTTAGGGATTTGGAGATGGACGAGATAATCAAAAAGATAGAGAACCTCATAGGATAGGTGTTGCAAAAGATAACCATCAAGATAGAGGGCAAAGAGTATGGGCTTGAACTGCAGGATGATTTTGCCTCATATATGAAAAAGGAGTTGGAAAAAAACCTCAATCCATACTCCAACAATACCATTAAAGAGGTGCTGAACGCCTATTTGAAAAAGTGTTACGAGTGCTACCTGAGTGAAAAAAAACTTCAAAACCTCTTAAAAAAAATCTGATTTAACTCTGATTTAACTAAACTTTAAGTTCTATTATCCGATAATATGAACTGCAGGAAGCCCTGCGAGAAATTTTTTTAAAGGAGACGTCATGAGACGAGGTGGTTTTACTATGATCGAGTTGATCTTCGTGATTGTTATTTTAGGTATTTTGGCTGCTGTTGCGCTTCCAAAGTTCATCGGTGTTAGCGAGCAGGCAAAAGAGGGTAAGATTAAAGCGTTCGTCGGAACTATGAACAGAACCGTTGGCCCAACTCTTTGGAGTAAGAGTATAACGGAAGGTAAAAATGGTGATATAAAATATCTAGCATTAAAAGAATCGAATATCACTGATTATGTTGATTTACCCGATGAAATAAGTTCAGTTGATTTGAGTAACTGTGATGATCCAGATCAGAACAAAACTGTAATGCTTCTTGATGAAAATGCTATGGGTGGCAAGTATTATATTACTTGTAAAGATGGAAGTATAGCCAAAGCTCCTGAGTTTCATCTGTGGAAAGGTAGCCTATCAAGTTTGGGAAGTACTCCTGGAGGAACTGATAAGGCTTTAAACTAATCGCATATTGTGAAGACAGCATTTACGTTAGCTGAAATAGTCTTCATAATAATTGTTCTCGGGATATTAGCCGCTGTGGCTGTCCCGAGGTATTTTTATGTTGAAAAACAGGCTCAGGAAAATATCGTTAAAGCTTTTACCGCAACACTTTACCGAACCGTCGGTCACTCTCTTTGGTCCAAATCTATCTCAAGTGGAAAATTGGGTTCTATAAAAAGTGATGATGATGGTGATGGTGGAAAGTTTTTCGGTAAAAGTTTGGAAGAATACATAACTATTCCAAAATATTTCGATAAAGAGAGTGTCGATTTTAGCAACTGTGCCTCTCCTGGCACACTGGCTCAGCCGTTTATAGAAAAAAGTGAAATAGGTGAGTACAACATCTTTTGCCGTGACGGAAACAGCTCGACCGCCCCTTATTTTACGGTAAGTAAAGAGAATAGATACCAGTTTTAAGAGACAATAATGAAAAAATCGTTTACCATAATCGAACTTATCTTTGTCATCGTTGTTTTAGGAATTATTGCAGCTGTTGCGCTTCCAAAATTTAGTGAAAACTTGAAACAGGCAAATATCTCCAAAGCACAGTCGAAAGTAACCGCCATAAGAAGTGCGATACAGGTTTATAAAAACAAACATATACTTCTTGGTGACGAGACCCCTTACCCGGACTCACTGACAGATACCAAACCCTTTGACGTTATACTCTCTCCTGGGGTTGAAGAGGGGAGTGATGCCGGTGAATGGGAGGATTTGGGCAATGAAAAGTATAAATTTCATATCTCGGATGATGAATACGCCGTATTTGAATACAACAATACTGAAGGAACTTTCGAGTGCAGTAAGAGCAGTTCAAATCCCTCAAAGGTATGTAACAGCTTTTGATGTATTATGAAGTGGCTATATTAAACAGACCTTTGAACCTTACCTACTCTTCGGATAAGCCGGTAAGCCCTGGTAGTGTCGTTGAAGTGGCAATCAGGGGCAAAAAGAGCAGGGCCGTTGTGATAAAGGAGGTTGAAAAGCCCTCTTTCAAAACGATGCGGCTGCAGCCAACTTCTTATTACTACTCATCTTCACAGCTTGAAATCGCCAGATTCATATCCACATATTACTTTTGCTCAATAGGTGAAGCTTTGGGCCTTTTTGTCCCCCATAAAGAGGAGAAGCAGGATTTTAGTCCATCCATCCTGGACCAGCCTACGCTCTCCCAAAGCCAAAAGGAGGCGGTGGAGTTTATAAAGAAGCATAAAAGGACGCTGCTGTTTGGAGATACCGGAAGCGGTAAAACCGAGATTTATATAAGCCTTATGGCCGATACGCTGAAAGAGGGCAAAAGGGCCCTTTTACTGATGCCGGAAATCTCGCTGACGCCCCAGATGGAGCAAAGACTTAAAAAATTTTTTGGCGAAGGTGTGGTGATATGGCACAGCCGTCTTGGGAAAAAGGCCAAAGAGCAGGCTTTGGAAAAAATCTACAGTGGCAAAGCTACGATAATCGCCGGGCCCAGAAGCTCTCTTTTTCTTCCCGTAAAAAACCTGGGGCTTATAGTAGTGGACGAGGAGCATGACGACAGTTACAAAGCACAGAACAGACCCCGCATCAACGCCAAAGATATAGCGCTTTATATGGGAAAGAAGTTTGACATACCCGTTGTTTTGGGAAGTGCCACGCCGCTGGTGAAAAGCTATCACAACTATCCCGTTTTCAGACTCAAGGGGACTTTCTACAAAACAGAAAAAGATACCCTCTTCGATATAGGAAGCGGTATAAACCCTGTGGTACTGCAAGAACTTGAGAGGGTTTTAAGGGCTGACAAACAGGCTTTGATATTTGTCCCTACCAGAGCCCATTTCAAATATCTTATCTGCGACAGCTGCGGCAGCAGCGTGAAGTGTCCCTACTGTGACGTGGGTATGAGCGTTCATTTCGATAAAAGGGCGGTGGTGTGCCACTACTGCAATTTTACCCAGTTTATCCCATCCGGATGCGAGTGTGGAGGAGAGCTTAGGGCCGATAGGGTAGGGACCTCCGAGATAGTGGAGCGGCTTTCGGATATATTTGCTGACAAAGTTATAAAAAAATTCGACAGGGATGAGATAACCACACATAAAAAGCTTATAAAGACATTGAAAGATTTTTCCCAAAAAAAAATCGACGTGTTGGTGGGAACGCAGATGTTATCCAAGGGGCACGACTATCCGGATGTGGCCCTAAGCGTCATAACGGACATCGACTATATGCTCGCTATGGCGGATTACAGGGCCAGGGAGAGGGCTATGAGCCTTTATCTTCAGGTTGCCGGCAGAAGCGGCAGAAAAGAGAGGGGAAGGGTTTTGGTACAGACGAAAAACAGGGAGTTTTTCGAAATGTATCAAGATTATGAGGATTTTATAAAAGATGAGCTGGAATTTAGAAAAATGGCACTCTATCCCCCTTTTGTGAGGCTGGCACAGCTCAATTTTGCGCATAAAGAGGAGAACAGGGCCAAAGAGGCTATGGAGGAGGTTTTGAAAAATCTGAAAAATTTCGATGTGACGGTGGTGGGATATGGCAAAAACGCCATAGAAAAAATCGCCTCCAAATACAGATACCATATTTTGATAAAGTCCGCTTCCGCCAAAAAACTGCTCGAGGCCATATATGCCAGTAAAAACGAGCTTTGCGAGGTGGATATTGACCCGGTGAATATAGCGTGATATAATCGGGGAAAATATCCAAAGAGAGGCTGATGGAAAGATACCCTACAAAAAAGATATATGTGGGCGGCGTGGCCGTGGGCGGCGATGCTCCAATAAGCGTTCAGTCCATGACATACAGCAAAACTGCGGATGTGGAAGCGACGGTGGAGCAGATAAAGAGACTCCATTTCGCCGGTGCCGATATGGTAAGAGTAGCGGTTCCCGAGATGGAGGACGCTCTGGCTTTGAAAGAGATAAAAAGAAGAATCTCTCTGCCTTTGATAGCCGATATCCATTTCAATTACAAACTGGCTCTCATAGCCTCCCAGTCCGTAGACTGTATCCGGATAAACCCGGGAAACATAGGGGACAAGGGGCGTATAAAAGAGGTTGTAAAGGCCTGTAAAGAAAGAGGTATCCCCATTCGTATCGGCGTAAACGCGGGAAGCCTTGAGAAAAATATAGAGAGTAGATATGGTGCTACCTCGGAAGCTATGGTGCAAAGCGCTCTTTATCACATAAAACTTCTGGAGGATTTGGATTTTACCGATATCAAGGTTAGTTTGAAAGCCAGCGACGTAAAACGGACGGTAGATGCGTATAGGAAGCTCAGGCCTTTGGTGGAGTATCCCTTTCATCTGGGCGTGACGGAGGCCGGGACTGTTTTTCATGCCACTATAAAGTCCGCCATAGGTATAGGCTCGCTTCTTTTGGATGGTATCGGTGATACAGTAAGGGTATCGATAACGGGAGAGCTTGAAAAAGAGATAGAGGTGGGCCGTGCGATTATAAAGGATGCGGGACGCTCAAACGAGGGGGTCAACATAATCTCCTGTCCAACCTGCGGAAGAATCGAGGCCGATTTGGTAAAGGCGGTGGCCGAGGTGGAGGAGAGGACCAAACATATAAAAAGTCCGCTCAACATCTCCGTAATGGGATGCGTGGTAAATGCCATAGGAGAGGCGAAAGAGGCCGATGTGGCGATAGCTTACGGTAAAGGCAGCGGCCTGATAATGGTAAAAGGAGAAGTGGTGGCGAAACTGTCCGAGGAGAAATTGGTGGAGAGATTCATCGAAGAAGTGGAAAAAGCAGCGAAGGAAGAGGAGTAATGGAGAGTCACCTGTTTAATTTAAATATCGAAAGGGCCGTGTTAAGTTCGATTATATTCGACCCGAACCTCTATGAGGATGTGGCGGCGGTACTGGAGCCAAAGGATTTTTATCACCCTTTCCATCAGGAGATTTTCAAGGCTATGGAGGAGCTTGAAAGGGAAGGGGAGCCGATAGATGAGGAGTTTTTAAAAGAGAAGCTTCAGAAAAAAGGCAAATTTGACGAAGACAAGTTTTTGGAGATTTTAGCCGCAAACCCCATCTCCAATACGGCGGCCTATGTAAAAGAGATAAAAGAGAAAGCTATTAAAAGAGAGCTTATACACCTGACTACCGAGATAAAAAAGGTGACGATAGAGGAGGATTTGCCTGTAAGCGACGTTATAGACGAGATACAGTCGAAACTTTTCAAAATCATCACCGAGAGCAGCAGTGGCGATTTTAAACACTCCAGCGAGGCTATAAAGGATACGTTGAATCATATCTTGAAGATGAAAGAGAAAGGCAACTCCATACTTACAGGCCTTGATACCGGATTTCACGAGCTAAACATCAAAACCGCCGGCTTCAATCCGGGAGACTTGATAATCATAGCGGCCAGACCTTCGATGGGTAAAACCGCTTTTAGCCTAAATATCGCTCAGTCGGTGCTGGATAACAACAAAGGCGTTGCTATATTTTCTCTGGAGATGCCGGCTGAACAGCTGCTTTTAAGAATGCTTAGCGCAAAGGCATCCATACCTTTGCAAAGGCTCAGGGTGGGAAGCCTGAACGATTTGGAGTGGAGCGAGGTTAGCCGGGTGAGCGACTATCTTGCAAGCAGACCACTTTTTATCGACGACGAGGGGCTCATAAACGTGCATCAGCTAAGAGCGAAACTAAGAAAGCTCAAATCCACCCATCCGGAAGTGGAACTTGCCATTATCGACTATCTTCAGCTGATGAGTGGCAGTGGCAAAAAAGACAGGCATCTTGAGATAAGCGAAATCAGCCGTAGCCTGAAACTTTTAGCCAGGGAGCTTCAAATTCCTATCATAGCCCTTTCGCAGCTAAACCGTTCCCTGGAGAGCAGGGTGGATAAAAGGCCTATGCTTAGTGACTTGAGGGAGTCCGGTGCCATCGAGCAGGATGCGGATGTGATACTCTTTGTATACAGAGACGACGTTTATAAGTTAAAAGAGCTCAAAGAGAAACAGAAAGAGGCTCAAAAACAGGGTAAAAAGCCGGAAAATATCGATTTTCAGGAGAAGAAGGTGGAAGAGGCGGAGATAATCATAGGAAAACAGAGAAACGGCCCCACCGGAGTGGTGAGACTCTATTTTCATAAAGACTACGTTAAATTTACCGAAGAGGCCACTGAAATCAACCGCCAGTATCAGGCGAAAGAGACCAGTTTCCAGCCCGATGACAGTGTGAGCGTCTCCAATATCTGATGCAAAAGGTCCCTCTCTTTCAAAGTACAAAAGAGAGAGCGCTTTTTGCCCTGGCTCTAATACTCATAGCCTCATTGAACCTGGCTTACCGCTATACTCTTTACAAAGATATAACCTCTAAAAAATTCTATCACACCGAGGCCAAAGTTTTGAACCAGTATAAAAAGGGCAGGAAGTGGGTTTTGAAACTGAAAAGCGAAAATTTTACCTTTTACACCTCAACGAAAGAGGATTTGAAGGATTTAAGGGACAGAACCGTTGATGTTATGCTGATAAAAAGCAGATATGGCCCGACGTTTTTGAAATTTTTAAAAGGCGGATACTTTGTCTCGTATATAAAAAAGGTCCATCCAAAGGATATGAGGATGAGGGTAAAGGAGTATATATCCTCGCAGCACCAAAGCACTGTGGCAAAAGAGATTTTTCCGGCTCTTTTTCTGGCAACACCGATAAGTTACGATATCAGACAGAACCTGTCGGCTCTATCCCTTAGCCATCTGGTGGCTATAAGCGGCTATCATCTGGGAATTTTGGCGGCCTTCGTATCCGCTCTTTTTCTCTTTTTGCTAAAACCAATTTTTCAATGCTTTTTCCCCTATCTGCATATGGGCCGTATTGTTGCCATACTCACTGTTTTGGCGGCTTTTTCATATCTGCTGTTTATAGGGGATACTCCATCTTTGATAAGGGCCTTCGTGCTGCTTGCCATTGGGGCTTTTTTGTATGACAGGCATATCGATATACTATCTTTTGAGCTGCTTTTTTGGGTGGCTCTTCTCATACTTGCCCTCTATCCCCAATATCTCTTTTCAATAGGATTTTGGCTCTCCGTAGCCGGAGTGTTCTTTATCTATCTTTTTTTGAGACACTTTACCCTATCCGGATGGAAAGGGGTGATATTGCTGAATTTCTGGTTGTATCTTGTGATGCTTCCGCTGGTTCATTTTGTATTCGAGGATTTTTCATATCTGCAGCTTCTGTCGCCGTTTATCAGTATGGCCTTTGTGCTCTTTTATCCGGTGGCGGCCCTTTTGCACCTGTTCGGACTTGGCGGGATGCTGGATTTTTCGGTGGAGTGGATTGATGGTGATTTTACGCTCTTTAAGCTAAAAACGCCTCTTTGGTTTATGGGACTCTATGTGGCCCTGGCTTTTTTGTCAATCTATAAACATAGGGTCCTCTACCTCTTCATTCTCATCAATCTGCTCTTTTTGGTTTATTATATAGCAAAGTTTCAGGCCGTATAGATATATTAGCCATGAGATGTAAATCCATAAAAAGAAGAATAGTATAGTGGCGAAGGAGCCGTAAAGTGTGATATAGGTCTTGTTATAGATAACGTAATAAACAAAGGCGATTTTACCTATATACCAGACTGCGGAGGCCAAAAAGGAGGATATTACCACCGATTTGAAACTAAGAGGGGTATTGATGGATATTTTGTAGTTTATCAAAAAC
>Ga0256835_1001104_pt1 | contig 16988 bp, 12 predicted proteins | sample PIR30metaG_FD_185972 | JGI IMG/M metagenome (GOLD analysis project Ga0256835, IMG submission 185972) | Hydrothermal vent microbial communities from East Pacific Rise, Pacific Ocean - PIR-30 | ecosystem: Environmental > Aquatic > Marine > Hydrothermal vents | place: Pacific Ocean: East Pacific...
TCTCCGTTGGGTTTACCCGAAATAGTGGTATTGACCTCATTGGAGGCTTTGGGGTCGGTCTGATCGGTATCGATGGTTGCCTGCATTACCACAACATCATCATTACTTGGATCACCATTGGCCTTGGCATAGACCTTGGCCACGGGGGAGATGCTTCCTACGGTTCCTTCCCGCTTGGTCCCCAGTGTACAGGTTAGAACCGTATCGTTCCCTTCACTACCGTCCCCGATACCCGAACCATCCCCACAGATCTCAGGCAGGTAGATCCAGCGCACATCCTCGCGTTTGGTATCGATGGTAATGGTGAGGTTGTCCACCGTCCCGTCGGTACCGTTATTCTCCTGAGCCGAGTCGATATCATTCACACTCCAATGCACCAGATAGCGAATCGCATCGAAAGTCCGTACGACATTGTTGCGCTCTGCGGGGATACTTCCGTCACTGCTGGGACCATCCTGACCCGGTGTGTGCTTTCCGGTACCATCGACCAGAGGATCCGCCCCATTGAACCCCCCTTCGATCCCGCCGTCTTGATCCACGGTCAGAATGATGTCGATAGCCGGTGTAGTGGATTCCTGTGCAGAGAGAAGACCGGAAACAAAAAATAATGCCCAAAAAATACCCAGAAACACCCAGGCGGATCTCTGACGAATCTGTGTCATCTTTTTTCCTTCTCAAGAGAGCCAAAACCCTCATTTTATTGATGTTATCACTCTATAATAAGTGAAAAAATACCTCTAATTTATTATAGCAGATAAAAGTCAGAAAACTGTCAATTTTCAGGCAATATTCTGATATTGAATACTGTAAAGTCTCTTATGATTTTCGATGAGTAAGAACCACTTTTTTAAGCGCATATTGGGTCATCAGCGGACCCAGCAGTTCATGAACCATCGTTGTCGCAATAATAACGTTCAACACGATCGGAGCCATAATGCCAAATCCTGCTTCCTGCTGAAGGGAGAGGGCCAGACCGATGGCGATACCCGCCTGGGGAAAGAGCGCTATTCCCAGGTATTTCTGCACATCGCTCGACGCGCCGGAAACACGTGCCCCGATCCAGACCCCGGAAACTTTACCGATAAAACGGAACACGATATAGAGCACCACCACCAGCGGCATACTCATCACGAACCCCAGGTCCAGGTGCATTGCCGAGAGGGTAAAAAAGAGCATAAAAATGATCTCTTTGAGGTGAAAGTCGAACTCCCGTTTGACCAGATAGAAGTTGCGCGTCGAGATGTTGGAGAGCACGACCCCCATCGCCAGCGACGCCAGCAGCGGCTCAAGACCGAAGTACTCACTCACACTGTAGACGATAAAGATCATCCCCAGCGTCGAAGTGGTCTTGATGCTGCGGTGGTTGCGAAAGACCCGGTCGATCATCTCGGAGATCACCGCGCCGGCCGCGCCAACCGCCAGGGTAAAAAAGAGCGTCGGGACGATCCGGACATACTCATCGAGCGCGTTGTGGGTGATCTCAAGGTTCACCCCGGCTACGATCAGGACAAAACTGAACAGCACCAGTGTAATGGCATTGTCAACCGCCACGACACCGAGAAGAAAGGTGCTGAAGGTCCCTTTGGCCCTCAGCTCATGGATCACCGCGAGGATCGTCGCCGGGGCCGTTGCCGATGCCAGCGCGCCAAAGAGCAGCGAGACCGCCAGACGGTACCGCGTCGAAAGGCCAAAATCGAGATACGAAAAGAGGCTGTAGAGGATCGTCCCGATCAGCACGAAGGTGATCAGCGCCTCAAAGATCGAGATGATCGTGATCTGCCGCCAGACCGAACGGAGCACCTCGTATCGAAGATTGGCACCAATGAGGACCGCGATGAGCGAGAGGGACATGTTGATGATGATGTGTCCGCCGTCGACGAACGACTGAGGGACGAACCCCAGCATATTGGGCCCGATAAGGAATCCCAGGATCAGGTAGCCGACGACATTGAGCATCTTGAACTTGTAGCTGACCCACTTCATAAAAGCGCCCAGCACAAAGATCAGTCCCACATAGAACAGTTCCTGCATCATCGCCCCCGATCGGTCATATCATCCCGTTATCATAGCATTCATTGGGGCTTTTTTGCAACCGGCATACCGAATCTTTGGGTTTGCAGTACTCCCATATCGTCAATAAACAGGTAAAAAAGCGTCTCCTTCTGCACCGGCAGACCGGCCAGATAGCGCAGGGCAAGATTGGCCTGCAAAGATGCGATGTGCATCACCATGGGAGCGGCCACGCCGGCGGGAGTATGATCGGACGGGGCCATCGGGCTCCACGCAGCTTGTTCGAACAGGCACACCTGCCCGTAAAAGGCTTCGACACTCCCATACAACCAAGGAATCTCCCTCTCCTTGGCCCATGCATCGATCTGCGTACGTACTGTTGCATTGTCGGTCGCATCCAACACCAGATCATAATCCCTCTCTCTGGTTCTAAACTCCGCGAAGTCCATCACTAACGATTCGACCTGCACAAACAGATTGCGCGCGCGGACCGCTTCGGCGGCCACCTCCGCCTTGGGTCTCCCCTCGTCCGCCAGGGTTAACGCGATCTGACGATGTATGTTGTGTAGAGAAACGGTATCGAAATCGACCAGATCGATCTCTCCGATCCCGCTGCCGCCCAGTGCCAGCGCCAGCGAGGAACCCAGCCCGCCGCAACCGATGATTGCGATCCGCTTCTGCGCAAGCATACGCTGGGTCTCCTCTCCCCACAGACGGATCTGCCGCGAAAAATACTCTTCGAACTTCACAGCGCATCCCTCTCACGCAGTGCCGCCTCGAACCGCCAGCTTTTCCGGTGCTCTTTGACCGCGGCGCGATCGAGGGTCTCGATGAGCATCGACTCCTTGTCCTCGAGCATCATCTCGATCTCCCCCTCCGGATCGACCAGCATCGTATCGCCATAAAAGCGCCACGCCACGTCGGTATCGCGGTACTCTCCGAGACGATTGGCCCGCAGGATATAGCTGCCGTAGAGGAACGCCCGGCTCTTGATCAGCTCCCGCCACCGATCGTGCGAACCGAACGTCGAGGCGGTGGGCAGCAGCACCAGATCGACCTTGCGACGGCGTATCGCCTGCCAGAACGGATCGAAATGGAGCTCGAACCCGCCCATCACCGCGATCCGAAAACCGTCGATCCGGAACATCATCGGCTCCTGCAGCGGCGCGATCGGATTGGCGAAGAACCCCTGCTCGTTCCAGTGGGCGTAGGGGATCAGGATCTGCTGATCGTAGTAACGGTTCTTTTTGGGGGTAATGACGGCAATGCTTTTGTAGTAGTGTTTCTTTTTCACCCGAACGATCGGCGCGACAAAAACAATATTGTGTTTGCGGGAAAATTTCTTAAGCAGCTTTAGATGCTGATTGGTCTGCTCCTTGACCATGTTGCGCGGCATCGTCTCCATCTCTTTGAAAAAATGGTTCAGCACATACTCCCCCAGCAGCAGCACCCGCACCCCCCGCTCCCGGGCGTTCTTGAGGTAGAACTCCAGCCGGGTGGCGTTCATCCCCAGCGTGGGCAGCTGCAGCGCGCCGACGGTCAGACTCTTCACGAAGCGGCTCCGCTCTGGGACTTTTCGATCGTCTCGACCTTGAGTTTGGCCTCCTCGAGCATCTTCTGTGCCGACTGGATCGTCTCAAGCCCCTTTTCGTACAGCTTGACACTCTCCTCCAATGTCATCTCCGGATCCATCAGCTTCTCCAGGATCGCTTTGGACTCCGCCAGCTGCTCTTCGAACGTTCGTTGTTTCATCTCCCTCTCCTTTTCCATAACATTATACCATCAACCACCAGCCATCCACCATCCACCATCAGCCATCAGCCATCAGCCAGCAGCCATCAGCCAGCAGCCAGCGACGCCCGGATATGGTCATCGAACTTGTCGATCTCCACCAGGAACGCATCATGCCCATAGTCGCTCTGCACTTCGGTGTAGGTGTGGGACTGACCGCCCCTCTCCAGCATCCGGGCAATGTGGGCCATCTCCTCGGGGAAGAAGAGGTAGTCGCCGGAGAAGCTGATCAGATCGACATGCGCCTTGATCCGCGAGACCGCATCATGCAGCGAATCGTACCCGCGGGAGAGGTTGAAGGTGTTGATCGCCTTGACGATATAAAGGTAACTGAGCGGATCGAAGTTGCGGGCGAAGTTGGCGGTGTTGTACTCCATGTACCGCTCCACCTCGTACCGGCCGAACAGTTCGAACAGCCCATCCGTCGCGACGTAGTTGCGGCCGAACTTCTCCTCCATCGACCGGGGAGAGAGGTAGGAGATATGCCCGGCGATCCGCCCGATCGCCAGTCCGTCGAGCCCCTCCTCTTCAAAAGCCCCTTTGGCATAGTTCCCGTTCGCAAAGCGGGGATCTTTCCGGATCGCCTCCATCGCCACTTTGTTGAACGCGATCGTCCAGGGACGCGTCGCATAGGTCGCCGCCAGCACGATGACCCGATCGGCGAAGTTGGGGTAATCCACCGCGAACTGCAACGCCTGCATCCCCCCCATCGAACCGCCGACGATCGCCCGCACGTGGTGGATCCCCAGCGAGCTGAGCAGCTGCTTCTGCGCCCGGATCATATCTTTGATGGTCACGACGGGGAATTTCAGCCGATAGGGCTCCTCACTCGGATACTGCGGGCTCATCGGCCCCGTCGACCCAAAGCACGAACCGATCACATTGGTGGCGATGACGAAGTATTTGTCGGTATCGATCCCTTTGCCCGGACCGATCAGTCCGTCCCACCATCCCGGCTTGCGATCCCCCTCATACAGACCCGCCGCATGGTGCGAACCGCTGAGCGCGTGGGCGACGAGAACGATGTTGTCTTTGGCTTCGTTCATTTGGCCATACGTCTCATAGGTGATGTCGTACGGCTCAAGGATCCGCCCGCTCTCAAGATACAACGGCGAGGAGAAATGGGCGGTTTTGGTTTCGATCTTCATATGGCAGCATTGTCCTGATCAGATTTTGGAAGCTATTTTACCCAAAAGCGGCTTTTGGATAGTGCAGAGGGGATAAAGATTCAGCCAGCTCAGTCATCCTGAACTCGATTCAGGATCCCCTCATCTACCGGGGACGACACAACTTCCTGAACGTCCGATGGGATTCCGGATCAAGGTCCGGAATGTGAGACTCGTGAAGCCAACGACAACTGCTTGTCGTTGGTAGAGTCGGAACCGAAGCGGTCGGAACGAAGTGAAGCCGCGTAGGCTATCGCACCACCATCCTGAACTCGATTCAGGATCCCCCTACTCGATCACCGCACTCCCCTTCGTGAGTCTGGCTGTGGTGTCACCGGTGGCGACATCAGTGGTGAGTACGACGACGGTATCGTCGGACTTTTTAGTGATGGTATTCCCTTCTTTGAGGGTATAGACCTTTCCAAGTTTCATTTCAGTATTTGTCGTTGCCTCAGAAGGATTGTTGTGTTCCCCTCCTGCGGATGGGGTTCCGCCTCCCCCGCCGCCACAGGCGGTCAGAGCCATCATCAGTGCACTCAGCAGGAATGCCGTTGCCGTTTTGGGGATGATTCGTTTCATTTTTGTCTCCTGAATGTCATGCTGCCTTTCAGCGGTACGGTCATGATGATGTGCTGGGTGTCTGCTTTGATCCTGGTGCCCAGCGGCAGAGGTCTGGTGGGCAGCAGGGCTCCTTTGAGATAGGGGCGTGCGGTGCCGTTCGGATCGAGATCGAAGTGGTAGCTCCGCTTTGTCGGCAGAACGATCCGGGCACGGTTTTTGGCATCGAATTTCACCGATGCACCGGGGACGGTGACGTGGAGGTCGATGTTTTGATCCCCGAGCTTGAGGACGAACGCCACCCCGCTCTCCCCTGCTGTGACTTTCAGGGTCGCTTTGCCCTCCTGGGCGGTGTAGTCGCTCTCCTCTACCGGGCGTTCCTCTCCGGTCTCATCGACGATGCTGATCTGGCTCATCCGGGCGATCACGTCGAAGGTCTCGGTGACGTTGCGCTCTCCCAGAGAGGCGGTGACGGTGACCGTCGCCCTGCCCGGAGTCTCGGCGGTGACATCGAAGGTGAGGTTGTGTTCGTTGACCTGCACGGTGACGATCGTCGGATCGCTGGAGACGGCACGGATCTCCAACGGTACGCCGTTGCTGGCGTTGGCCTCCACTCTGAATGCCGGGATGGTACCGCCGACGTAGGTGGGGATGTCGTCGATGGGTTGGATATGCAGGGCGGTACGCTCACCATTGGAATCAGAACTAATTCCATTGTCACGAATGATGTCGGCAACTTTGACCAATTCTCCCCCGATTATTACAGTACTATCATTAGTATATGGAAAAAGGTTGTATTGAAGATCAAGTTTGTCCGGTATACTGTTTTTGTTCGCATCATATTGATATCGCGGATCATCCGGCCAGGCATCACTGCTGTCTTCTAACCCATCACTGTCCCGATCGGGCATGGTGACATTTAATTTTTGCAAAATCACGTTACTAACCCCGCCATTGTTCAAAACAATTCCTATCACAGAGGCAGGATAGGAGAGTAAAGCAGTATTGATGGGATTGTTCAAGGATGCCCCATGAGCACAGTAGCGATGCTGAAGCCCAGTAGAAGCATTACGCAATCTGTATGTAACAGAATCAATTGATTCAGCATGTATATTTTCCAGTGAAATGGAGATCTGTTCACCGTAATTGATTTGATAATCTGCTGTAGATATCATTGCAGTGGGTATCATAAAAATTTTTTCGATTACCATCGCCAGATCAGCTCGACTTATGGTGTCTTGAGGTTTGGCACGATCTGTGATCATGAAAAGACCAAATGCTCGTGTAAGTTTCGCATAGTTGAGCATCGTTTCATTACTAAACTTCTCTTCATCATCGAACGTAATATTAAGATCAATACAGACTGCTTTGTTTTCGAGCTTCAGTGTTTTGACAATGAGCTTAGCAATGGTTTCCCGTGATGGATAAATCGTATTCAATGTTTGAAAGACATTTTCTAATGCTTCACTGTCTACAGCATATGTATAATAAGGCATTGCCCACTTGGGATAAGTACTGTAATAAGCATTTGATGATTTAAGCTGAACAAGCCCTGCCTTGACCTCGGCATTGATGATCATCTTGAGGGCTTCAGCCAGTGATGCGGGATCGGTAGGACGGAAGATCCGTTTGGTGGGGTCATTGGGGTCTGGTTGTCCCCAGATGACCCCTTTGAGGGTACCGAAAGCGATGCCATCGTAGATGTAGCCACCAGTGGCACTCACGTCGGTGTAGAAGTCCTCGATGGAGGCATTGTCGAACTGGAGGACATGGAACTCTTTGACGATCTTCTCTTTGCCGTCACTCAGGGCGATTTTGATAGTATGGACGACTTTGCCGTCGCTAAACGAGGCGAAGAGTCTGTTGGGGTTATCAGGATCGAAGTCCACATACCCTCCCGCATCATCCTCGACACTCAGGCTCACCGCATCCCCATCCCCATCAAAAGTAGCGATCTCCAAAAACGCCGGTTCGTTCGTCGCACTCACCAGCTGGGTCACCTGTCCATCGGCAAGGCGTGGAGCGTGGTTGGTGCGGGTAAGGCTCCAGAAGGTATCGCTACCGCTCACTTTGACCGGGTCGCCGTTTTTGGTGAATTTGACGACGAGTTTGTTGATGGGTTTGGAGGTGTCGGGGGTGAGGGAGATCTTGAGGGTATTGCCCTCTTTGATGAAGTGAGTGGCGGAGACGCCGTTGTAGGTGTTAGAGATAATAATAGGAGTAAAGTTAGTAATATCTTGGTTAAATATCCACTCTTTGGTAAATCTTTTTTTTTGGACAGTGCCATCTTCATTCGTTTCTCTAACGAGGCTCATATAAATGGTTGAATGATAATAATCTTGCATCAGCTTATACTTTTCTATGGCTTTACGGATATCTATAATTTTAAATCCATCCAAACCTACCACATAGGCATAATCACCTGATACCTTTATGCCGCGTGGATATAAAATGGTATCTATATTTCCTTTTAATACTGGATTCATAGGCTGACTTATGTCTATAATTTTAACTCCATCATCACAAGCGACATAAGCATATTTTCCTAAAATATTAATTTCATATGCATCTTTGATACCATTTATGCCCCCTACCAGTACTGGATTATTATACTTACTTATATCTATAATCATAAACCTACCACCCCAATCTACAGAATAAACGTAGTTTCCAGACACAGCAATAGCTCCCAAACCAAAATTAAGGGTTATATTTCCTTTTTGTATTGGATTTACAGGATCACCAGTATCTATAATCTTAAATACTATGCTATCTCCTACATAGGCATAGTTGCCAGACACTGAATATGCTCCATCAATATCAATACTCCCTTTGAATTCAGGATTAGTAGGATCACTCACATCTATAATTTTAAGTTTATTACCAACTTTTAAATATGCATAGTTACCAGATAATGCAATTTTTTCTGCATTTCCAGAAACTCTTAATATACTACTGCTTACAGGATTTTCCGGGTCGCCTATATCAATGATTCTAAGCCCCCCATTCCAGTCGGCTACATAAGCATAGTTACCAGATACTGCAACTCCATATGCCATTAAATCACTACTACTAAAAATTCCTTCTATCTTTGGATTCTCAGGATTACTTATATTAACGATCTTTAATTCATTATTACCATTAGTCATATAGGCATAATTACCTGAAACTGAAATTCCTATTGCCCACGGATTAGTATTATTAGTATCTACACTTCCTTTTAGTGCTGGTTCGAAAGGATTACTTATATCTATGATCATTAGGTCTGTAAAATTATCTGCTACATAAGCATAATTACCAGATACTGCAATTCCATATCCATATCCACCATTTTCTAAAGATATGTTTTCTTTTAGAGTTGGATTTGCAGGATTTTTTATATCAATCACTTCAAAAAAACTTCCTACAACATAAGCAAAATCCCCAGATACTGAAATTTTATTAATATAACCACTAGTATTCATGCTCCCTTTTATAATTGGATTCAAAGGATCTTTTATGTCTAAAATTTTAAAGCCAATGTATCCACCTGTTACATAAGCATAACTATCTGAAATAATAGTAATTCCATTTACTTCTCCTTCAATATCTATATTTGCTTTTAACAGAGGATTAGCCGGATCACTTATATCTATTATTTGAACTCCATGTTCGTAATCTGCTATATAAGCATAGTGATTATTAATAGAAATTCCTTGTGCATTAATTGCATTTATACTTCCCTTTAATTTTGGGTTACTAGGATCAGTAATATCAATAATTTTTAATCCTTCCGTTGAATCTGCTACATAAGCATAATTTCCTGATACTTTGATATCCTGAGCTGGAACTTTAAAATCAATATGTCCTTTTAATATTGGATTTGTTGGATTAGTTATATCAATAATAAGTAGCCTATCATCTCTCTCTACCGTACTTGCTTTTTTATCAATTACATAGGCATAATTGCCTGATACTGTCAGATGCTCTGCTTGATAAGTATCAGCATTTAAACTTCCTTTTAATATTGGATTCCTTGGATCGCTTATATCTATTATTAAAAGACCTTTTAATCGATCAGCTACATAGGCATAATCTCCCACAATCTCAACATCCATATCTGCACCAATGTAATCGACACTTCCCATCACTCTATGAATACCCACCTTACACCCAATCTCCGTCCCACCATTGTCAATACATTGCTGGTAGTCGTCAGTCGATTCTGTACTGGCATCATCACCATCCTCCGCCTGTGTATTGAGATAGACATACGCTTCTTCTTCTCGTGGTACTCCACACCCGACACCTACATGGCCATTGTCTTTGTGATCGATCACGAGATTCACGATCGTCACCTTGTCCTGGGGCATCTCGAAGCTCAGCTTGCCGGTGACAGGATCATACTGCGCAGGGATGTACTGGAGCTGACCATCCCGGTAGTACCACAGTTTGTAGGCAGCACTGTCCGCTTCGATCGTGTAGATCTGCGATCTATCAGGTGCCCACACCCTTAGAGGATCCTGGGTATCATAGGGTTGAGCAAGGCACTCCCGAAGATCAGGATTGTTGACATACGGATAGAGCGTAACTGTTTGGCCGGCTTTGGCTGTGATGGTGTTGAACTCTCCCGTCGCGCCGGAGGGGAGTTCGAAGACGATCTTTGGGGGAACCACTGCAGGCTCTTCAGCCTTCAAAACATTTTTTTGAGATTCATTCGGTGAAAGAATTCTATTTGTATTCTCGCGAAAATAATTTGATAAAAAAGCAACATAAAAACGTGTAAAAGAAGCTATACGTTGTGTTTCAAGCTTAAGATATTCGTCATAAAGTGATACCTGATGCAGTTTGGTTCTTAAATTTAGCTCATAATCTCCAAGTGCTTTCCCCACCTTCAAAATTGCTTCTGACCAATCAGATACAACATCGGATATAGGTACAAGCTTTACAATAATCTGTACTGCATCACTCATAGTAACGTATAGATTGGATGTTAAAAGTTTATCAAGTGTTGAAAGTATATATGATGTTGATGGATTATGTTTGTATTTTTGTTCAAGCAAAATACTTGCACTACGTTGTACAGCCAGTTTGTATAATTTACGTACTACCAAAAAAATCTTTAGAGCTTTGCTGGGTTTACTATCACCCCATTTTTTGTCAAATGTTTCAACAACAGCACTACATTTTTCGCTTAATTCCTCCAAATCTGAAAATGTCATCTCTTCGCCTTTAGCCTCTTTGAGTATCAAAGCTGAAATCATGGGCAAAAGCTCAGTAGCTATTACATAATCTGTCTCCACATTTTGTATTCTTTCTAATGCTGACTTTGCTTTTTCCAGTGTCTGGGTATAAGGAGCTAAAAAAGTTACTTTCGATATAGACCATGCCGCATCAGCACTTGATTTTAATCGTCTGGTTTCGTCCATCATTATTCGTCCGATTTCCCAATATGATTCTATGTCGCTCTCATAAGGATCCTTGTACATTAGATTGTATTGTTTCAGCTCCTCTCCCAATATTTCCACTTGTTTTGTCCATATAGATATTGGATCTGAAGTTTCAAAAGCATTTTCAAGTGGTACAAGTGTTTTTTCCAGAAACTGATTGGCAAGGGATGCATAGTTAGAATACTTGATCGCTGCCAATAAGATTTTTTGATAATCATATACATTTGTCACATCTTTTATATCATTAAGAGCATCTTTTATCTCTTGATCAAGAGACTCTATCATCGTATCGATTTTTCCAGAATTAATCTCTGTTATTATTTTTCGATGATACTCATTCAACATTTCATAGTTTCGGTCCATTTCAGAACCAGAACATGTTGTATCAGACATAACATTTTCACATATATAATCCATTGTTTTTTCTCGAATCTGCTTTGACGAGAGCTTACCACCATAAACCATGGTATTTAAACCTACTACCACTAAAATCCAGACAAAAAACCTTTTGAAAAACATTGCATTTCCTCCTGATCGTTCTACTTTTCCAACTTCCAAAATTCAGTAGAAAAAGCTTTGTTCGTAAGTATAGCGAATAGCTCTCTCTCTCTCTCTTTAAAGTATCATTAAAGTAGTCTTAAAGTATCGAGCTATGATTTAATCAAGTTTTGTGTGGATCCTTTGGGGGATTTGGCATGTTTTCAAAGGGGAGAAACGGATCTGAAACTTAAACGGTTTTCCTGCATAGGAGATTTTTGGTAGTTTTATTTGGTTTTATTACAACAGGTACTGTTATCTGAAATACCAACACGCCTGTCCTGATACTGAATCACGTTCAGCATGACGGATTCAGGATCCCTTATCGATCCGGGACGACACAATATCCCTGAACATCCGATGGGATTCCGGATCGGAGTCCGGAATGACGATACTTTCTTTGCTAAATTCTCTTTTCTAATTCTTTCTAACTCCCCAGCGCCTGCGCCAGATCGGCAATGAGATCCTCCGGATCTTCCAGCCCGATGCTCAGCCGGATCAGCCCCTCCGGGACACCGGCGGCCTCGAGTTCCTCGGGGCTGAGCTGCTGGTGGGTGGTGCTGGCGGGGTGGGTGATGATCGATTTGGAGTCACCGATGTTGGTGACGATACTGAAAAGCTCCACCCGGTCGGCGATCTGCTGGGCCTCTTCCCGGGTAGCCACCTCGAAGCTCATCAGGCCGCTGGCCATCCCCTCTTTGAGATACTTTTGCGCCAGCGCATGGTCCGGGCTGGAGGGGAGACCGGGGTAGTTGACCCGCTGCACTTTGGGGTGTTTTTCCAGATACTCAGCGACTGCCAGCGCGTTGTTTGAGTGAGCGGCCATCCGTACCGGCAGGGTCTCCAGCCCCTGGATCAGCAGCCACGAGTTGTGCGGACTGGGTGCCGCGCCAAAATCCCGCAGCAGCGCCAGTCGCGCCCGCAACGTAAAGGGAGGCAGACCGGTCTGCGAGTAGATCAGGCCGTGATAGCTGGCATCGGGCTCGTTAAAGTGGGCGTAACGGGGATTGCCGGCGATCTTCTCCACCAACCCCTCTCTTTCGACTAGGATCCCGCCCAGAGCCGTCCCCTGCCCTCCGGTGTATTTGCTGGTGGAGTGGACCACGATATCGGCTCCGTGCAACAGCGGCTTTGCCAGAGCCGCCGTAGCAACGGTGTTGTCAGCACATAACAACACTTCATGCCGATCAGCGATGGCGGCGATCGCTTCGATGTCCCCCATCACCACACTGGGGTTGGGGATGACTTCAAAAAAGATCATTTTTGTCCGATCATCGATCTGCGCTTCAAGCTCTTCGAGGTCCTTCACATCGAAAAACCGCCCTTCGATCCCGAAGCGCTTCAGCGTATGCTCTGCCAATGTCAGTGTCCCGCCGTAGGCCTGCTTGGCCACGAGGATATTGTCCCCCGCTTCGGCCACATTGGCAAAGGCATAGAAGACCGCCGACGCACCGCTGGCCGTCGCGATCGCTGCCGCTCCCCGCTCGAGTGCGGCGAAGCGTTTCTCGAACACTTCGGTGGTGGGGTTGGTCAGGCGGGTATAGATGTTGCCCAGCTCCTTGAGCTCGAACCGACGGGCCGCCTGCGCAGTATCCTCAAACGCATACGCCGTGCTCTGATAGATCGGTACCGCCATGGTGCGCTGGCTGTCAAATTCGTATCCGGCATGGGTGGCGATGGTCTGGTCTTTCATGGGGTTCCTTTGTGATCCATTTATTCGCTATTATAACAAAATAGAATAATAAAGCGTTAGAGGAAGAACACTCCGTACAGCACCACCCCCCAGATCATCACCACGATGACAAAAGCGATCAGAACAAAGAACGCCCCGATATCCTTGGCCTGTCCGGCCAGCGGGTGATGCTCCTGTGTCACCAGATCCACCACCCGCTCGATCGCGCTGTTGATCGCCTCGGCAAAAGGGATCAGCCACATCGAGACAAAAAGGATGAGCTTGGGGTAGGTCGGTAGCGGGGCGAAGATCAACCCCACCGTCACCAGCGCGATGGCGAAGAGCTGGATCTTGAACGATGTTTCATTGCGCAGCACCTCCCGCATCCCGGCCAGAGCGTAGGTGATGTTTCGGAAGATCCTAAATCGGGGTTTGTTGGTCACCGGATCACCTCATCATGAGGCTTTGGGCATCACCTCTTCGGCGATGATATGCGCGTATTTGTCCCGGGCAGTCTCGAGATCGTAGCGGTTTTGTAGCCCCATCCAGAACTCGGCACTGGTACCAAAATAGCGTGCCAGCCGCAGTGCAGTATCGGCACTGACCGCCCGCTTGCCGTGGACGATCTCATTGATACGCCTGGGCGAGACATGAAGGGCTTTTGCCAACGTGTTCTGGCTGAGCGCGAGTGGTACCATAAACTCTTCGGACAACACCTCACCGGGATGTATGGGAGCGATCTTTGTCATGGTGACTCCTTTTTTCAATGGTAGTCGACGATTTCGACATCATATGCATGGCCGTCCCGCCATACAAAACAGACGCGGTACTGGCGGTTGATCCGTATGCTGTGCTGCCCTGTCCGATCTTTGGTCAGTTTCTCGAGATGATTGGACGGAGGGATCTTCAGGTCGTCCAGTGTCGTCGATATATCCAGCATGATCAGCTTTTTGTAGGCATTTCTCTGGATCTCATGTGGGAGCTTCTTCGAAAACTCCCGTGAAAAGATCTTCTGAGTCTCTTTGCAGCGAAACGATCGTATCATGAGAAAGTATAGCACATATGACGTTATATGTAAAGAAGGGTAATTGAATAAAGAACTGATATCGGCCCGAAGGCCGTCATCAGCTGTGGTAGTTCGGCGACTCTTTGGTGATCGTCACGTCATGTACGTGCGACTCTTTGAGTCCGGCGGCGGTGATCTCGACGAATTCCGCCTTTTCCCAGAAGGTGGGGATGTCTTTGGAGCCGCAGTAGCCCATGGAGCTGCGCAGGCCGCCGATCATCTGATGGATCACATCGGCGATCTTGCCGCGGTACGGCACGCGCCCTTCGATCCCTTCGGGGACCAGTTTGTCCGCGGCGGTCCCCTCCTGGAAGTAACGGTCGGTGGAGCCTTTGGACATGGCACCGATACTTCCCATGCCTCGGTACTCTTTGAACTGGCGACCGTTGTAGATGATCATCTCACCCGGCGCCTCGTAGGTCCCGGCCAGTGCGGAACCGAGCATCACCGAGCTGGCCCCGACGGCCAGGGCCTTGGCGATGTCGCCGGAGTATTTGATCCCCCCGTCGGCGATCACCGGGACCCCCAGCGGGTTGGCCACTTGAGCCACCTCATCCACCGCTGAGATCTGCGGGACCCCGACACCGGCAACGATCCGGGTGGTGCAGATGGAGCCCGGTCCGATCCCCACCTTGACCGCATCGACACCCGCATCGATCAGATCGCGTGCCGCAGCACCCGTGGCGATGTTCCCGGCGATCACATCGACATCGAGCTCGGCCTTGATCGCCTTGACAGTATCGATGATCCCTTTGGAGTGACCGTGCGCCGAATCGAGCACGATCACATCGACACCCGCTTCTGCCAGCGCGCGGGCACGATCGATCTGCCCGACACCGATGGCTGCCGCAACACGCAGCCGGCCGAACTCATCTTTGTTGGCATTGGGGTACTGCTCTTTTTTTTCGATGTCTTTGATGGTGATCAGCCCGATCAGCGTATCGTCATCGTCGACAATGGGAAGCTTTTCGATCTTGTGTTTCTGGAGCACTTTGGCCGCCTCTTCGAGGGTGGTCCCCTTGCGGGCGGTCACGAGCGGTGCGGGGGTCATCACATCACGTACCTTGAGGTTCATGTCGGTGATGAAACGCATGTCGCGGTTGGTGATGATCCCGATGAGCTTTTTGTTCTCATCCACCACCGGTACCCCCGAGATACGGTACTCGCCCATCATCGCGTCGGCCTCGGCCACGGTCGCGTCGGGACCGATGTAGATCGGATCGATGATGATGCCACTTTCGCTTTTTTTAACCTTTTTGACCTGGAAGGCCTGCGACTCGATGTCCATGTTCTTGTGGATCACACCGATCCCGCCCAGACGGGCCATCGCAATGGCGGCTTTGAACTCGGTGACGGTATCCATCGCCGCCGAGACGATCGGGATATTGAGTGAGACGTTGCGGGTAAGTTTCGTTTCGGTCGAGACCTCTTTGGGCAGGACGGTGGAGTGCTGAGGGACCAGCAGAACATCTTCGAAAGTCAAGGCACGTTTTTTGATACGCATGGGGGGCTCCTAATTGGGATAATTCATCAGTTTTTCCAGCCCGAGGGCACCGTCAAACAGGGTCTTCTCATCAAACGCCCTGCCGATCAACTGCAGTCCGATCGGCATACCGGTCTCGGGGTCATCAGCCACCGGAAGCGAGAGGGCCGGCAGGCCGACGAGGTTGACCCCCAGTGTGTACATATCGCTCTTGTACATCTCCAGCGGATCGGCCAGCTCCCCGATCCGGGGCGCGACACCCGGGGCGACGGGGGAGAGGATCAGATCGGCCTCCTCGAAGATCGCGTTGTACTCGTCACGTATAAGGTGGCGCACTTTCTGAGCTTTGAGATAGTAGGCGTCGTAATACCCCGAGCTGAGGACGAAGTTCCCCAGCAGGATCCGCCGCTTCACCTCGTCGCCGAACCCTTCGGTACGGGTTTTGTAGTAGAGCTCTTCGACATCCTTGACCCCCTCGGCCCGCCGTCCGTAACGGATCCCGTCATAGCGGGCGAGGTTGGTTGCCGCTTCGGCGGTGGCGAGGATATAGTAGGTGGCGATATCGTATTTGGTATTGGCCAGCTCTTTGTGGACAATGGTGTGCCCCGCCTCCTCAAGCGCTTTTACCGTATCGGCAAAAGCGTTCTGTACCGCCGGATCGGCCTCGGCGATGTAGTTGTCGATCACGGCAATCGTTAGCTTGCGCTCCGGATCGATCTGCCCGTAGATCGGCGTTTTCTCGAACTCGGCGCTGGTGGAGTCCCGCGGGTCGTGCCCTTTGATCGCGTCATACAGGATCGCCGCGTCGGTGACGTTCTGTGTGATCGGACCGATCTGATCGAGGCTCGAAGCGTACGCCGCCAGCCCGTAGCGGCTCACCCGGCCATAGGTGGGTTTGAACCCCACGACGCCACAGTAGGCCGCCGGCTGCCGGATCGATCCGCCCGTATCGCTCCCCAGGGCCGCGATGGCGATCCCGGCGGCTACCGCCGCGGCCGATCCGCCGGAACTGCCGCCGGGGACCCGTTCGGGGTCGCGGGGGTTGCGGGTGGGACCGTAGTAGCTGCTCTCGGTGGTCGATCCCATCGCGAACTCATCCATGTTCGCCCGGCCTAACGGCGCGAACCCGGCCGCACGCATGTTCTCCACCGCCGTCGCATCGTACGGAGCGATGTACCCCTGGAGGATCTTCGATCCGCCGGTGACGCTCCAGTCCTTGACCTGAATGTTGTCTTTGAGAAGGATCGGGATCCCGTCGCCCGATACGTCGAAGCCG
>Ga0256835_1001105_pt1 | contig 16977 bp, 9 predicted proteins | sample PIR30metaG_FD_185972 | JGI IMG/M metagenome (GOLD analysis project Ga0256835, IMG submission 185972) | Hydrothermal vent microbial communities from East Pacific Rise, Pacific Ocean - PIR-30 | ecosystem: Environmental > Aquatic > Marine > Hydrothermal vents | place: Pacific Ocean: East Pacific...
GCCACAACCAGGTCTGCCTGGGCATCAAGCAGATTCAGATAGGCAATGGCCACCTTTCTGATAAGCTCTTGTTTGGCCAAGATTACCTGGGCCTGCTGGGCGCTTATAAGGCTTTCTGCCATTTTCAGGCTTACATATGCCTGGCCATTGAATATGGGCTGGATAAGCCTTACTCCATAGTTATCTCCCCAGTAATCCTTTTTTATGTCGCTTGGTCCTATGCCAGATATGTTTTTGTCATAATATCCTTGTCCAATCTGAGCTTCTAATTTGGGCATGAGCTGTGATTTGGCAAGGGGGCGCTCGGCAACAGATGCCTTGAGTTCTGCTTGCGCCTCTTTTAGAAGAGGGTCTTTTTCTACAGCCTTTTGGTAAAGACTCCAAACAGTGTCTGATGCCAAACAGAGGTTGATAGAAAAAAGAGATATAAGATAGGTGGCAAAGACAAAAATAAACAAGGTCCCTAAGCGATTTTTATTATAATAAGTCATGTTCGATAATTCCTTGTGAATGAAATATAAAGAGTATTCTAATATGGAACTGATTTAAAATACAGCTCAGGTTCTTTCGATGTCGTCGTTTGGCTTATTGTTAGAACTCAATATTTGTACTGGTATTTCTCCTTTAAAAGACCTTATGTGGAGATCGCGTTGAGGAAATGGGATTTCAATATTTTCTTTATAGAGTGCATTATAAATTAATACCAAAAATTTTGATATGGTCTTATTGGGATGCATAATGTTTTGGCCTTTTATCCAGATCCTCAAATGGAAATTTACACTGCTATCTCCCATATCCACCATAATGACAGAGGGTTTTCGTCTTTTTGAAATATAAAGGTCTTGAAATCCGCTGTTTGATACGGCCTTCAAAACTATCTCCATGACTTTTTGAGGATCTGTTCCATAGGCAACGCTGAAGGGAATATCAAAACGCCTGATCTCATCGTTCATGGTCCAATTCACTACGCGGTTTTGGATAAAGTCTTGATTAGGTACTATAACGTCTATATTGGCATTGGTTGTAATGGTCATGGAGCGCATTCTCAAATCTGTGATCCTGCCCCTTAATTTTTCGTCAAATTCGATGTAATCTCCAATCTTTACACTTCTTTCAAACATGAGAATCAATCCAGATATGAAATTCGAGACTATATTTTGCAGTCCAAAGCCGATTCCAACTGACAATGCGCCAGCTACAAGGGCAAAAGAAGAAAGGTCAATGCCTAGCACCTTCAAGGCCACAAGGAATCCAAAGGTCACAATGGCATAGTAGCCAAGATTGGCAAGGAGGGTTCTTGTAGAGGTAGTGATTGTTCGACTTGTTACGCTAATTCGATGAATGTTTTTCTTATAAAAATTTCCTATCAAAAACCCTGTGATGAATATCACAAAGGCAATAAGCAGTTTAAATATACTTATGGGTGTACCATTTATTGATATGATGGGGTCGTTGATGGTTTTATAGAATTTGGCGGCAAGCAATTTAAGCTCTTGAAGTGTCTGACCGTGAAATGTCGTGGCCTTTCCAAGAACAAGTGTGTCCATCTCGTCCAGTAGCTGGGATAAATCCATGCTGAGAGAATGGCCTTTTTGAACAAGGTTGGCCAAATGGACCAGCTGACTTCCTGTTTTAAATACGGCCTTGTCTTTTTCCTTGAGTTCGCTGCTAAACTTCAAAAAGAGAGTAGTAATCTTTTGAAGCAGCAGTTGCTCTTTGCTGTCTTGAAGGTCCTGAATAGAATCCTTTAATTTTTCTATATCTTGTTGCTTATTTAAGAGGTTAAGGCGTTCCAGCTCTATTTGTATGGCCTGAATACGGGTGTCTATCTTGTTTATCGCCTCATCTAATTTGGCCAGATCGTTTTCTATCTTTGTGATATCGAATCTGAGTTTTGGCAATGAATCTACCAGGACCTTGGGGGCGGTTTCTATTGCCTGTGTGAGCTTTTTTAGACGGAGCTGGAATAAATCGAGTTCTTTTTTATAAAAGGCATATTGGAGTTGCAAGGTAAGGAGTGAAGGCTCTTTTTCTGGCAAATTGGCTATTTGCGCCTTGAGGATTTTTAACTTGTTGATGGTTTCTTTTATCTTGTCTTGTAATCGAGCACGTTCCAATGACCAATGAATAAATGCCTGAAATAGGCCCTTGTATTTATCCAGGGTTGATGGTGGCGTTAGCTTGATATCAAATTCGGCCTTTTGATTGGTAAGGGATATGAGTTTTTGAACCAGTGTCTTTTGGAGCAATATATCTTCTTTGGCCGACTTTGAAGATATGAGTTTGGTAAGTAGTTTTTGATAATAATCTGGACTTCCCTTAATAAGTGCATCATCGATTGATGCACCATGTGCGGCTACTGCAAAGAATATATGAAAAAATAGTAATAGGATCAGCCCAACAAAACTTGCAGTATAGGCAGTTGATGCCAATTTGTTCTGTCTTTTTACAAGGTGCATCGTAGTTTTTGTCATATGCTCTTTACCCAGGAACAACTATACTCAAGATTAAGGACAAACACCATTTTTTTTCAAAAGTTTTGCTGTTATATGAGCTTATGAGAAAAATTTTCATGGCAATATTGGTGGTTCTATGTCTTTTGCCAAATGTTTATGTGCAAGCAGCTTCTGATATCGTTCAGGTAGAAGTCAAGGGAATAAAGGGCAAGATTAGGCGCAATGTATTGGCCCTTTTAGAAATTTATCAAGAAAGGCAGGAAAAATCGCTTACTCCAGCTCGGATAGAGCTGCTATTTAGAAAGGGATATTCCGATATAAGAAAGGCCCTTCAGCCATTTGGGTACTTTTCGCCAAAGATTAAAGGTAAACTGGATAGGCCTGAGTCAGCAGGGGTCTGGCGCGTTTTTTACAAGGTGGAAAAGGGTAGGCCAGCCAGAATAAAATATCTGGAATTTAAGGTGATTGGCCCAGGGAAAAGGGAGTTGTCATCTTTTGTGCCGCCTTTTAAGCGTAATGACCGGTTTAAGCAGTTAAAATATGAAAAGTTCAAAGATAGCCTCATGGAAGAGGCCAAAAGACGTGGTTATCTAGATGCCACCTTTGAAACGCATAAGGTTGTCATAGATAAACAAGAGGCCAGCGCTTCTATATATCTGCACCTAAAAACAGGGCCAAAATATCACTTTGGTTCCATAACCTTTAAGGAGGCTACTTTATCAACAGATTTTCTAAAGGGATACGCCCAGTTCAAACCCGGACAGCCTTTTGATGCCGCTCTTCTTGGTAAGTTTCGCTCTAGGTTGCTCGACTCAGATTATTTCACTGATGTTAAGGTGGATTATCTAAAAGATGATGTAACATCTGATATGCAGGTACCTATTGTTGCATACTGTCCAATGAAAAAGCCAAATGTCTTCAGGTTGGGTCTAGGTTATGTCTCAGATGTTGGGCCACGGGTAACCCTCGAGTGGCGAAGAAGATATCTTGGCTCCCGTGGTCATCACTTTCGGACTAGGTTTCAGCTTTCTCCTGACGAAACACTTATAGCTGGAGAGTATTTCATCCCCCTTAGTAGACCTTATAGTGACTATGTCTCTATTAAACCTTTTATAGAACACTATGATACGGATTCACGTACAGGATGGAAGTACAACGTTGCCCTTATGTATTCAAAGGCCGTAAGTGGTGGCTGGCGTCAAAATGCAGGAATAAACTTTGGTTATGAAAACTATGAGACAGGTGGGGAAAAGAACGATAGTAGGGAACTTATCCCATTCATCTCATGGTATAAATCTGAAGCTGACAATGTCTTGTATGCAAGTAGGGGCTATTCCATCAAATTTGGCCTTAGTGGCGAAATAGGTGGTTTCTTTGCCAACGAATCTTATCTCAGTTCCTTGCTAAACACCAAGGCTATAAGACGTTTTGCCAAGGATTATCGTTTCATAACCAGGCTTGACCTTGGTGCAATTGTTACTCCCGATGTTAACGAGATACCATCATCTGCACGCTTTTATGCAGGTGGGCAAAATAGCATAAGGGGGTTTTCCCTGGAGGAGTTGGGGCCCAAAAATCCAAAGACAGGAGACGTGACAGGTGGAAGATACCTTGCTGTTTGCAGCCTCGAATTGGAAAGACATATTTACAAGTTGTTAAGCGGTGCAATCTTTGTTGATGCTGGTAACAGTTTCGATCCTGACTACCATAACAAGATAGAGGTTGGTGCTGGATTTGGTTTAAGGCTCAAGACGGTTCTAGGCCCTGTAAGATTGGATTTTGGCTTTGGTATTAGTCACAATCCTGTGCCTTTCAAGTTTTATCTAAGTGTGGGGCCAGATTTTTAGCATATTATGAAAAAAATTGTTGCCTTTTTAATATGTTTGGCGCTAGCCTTCAGTTTCTCATCTTTATGGTTTCTATTTTTTTCCACGCAAGGCCTCATCTTTATTGGAGATTCTGTTACAAACCTTTCGGATGGTGCCTTTAGGTTTCAAAACCTGAATGGTTCAATTGCAAGAGGCTTTTCTGCTAAAAAGATAGCATTTTACTCCGATTCCTTTTCCATGGAGATAAACGGGATCTCCTCGTGCAGACTGCTTTTTAGGGATCTTCTAAGAAGAAAAAGACTCACCCTTGCAAGTTTTAAGGCAAAACGCTTTGTAATTTTCCTGAAAGATTCAGATGACAAGAGCAAAGAAGGTTTCAAAGCAAATTTGAAAATACCTTCATTTCCCTTTGAGATACATCTTAAGGATATTGCCATAGAGACCCTAGAGATAGATAAAGGCGGTAAAAAAGAATTTGAGATGGATCACCTCTATCTAAATGCCTTATTAGAAAGGCGCGGCCTTGAAATCAGGAAATTAGAGACTTTTTTGCCTGTTTTGAATGCAAAGGCTGTATTGAAGGGGCGGGTAACACCTGAGAAAAAAGATGACAATATCATAGTTGATCTGAAATCTTCACTTATAAGGCCATCAGGAAACAAAGCCAAGGCCCTGGTTCTAAAGTCAAATATTAAGGGAGATCTTAAAAATTTACAGATAGCTGTCTATGCAAGCGGACTTTTTCATGGGGCTTTAAATGGAGATGTTTTTGACCCTCTTGGCCTATCTCCCAAGTGGAATGCTAAAGTTGAGATACAAGGGCTTGATCCTCATTTGTTGCATCCTTCTTTGATGGAAGGAAACCTGACTTCAGACGGCTCCTTTTCTGGGGTGGGACGCAATTTCCAAGGAGAAATTGAAGGGCGTTTTTCATCAGAAAGATTTGATATAAAAGAGTTCAAAATAAGCTGTGGTTTAGAAAAAGAAGGATTCTTTTCCATAAAAAATGGATTTATTAAAGCGTTTAATGGAACCTTAGATTTTACAGGAAAGTTATGGCCAGATTCACGTTTCAAGGCGGTAGCTGAACTTCATGACATAAATCCAAAAGGCATATTTCAAGAGGTTAAAGGTAGCATATCAGGAAAGATAGATTTGGATGGCAGGCTCAAATCCAAAACTGGAGTACAGGCCCACATCATTTTTGAAAGATTTAAAGGGGAGATTAATGAAAGACCTCTTGGACTTTCTGGAAACCTCTTTGTAGATGGACAGCATCTGACATTTAAGAAACTGGTTCTCACCTCAGCAGGATCTAGGGTGTCGGTGTCAGGTTTTATTGACAATATGAGACAGGACCTGAACTTTGTTCTTTCAAGCCCTGACCTTTCTGATCTTTTCCCAAAATTGGAAGGCTCCTTGTCTGTGAAGTGTCAGATTGGTGGAACAAGAAAGGGGCCTCAGGTATTGCTAGACGTAAAGGGTAGCGAGATTTCACTGGATGATTTTTCTCTTGATAAATTAAGGCTAACTTTCGATTCAAAAGATGTTTTTGCGTCAAATATACGTGCCCATATTTTTGCCTCTAAGGTCTTTGCAGGCGATCTGTTTCTTGGAAATGTTAAGGTTAGGCTAACTGGAAAAAAGGAAAATCATCTTATCAGATTAGATACCTGGGATGGAGATCTTTATGGCAAGTTGCAGTTGTTTGGTAGTGTGGATGAAGATTTTGGTTATTCAGGAGTAATAAAAAGGCTTTTAATTAGGGCAAAAAGAGGCGAACCGTGGCGTTTGATTCGTCCGGGAAAGGTGAATATTCGTAAAGATAACCTCGATGTTGGCCCCCTTTGTCTAGAAGGGCCAGAAGATGGAGCCAAGTTTTGCACACGATACCAAAAAACTGAAGATGTCTTATCCTTTTTTATGAAAGGAAGCTATATCCCCCTTGCACCTATAGCTTCCATATCTGAGACGAGGCTTAGCAGTATAAAGGGGCATGTTGATTTGGACTTTAACCTTGCAAAGTCGGCAAACAACTTAAAAGGCCATGCCTTTTTAAAGACAGACCGTGTACTTGTCACTTTTGCCAATGGGACAAAGGCTCACCCTTTATTTTTTGACCTAATGGCAAAGCTTTCAAATACTGGAATAGATGGCAAGATTAGTGGGCAGTTGCTTGATAAAGTGGATATATTTGGAGATTTTTCTCTGCCATGTAAATTTACAAGGGAAAATTCCCTTTTATCACAGCCTATAAGTGCAAAAATAAATTTCCGGGCAGACGACCTTTCCATGTTACATGAATTGTTTCCAGAGATTTATGTCTATCATGGTGACATAAAGGCCCTATTCACCATCTCTGGAGCTTTTAACAAGCCGGCTATTCATGGCAGAATGAAACTTTCAGATCTTAAGATGGAGTACCCTAGATATGGCATCAGGATAGATTCCAAGGAGGTGGATGTTGAGGCAAAACAACGTGAGCTTACCATTACTGGCCGGCTTGAATCTGAAAGTGGCCCTCTTTTTATAGAGGGTCACGGGGTTATTGAGCCTTCAATGCCCAATCTCACCATAGTTATAAAGGGAAGTAACTATGATACCGTTTCCATGCCTCATCTTAAGGTGAGGACAAGTCCAGAGCTTAGAGTCACGTTTTCAAAAGATGTTTTAGACGTAACAGGCACAGTTAACATCCCTTTTGCAAGGATTTATCAGGTAGAGATACCAGAGTCGGCCATATTACCAACTCCTGACATTCAGATTAAAGGGCAGGCCAATAGAGCCAATACTACAAAGACAAAGGTCAAGGTGGCTGTCAATGTCTATATTGGAGACGATGTTAGGGTAGATGGCTACGGCTTAAAGGGAAGGATTGAGGGCAGACTTAAAATCATGAGCGGTTTGGATGATAAGATGGTTGCCACAGGTATCCTTTCCATTAAGAAAGGACGCTACAGTGCCTTTGATACAGAGCTTGAAATACGAAAAGGGCGGCTTAACTATTTTTCAAGCCCTATAGATAATCCGGCAATAGAAGTTGAGGCAGTAAGGAGAGTCGAAGATGTTGTCGTTGGTTTCAGAATCAGCGGAACATTAAAGAAGCCTGTGGTAAAGCTATTTTCAGATCCTGAAATGGCTGAATCCGAGATTGCAAGGTATCTCCTAGGTGGAAAAAAGGGCAGGGGAGTAGCAAAGACGGATCTAATTGCAGGAGGTGCAAATCTTATAATATCAAGACTTAGGGAGAAGTTGGGGGTTTTAAACGAGTTGAAGCTTGAAACTGGACAGGCATCTGACGATATATCCCTTGTTGTGGGGACCTATCTACGGCCTGATCTTTATCTCAAATTTATAAATGATTTTGATGATAAGATTACAAGGCTGATTTTGAGATATGACTATTCCAAACATATAGAATTTGAAACAGAGACAGGTGAGCGTCCTTCTGCAGAAGTCTTTTTTAAGATAGAGAAGTAACGAAAGAAGCGCAGACTTAAAGGCCAAACTGGTACTTATCTTTTCCAGCGTAGCTTTGGCTTCCTGGTCATCTTCCAAAACTCAGGCGTAAAGAAAATGGCAACAGTGTAGAGTTCAAGCCTACCTGCCAGCATACAAAAGATTAGTACAAGCTTTGCCATGGAAGGCAGGTGGCCAAAGTTCCTGCTTGGCCCCACAAGATGAAGGCCTGGGCCTATGTTGTTAAGGGTGGCAATCACTGCTGTTGGGCCTGTGACTATATCAACTCCAAGGGCAGTGACAATTAGGCTTGCTCCGAGAAAAACGCAGATATAGATGGCAAAGAAGCTCAAGATGCCAATCATCACGTCCTGAGGCACCTTCATGTTACCTATCTTAATGGTCTCTACCTGACGTGGATGCACTAACCTCTTGAGTTGGCTTCTTGCATATTTGAAAAACAGCAGACACCTTATGACCTTGACGCCTCCACCTGTAGAACCTGCACATCCGCCAACAAACATAAGTGTTACAAGAAGCATCTTTGCAAAGGGAGGCCAAAGGTCAAAGTCTGCCGTTCCAAACCCTGTGGTTGTCATGATGGATACCACTTGAAAAAGGCTGTCTCGAAAGTTGATGAGGTTGTTGCGGTATAGTGCAGCACCAGTATTTACAAAGAATATGGCTATAACGCTTATAATCACTATAAGTGCATAAAGTCTGAACTCTTCATCTTGCCAGTACGCCTTTACGTTTCCCTTGAGGGCCCTGAAATGTAAAGAGAAGTTGGCACCAGCCAGAAACATGAAAACAATGATTACCAGGTGCAGGTATGATGATTGGAAATGGGCAATAGAGGCATTGTAATTGGAGAACCCCCCTGTTGCCAGTGTTGCAAAGGAGTGGGTTAGGGCGTTGAAAAAGTCTACGCCACCAATCATCAAAAGTATGGTTTCCGCTGCTGTCATTAATAGATAGACCGACCATAATATCCTGGCAGTATCTTGAATCCTTGGGGTTAGCCTGTCTTTTGTTGGGCCTGGGACCTCTGCCTGAAAAAGCTGCATTCCTCCTATGCCAAGGTATGGCAATATTGCAAGGGTGAGAACAATAATTCCCATACCGCCCAACCAGTGGGTCATTGCCCTCCAAAACAGTATACTTTTGGGTAATACCTCGATATCTGAGAGTATTGTTGAACCTGTGGTTGTAAATCCAGACATGGATTCAAAAAAGGCATCCACAAACGAGGGTATGGCACCTGAGAGTTTGTAGGGAAGGGCGCCAAGCAGTGCTATGAGAAGCCAGCTAAAGGCGGTGATTGCAAAGCCGTCCTTGAATCCAAGATCCTTCTCTGGGAGGAAAAGCCATATTAGCAGGCCTCCAAGCAAGAGTCCTAGCACAGAGCTTGTAACAAAGGCATGAATCATTCCATCGTGGTAATACAGGGAAAATGGAACCGGAGTCAGAAGCATCATGGAAAGGACTATTAACAGCCTTCCCAGCAGGTTTAGTACGCCGGATACCTTCATCTATACGTTCTCCTGGCAAGCCAACAAATAGATTAACTCTGCAAGATGAGCCAAATGGATTGGTTGCAAATCAGGAACCCTTTGCCTGAAAGAAGTTTTCGATCTTCTTTGCCGCATCTTTGGTGAAAAATATAACCAGGTTGTCACCAGGTTTTATGATACTATCACCAGATGGAATAGATGCCTTTCCTTCCCTTACAATTGCACCTACAACTGCACCCTTTGGGATTTGCAAGTCTTTTAGTGGGACGTTATCAAATCTTTTTGAATCAGGCACAGTCAGTTCTATGACTTCAGCATCAGAATCCAAAAGCGTGGCCACAGAAACTATGTCTGCCATTCGGACATAGCGAATTATCATGTCTGCAGCAACCTGGCGAGGGCTTAGGGTTACATCAATGCCCAGTTTGTCAAGCATGGGTAAGAAGTCGTGTCTTCCAACCTTGACAATACACCGCTTTGTCCCATGATGTTTGGCCATTAGAGAGCCAAGTATGTTGGTGGTGTCCGAGTTAGTGGTTGCAATGATAAGATCTGCCGTATCTATCCCCTCTTCCAGCAGGCTGTGTATGTCCAGTGCATCAACATTGAGCACCATTGTTTTGGAAAGATTTTCCGACAAAAATTCGCATCTTCCCTTGTCTGCTTCAACAATCTTCAAATCAGCGCTGATATCCATATCTTCAATATGTCGGGCAACAAGATAGCCTATATCTCCACCTCCTATGATAAAGATGGTTTCTGGCATCTTAGAGGAGAAACCAAAGAGTTCTTCCACCTTTGCCATGTCTTCTCGCAATATGACCAGATATATCTTGTCTCCTGGTTCAATCTTGTCCTCTCCGCGCGGGATAATGGTGTGGCCTTCTCGGATGATGGCAGCCATTACATACTGGGCATCAGAAGAAAGTGAGCCTATTTCGTGAAGAGTCTTGCCTGCAAAAGGGTGATTTTCACCTACAATATAGCCTAAAAGATATACCTGGCCTTCTGCGAATTCCGCTGTATCAAAGGCCTCTGACACCTGTATGAGCTTTACGATTTCTTCTGCCATTGCCCAATTGGGGCTTATTATCAGGTCTATTCCAAAGATGTCTTTGTCAACAAGGGAGTCGGAAAGCAGAAGGTCTTCGCTTCTAACCCGTGCGATTCTTGTTTTGACATCATACTTTCTAGACATAAAGCAGGCCACCAAATTGACTTCGTCACTATCTGTCACGGCTATAAACAGATCGGTCTTGGCTATGCCTGCTTCTGCAAGGACTTTTGCAGAAGCCCCGCTTCCACAAAATGTCTGGATGTTTAGCTCTCTTTCAAGACTTTTTAATTTTTCTTCGTCCCGATCAATGAGGACTACCTCTTGCCCCTCAAATGAGAATTTCTCACACAGGTATTGCCCTACCTGACCGGCACCAACTATCATTATTCGCACAAATAGTGACTCCCCGAGTTGGTAATTGATTTTTAAACTTGATGAGGTTGGTAGATTATAGGTTCTATCATGCCCAATTGCAATTCTTTAAAGACGAACTCTAAAAAGTTGGGAATTTTGTTTAGAAAATAAGAACATCAAAATGGGTTATGGAATTATTTAAGATTTTTGGGACTATTTGTTTGAATACAACAAAGTATTATCTTTTTCGCTTTTTCATGACCTATTCTAGAATAATCATAAACACGCCACATACCATTAGGAGTGCACCCAACAAACGAAATGATAGCCCCTGTTCCTTAAAAAATATGGAACCAAACACCACTCCAAAAAGGACACTGAGCCTTTTTACTGCAATCATGTAAGCGGCCGGTGCAATGCTTATGGCCCACATGTGAGTTATAACCATGGCAGATTGAGCCAGGCCAACCAAAAAGACGCCAGTTGGACATTTTTTGATTATTTTTAGAGGGTTAGATTTAAAGAAGATGATAAAGACAAGCGTTGAAAATATTCCGTGGATTACAAAGTAAAAACTTGCAAAGAAAGTTGGATTTGAATGTTTGATGGCTAGCTTGCCCAAAACAGAAGTGAGAGAATATATGAAGGCCACAATTATCATTAAAACAGAGCCTTTTTCTTTGAATATTGCCAAAATTGGCCACATCAAACCAGATTGTGCCTTATCGAGGTTGAGGCTGTAACTTCCTGCTACTACAAGCAAAATCCCTAAGATACCCGTTAATCCAAGGTGCTCACCAAGTATGAATGCCCCGGTTAGAATCATAAAGGCTGGGGTAAAAGCTAGGAATGGAACAGTTAGAGAAAGTGGAGAGACCTTTAATGCCTCCATGTATAAGATAAGTGCTGTTGTCTCAAGAGGAAGAAGTATAGAAAGGGTAAGCCAAAAGGTACGATCCAGATGAGGCCAACTGGAAAATATGAACACTGGAGCTAGAAAGATGATTGGAGCAATTACTCTGCCCATAGCCATCTTGATGGTTCCATATGGGCTCAGGTAAGCCTTTGTGAGGGCATCACTTGTTGCTGTTAGAAGTGCAGTTGTTAAGGCAATGGGGAACCAGGGCATTTAGCTTTTAAAGAGTTTTAAGAGTAATTGTTACGGCACTTTGAAAATATCTATAAAATTTTGGCATGGAACAGGGGGATTTGCCCCTTTCCAATTTTTCATCACAGGATCTGTCATCTTGTTGTGGCATGGTAGGCAGAGGCCAACTTGGATAATCCTATTTAATTCAGCTTTATTGAATGGCCTAAGGCCACTTCTGCTTGTATGAACAAGGGGTTTTCCGTCTTTATTGACAAAGGCATCTAGCCGCTTGTCTTGTCCAAATATTTTTAAGGCAATAGAGGTGGCTGGTATGAAGTCCCAGTCCTTTCCAGAGAAGGAAATAGCCCCGTAACCAAGCCCCATGCTTTTGGTATTGGTATGACAGTCCCTGCATTTTCTTGGTGTTTTTGATGTAGTATGTGGATCCATAGTAGATACAGTATTTCTTTCAAATGTGCCCCGGAAATCTTCTCTTTCATCCAGAAAGCTTATAAAATCTTGTCAGCCAGGTACAAGTATGACCACTTGCGCCCCCTCTTCATTATCATCCTTTTTTTGCAGTACACCAAGTACTGGGCTTTCATATCTCAAATATGAACGAAATTCTTGCCACATACCAAAGGTATCCTTAAGAAGAAGCTTGTCCAATTGAGGCTTGCCTTTATCGTAGCGCACATGGCATCCATAACACTGTGGCACCCATGTACTATGACATGCCTGACAGGCAAGGCGTTTGTGTTGTGGGTTTTTGCATTTTTCTTTTGAAAAGGCCTTAAGAGGATGAGCTTTTTGGTCTGCCTTTCCTTTTAGGAATATTACCTGTCCATTTTTTCGTACAAGATTGTTGAGCCTTGGATACTTCTTTTTGGATTTTTGTTCATTAAACAATGCAGTAAGCATTGATTCTCCACCATGACAATGGATACATCTAATTTCTACCTGCTCGTAAAGATGTGTTCTTTGCTTGCCATCTCCCATAAGCTCCTTCTGATTATGGCAATCAATGCATACCAGGCCTTTTTCAAAGTGTATGTCCGGATGAATTTTTTGAACGAATCTTCCATCTTCAAGTTGTAATGAAGAAAAGTCACCGTCTTCAAAGGGCGAACCATAACCCTCTGATTCATAAAGCCCCTGATAAGAAAGTCCTATCCTGCCACTTCTATTGTGGCATCGGATACAGTTTTCCATAGGAATCTGTTTGGTAATAAGGGGATGTTTTTCTCTGGTCTTTTTTCTCTGGCTCTTTTTCTTTTGGGCGTAATGGCATGCTGTACATCCACCCCCCTTTTCAGAAAGGAATCCAGGGAGGGTATTTCGTGGAAGCCATAGGTGACAAGTACCGCAAAGTTTTCTGAAGTAGTCTAGTGCTAGACTTTTAGGAGCCTTGGGTGAGAGTAGTTTTTCAACTGTTAGAGTATCATTGTTGTCAGAAATCTCTCTCCAGTAGTAGCGAAGGGTACTTATGATTCCCCTGTTAGTTGCCATTAGGGTGTGCTTTACATTTTTGACCTGCTCTACATGGCATCCTTCTTGTCCACACGTCTTTTCAACTACTCGTAAGTCACCCGGGTTGAATATCATACCTTTATGGGCCTCTTGAGGAGTACCAGCAAGCGGATTACCCAAATGGCACGTAAAACATCCAACTACCTTTCTGCCGTGTGCCTTGTCTGGACTTTCTATATGACACGAAAGACACATGTCTATTTGTCCGCTAAATGTTTGAGTAACCATTTTGGGTTTTAGCGCAGGCCATTTTTGTTGGTTGGAATTGGCAGAAGGTGGAGCTAGAAAAAGGCATAGATAACAAAAGGAGAACACCAGTAAAAACTTCCACTTGATGAAAAGGGTTTGGAAGGGCCTTTGAGTCAACAATAGTAGGAAGGGGATAGTGGCCATGTTTAAAAAGAAAAGGGCAGCTACTTTTGCTGCCCTATTTTATCTAATAAATGGAGCGGGAAACGGGATTCGAACCCGCGACTTCAACCTTGGCAAGGTTGCACTCTACCACTGAGTTATTCCCGCCCCGTCAAATCCACGGCCAAATAATAAGGTGGGTAGGGAGCCTTGTCAAGGTCTTTCAACAACCCATTCTATATCCAAATCCAGTAATATTGTTAATTATTTATAGCCTTTCTAAGCAGTTCAAACAGTCTATGGAATCTAGCAGTGACCCTAGAATCGAATTCCTGGGCAATTTTTGTATCTTCAGCTTCATTTTGTATGAGTTTTTCCATAAAAGCGATGCTCTCATGTATTTCGCTATGGATGGCCTGGGCCTCTGATAGTTCTTGACTGCTCATGCCGGGAATATGTTGTCCCTGTTCTGCAAGAAGCTTGCCTAGATGGCACAGCCTATGGTCTCTTTCAATGTTGGGGACCTTTTTGTCAATAATGGCTATACGGTAGTTTTCTAGCCATCTGAAATGTGCAAGTATCGCCACCATGAGTTTCACCTTTTCTGAGGCGTCCTGTCCAGCCTCTTCCAAGGCCTGTCTATTTACAGAATACATGCTGGTTACGGAATTTAGCTGCTTGCCTATATCGATTATTGATTCTTCTGCAAATTTTATTCGTGCAGAATATTTGAGAAAATCATTTGAACGTCTGGCCAGTTCCTTGATTTCATCTTCAAGATTTTCAACACTGCTAGCGCCTTCGGTGATACTGCTATCTATTTCAGAGACAGTTGCCGTCTGCTCTTCAGCAGCACTTGCAATAGTGTTTGCCAAGTCGTTGACCTTGTTGATGGTTTCTGTGATGTTTCCAACTGCTGAAACGGCATCTGAAATACCACTTGTTAGTGAGCCTATGATGCTTGTTATCTCATCAGTGGCTGATGCTGTTTGTTTTGCAAGTTCTTTGACTTCATTGGCAACTACTGCAAAACCTTTTCCTGCCTCGCCAGCTCTGGCTGCTTCAATGGTGGCGTTAAGGGCAAGCAGGTTGGTCTGTTCGGCAATAGAATTGATTACCGTAATGATATCTTTGATCTTCTCAGACTGTTCTCCAAGTCGTTCCATCAATTCATTGGTAGAATAGGCCTCTTCTGACGCAGCATTTGCAACCCTTGCAGTTTCTGCAACATTTTGGGCTATTTCACTAGTGGCTGCATTTAGTTCGTTTGAGGCACTAGCTACAGTGGCCAATGTGGTAGATGCCTGGGCAGAAGAGTTGACCATGGTCTGGGCTGCCTGATCTATAGCCTTTGCTCCAGACTGTATTTCACTAACAATGGTCTTCAACTGCTCTCCAAGGACCCCTAGGCTACCACTTTGGGATTTAAGGGTTTCAAGTAATGTGCCTGTATTATAAATGATGTTGTTGGTGGCCCTAGAGATGCGTCTTATCTCTGGTGCGCCTTCAGATACTGCAGCCTTGTTTAACCTTCCTTCTGATGTGGTAACAAGTGTCTGGAGACAGTTGTTTAATGGCCGTGCCAATGTTTTCCTCAAGAAAAGCATTGTTGCTACTAGTGAAATAACCAGAAAGCCAACGGAAAGAAGGGCCAACTCTAGGAGATTCTTTCTTAATTCCTGATTTATTTTTGTAAAATCGATATATCTGGTGTAAACGGCAACTGGCTTACCAGAAAAGTCAGAGATGGCAGAGGCAGTTATTACATGATTTTTTTCCATCTTTTTGCTCCAGCCCTTTTCGAGGGCTTCCATTAAGAATTTTTCATCTATCTTTTCAGAAAGCCCTTTGTTGGTGCGTGTAATTACCAAAAATTTACCAATACGTTTTTGGGCTGTATCAGTAACTGCAAAGTTTTGCAGGACAAAAAGTTGATTGATGATTCCACTTATCTTGGCAAGTTTCTCCGCCACTAGGGCGCAGTTTTCTATCACCTCTATACTTCCAATGGTTTTACCATCTACCTTTATAGGTGCAATTCCCCTTACTGATAGGCCATTTTTACCTGTATCAATGCCTTTTACAGGCTGGCCTGTTCGTAGAACTTTTACAACTGATGGTCTGAATGAAGAAAGGTCATCTCCAAATTTGTTAGGATTCCAAACCCTCAAAAATGATATGGCTGGTGGTATGTGGAAATGGATTTTCAGTGGATATCCAGTACTATCTCTTAACGTTTCTTCTATAGGATTAATAATGGATAAAAGGGCTTGTCTATCTCGGTTTGCTATGGCCTCTTTTACCTCTGGAATGTTTGCTATTATTATAGCTTCCTTTAAAAGGACTGATGATAAATCTTTAGCTTCTTCTGTGAAGGCATGCGTGCCCTTTAGTGCTTCTGCAATTTGTTCTTGTTTTTTATCGAGAGTGGCTTGGTAGGATAGAAAGGCCTGCACACTAAGAATTGCAATAATCAAAAGACCAGCTCCTATTGCCAGCCGAACAGATAATGATAATGAAGCAAATTTGGATACCCGTTTTTTCATTTTGTTGAAAACCTCCAAAAAATACCTTTCTTTCCATGCTGCTTTTTCAAGCAGTCAAGGATTTGTCATGTTTATGGCACTATCTCAGTAACTTTGTCTTCAATTATTTAATTAATCGGATATAAAAGTTTTATACTTAAAGGATAAATTGAGTCTTTTTTTGCCAAGATTTCAGTGCGATACAAAACAGATAAAAATAGAAACCTTGTTTTTTTCTTTTCTAACTTATTGATTTTTCTTTTTTTATTGCGAAAAAACTGGAAATACTAAGGTAATTTTTGGGTCTAGATTTTTGAAGGTTACTTTATGGTATGGAGTGGAAGAGGGGCCCAAAGGCCCCTGAAGTTAAACTTAAAGTCCGTGTATGGCCTTAAAAAAGTTAAGCAAGTACTCTACACTTCATATCTATATTGTTTTTCTCAGAAATTGCCCACTGGAGCATTTCGTAAAATGTCTGTCTGTCAAGGCCAAGTTTTTCAAGTAAGGCATCAGATGGTTCATCCTCAAGGGTTTCAAGGAGATTGTTCCCCATAGAGTTTGCAAGAAAATTAGCCAAACTCACAATAAGAAGATATTTGGGCGGAGCAGCATCGGCAAATGGATTGTGATGGCGGTATGCCGTTATTTGAAATGGCTCAGGAAGCCCCCATCTTTCCAATAATTTGGCTCCCCAAAGGGCATGATCAACCCCCCAGCATGCTTCAAGTTCATCTAGCCTGCGCCCTTTGTCCTCAAAGATGGATATAAAGAGTGTTGGAGCTTGGGTCATAAGCACTAGCCACCCAACATCG
>Ga0256835_1001106_pt1 | contig 16951 bp, 15 predicted proteins | sample PIR30metaG_FD_185972 | JGI IMG/M metagenome (GOLD analysis project Ga0256835, IMG submission 185972) | Hydrothermal vent microbial communities from East Pacific Rise, Pacific Ocean - PIR-30 | ecosystem: Environmental > Aquatic > Marine > Hydrothermal vents | place: Pacific Ocean: East Pacific...
GAGCTCGAACTCCACATCCACTAGCCTCGAGATCCTCGCCAGGGACTCTATGTACTCGGGGGAGGGTTCAGACCCCCTTCCCCCATGCCTCTCCGTCCTCCATGTGAGCAGAGCCCTCTCCTCCATACCCTCTATCAGGTCCCTTACCCTTCCGAGATCAGGAGGGGAATCCCAAATGAGGTCCATCCTGAACTCCACGATATCGCTTCCCATCGACAGGGCCTGCTTAGCCTCTTTTCTAGCCTCCTCCAAGCTTCCACTGACGGAGGTAACGATCATCATTTCAGGTGCACCGCTGCCTCCTCGGGGTCATATCCCTCGAAGATTATCGAGGCTATGGCCCTCACCATCTTCTCCGGATTCTCATGCTGGAACACGTTCCTCCCGAAGGCCACGCCAGCAGCTCCCGCCTCCATGGCGCCGGCCACCATCCTCAGCACGTCCAAGTCGTCCTTCATCTTAGGCCCGCCAGCTATTATGACCGGGACGCTCACCCCCTCCGTGACGATCTTGAACGTGTCGGGATCACCAGTGTAGGGAACCTTGACGATGTCGGCGCCCAACTCGGCCCCAACCCTAGCCACGTGGGCGATGAGGTTGGGATCGTACTTATCGCTGACATTGGGGCCCCTAGCGTACATCATCGCGAGCAGAGGCATGCCCAGCTCGTCCGCCTCCGACGCCACCTCCCCCAGCTTGACGAGCATGTCCGGTTCACTGGGCTCCCCTCCAACGTTCACGTGAACGCTAACACCGTCAGCACCGAGCCTAACTGCCTCGAGGACGTCTCCCACTCTGACCTTCCTGTTGGGCTCGGGACCGAGGGATGTGCTGGCCGAGAGGTGCATGAGCACCGGGAGGTGGGCCCTCCTCAGGGCCTTGATCATCCCCTTGTGGAGGACGACGCACGTGGCTCCACCCGAGGAAACCCTCTCCACGGCCTTCTCCACGTTCTCTATACCCCTTATGGGTCCATCGGTCAAACCATGATCCATGGGAACACAGAGGATCTTCCCATCCCTCATTATCCTGGATAACCTCACTTCCTTGCCCCACATGGCGATCGATCACCGGACCGGGAGATGAATTATAAGGGTCCCTGCAACCGAAGTTGTAGATATGGAAGCCACGTCCCTCCTGCTGAATCTCAGCATCGCAATCCTGTCGGCTTACATGCTCTACAACGTCCTCGAAAACTTGAGAGGCTTCAGAAGATTACCAAGACCGGATGAGACCTCACGTTGCAGCAGGAGGATTTCCGTTATAATTCCCGCGAGGAACGAGGAGGGCAGAATTGGGAAGGCGTTGACCTCGATCCTGGGGAAGCTGGGTCCGAACGACGAGGTCCTGGTGGTGGACGATGCTAGCTCGGATAACACCTTCTCCGAGGCAATGGACCACTGCGACGAGAGGTGCGTCCTAATAAAGGTCCTAAAGAGGCCTGATGGGTGGAATGGGAAGTCTTGGGCATGTTATCAGGGTTATCTACACTCCCACGGCGATATCCTCCTCTTCATGGACGCGGACGTCATCGTGAAGGGGGGATTAGGGGGAGTATGCGGTCTGCTCAGTAAATACGACGCGCTGTCCCAAGTTCCCAGGATAAAGTGCGGCTCGCTGGCCTGCGGATCCATAGAGATAGCCTTCACCTCGCTGCTCAGGCTCACCTACCCCTACTGGAACATGAGTGATGGGAAGGCCTGGCTCGCTGGCGCCTTCATGTGGTGGAAGAGGTCGTCCTACGAGATCGTGGGGACCCACGAGTCCGTTAAGGATAGTCCGGTGGAGGACGCGGAACTGGGTAGGAGGGCCGCGGAGAAGGGGCTGAGGATGGCTTTCTTCACCGGTGAAATAGCGGAAAGCTCTTGGATCTCCTCTTGGCACGAGGGCCTGCTCACCCTCACGAGGATACTGACCGCTAGGGCGCCAAGGCCGTTACCAGCTCTTTTGGTGGCATCAGTACTCATTTACGTGGCATTAGCCTCCTATCTAGTCCCGATAACAGCTATTTTGGGTTACACGAATCCGATAATTTCGATCATCTACCTGGCATCCATCTTCGGATATGCAAGCATCTCCTTCAAGGAAGTGGACACAAATCCATTGTCCCTCGCTCTGGCGCCGATCGGTCTCATCCTGCTGTCTGTGGCCATGGTGAGAGCATCCCTAGGCGCTGAAATAGAGTGGAAGGGTAGGCTCCTGAAGTGAACCGGACTCGCCTACCCAAGTAGCTCCTCGAACATCTTCTTCTCCTTACAGGTGGGGCAGTACCACACGAGCTCCGCGTATCTCTCGTCACCTCTCTCCCTTATCCTCTGCTCGAGTTTTTGGATCATCCTCACCGTCCCCTCAAGCGGGGCACCGCACCCCCTGCACCTGGCTATCTCGTCCTCGGCCTCCTCCACGAAATTCCCGGTGATGAGCAGGTGCGGATTTATCTCCCTGCTCAGCTCTATAGCTCTCTCCGGGCAGGATTCCTCACATGCTCCGCACCCTATGCACAGCTGGTGGGAGAACTCGAGCTTCAGCGTATCTCCCTCTCTAACGATCTTGAGGGCCTTGGTTGGACACACCTTGGGGCAGACGCCGCAGAGCGTGCATTCGTTGGAGGAGACCGACACCCTGAAGAAGTTTAGGTGCTTCAAGCTGATCCATTCATCCCTGTCCTCCAGCTCGGATGCGATCAGGGTTGCTTCCAGTGATGCGTACTCGTTGAACCTCTCTATCTGAACGGACCTCCTCTCACCTCTGGGCAGGGTGCTGAGCTCCTCCAAGTACGGGTCCAAGAGATCGAGCCCGATGCCCCTGAATTCAGCTCCCATCTCCTTGGATAGCAGTACGGCCACGAGCGGGAAAGATCTTTCCTGAGATCTGACGACGCTTCCCTCCCTCACCTCCTCGAGCTTCGATAGGGGGACTGCGTGAATGACATCGGACTCCCTCGCGAACCTCCTGAAACCGATGAGCGTGAAGCCCGGGGGTGTCAGGTAGCCGACGGGACATGCGTTGACACAAGCTCCGCACTCCGTGCACCTGCTCAGGTCTATCTTGACCGGCTTTTCCTTGATTATGGCGTTTTCAGGGCAACTGTTGACGCATAGGTAGCAGTGATCGAGGCTCGCGCACCTGCTATCCACTAGAGGGGCATCCATGTAGTCGAAGGAAGCCTTAGCCATTCTCCTGATGAGTATCCTCCTCTTGAGGGGTTTCTCACCCAACACCCTGTATGGAGCCTCCGATTCGAGGTACTTGGCGTACTCCACGTACTTGGTAGGGTCCTCCCACGGTGGTGAGTAGACCACTTGGAGCCAGTTGGCTCCATACTTCCTGACCAGCTCTATAATAGCCTTGACCCTCTCGGGAGGACCCCTCAGCACCACGGGGATACCATCGTCCAACTTCTGAGCTATTTCAAGGGCTAAGGTTTCCTCATCGGGCTCCTCAGGTACCTCTATCAACTCGACCTCCTTGGACAAAAGCGAGCACCCTTCCACCAAGCCCGACATCCAAAAAAGGTTAAGGGGCGCCGATCACTCGGCTCCCAGCAGGACCCTCAGCAGCAGCATCGAGGCGTCCATGACGTCCCTCATCGAGATGACGCCGACGGGCCTGCCCTCATCATCCACCACGGGCAGGTGCGATATGTCGGCATCCTTCATCTTCCTGGTGGCCTCCTCCACGGGCTCCTCAGGCTTTATGGTAATCGGGTTCTCGGTCATCACATCCCTGACCGGTATCCCCTTGCCGCAGAGGCCCCTGTATCCCGTGTACAGTATATCCCTCTGGGTGACGATTCCAACGAGCTTACCATCCTCATCTACTATGAGTACACTTCCAACCTGGTTCTCCCACATGGTCTTGATGGCATCATCAACGGTCGCGGTCACCGGGAGCGTGATCGGAGGTTTACTCATTATGTCCTCGACTCGAAGGGGGACCTTCCTCTTAGGTTTCCATGCAGGGGACATGCTATCACCTAATCAGCTTGAATGGGCAATAGCTTTAAACATCACCGCACCCCGTCCGTTCCGGGAGCCGCGAGCCCTCTTTTAATAACCCAAGGTCTCCCTCTCGACGAACTCTCCTCCCGGGCGGGATAATCAATCGACGCACAAATGGTTAATTTTCCTCACCGACGACTTCACCACGGTGATTCGGATGCATAGAATCGGGAAGATAGCAGCGGTCACCCTCCTGATGCTCACATTACTTGCACCTCTAACCTCTGAGGCCTCTAACAGGAGTAGAGCATTCACCAGAGTTCCGGCAGTGTATCAGACGCCGGAAGGAATATCAATGGGTTCATTGGGAAACCTGACCGTCGAGGTCGAGCCTGGAGAGGGCTATGTGTACTTTTCCGCAGATCCTCTAACGCAAATCGACACTCAGGGGGCAGCTAGGACTGCTGCCCTCGTCGCCAGCTACACTCTGGGCAAGGATCCCCTCTCCTACAACTTCTACTACCGACTGGAGTCCGATAGCATGATAATAGGTGGACCTAGCGCCGGGGCAGCCATGACCGTAGCTACGATAGCCGCTCTGCTGGGGAAGGAGGTCAGGCAGGACGTCGTGATGACGGGGATGGTGAACCCCGATGGAACTGTGGGGCCGGTAGGAGGCATACCTGAGAAGCTGGAGGCCGCCGCTAGGGGCGGAGCCAGGATATTCTTGGTTCCTGCGGGTCAGAGGGTGGTCGAGAGGACCATACCCAAGCAGGTGAAGATAGGCCCGCTCATAATGACCACCGTGGAGAAGGAGAAGGTGGACCTCGTCGAGCTGGGGAAGAAACTGGGGGTGGAGGTCAAGGAGGTTAGTACAATCGCTGACGCTGCACGCTACATGATCGGCATAGAGCTAGAGCGACCAACTGCTAAGGAACCGACCCTCCCGAAGGAGCTCAAAGCGGTCATAGAGAAGTGGGTCGACCACTACCTGAAGGAGAGCGAGTCCATAAGGAAGTGGGTGGAGGCGAACCTCAGCAAGCTGAGTTACATGGCCAGGAGCGCGGTTGAAAAGGTCCTAAAGCTATCAGAGAAATTATCGAAGAAAGCTCAGGAGGAACTGGCCAATGGACTTTATTACACGGCCTCGAGTTCCGCCTTCCAATCGACCTTCGAGGCCGAGTACGCGAGATCCCTCGTCTACTTCGCCATCTCGGGCCCCAAATCCATAGATCTGATAGCCAAGAGAGTGAGCGATAAGATAAACTCCGTAGGCGAGAAGTTGAACGGGACGAAGCCCGGCAGTCTGAGCTCTTTGGAGGCGCTAATAGCTGCCAAGACCCGTTATTACATGGCAAAAGATGCTCTCTCTAGAGCAACTCAGTTGGCCTCAAAGAACGTTTACTTCGACTCCACCGACTGGGGCGCCCTTCACTGGATGTCCTACGCTTATTGGAGAGCTGAAACGGCCGAGACTTGGACTTGGCTCTTCGGAGTGGGTAAGGGAGAGGCCGTACCGGAATCCCGCCTGAGGAAAGTGGCCTCGGTCATGCTGTACGAGGCGGAGAGCGTGGTATCCTATGCGGTCAGCCTGCTGCAGGACATCGGTGCCACCTCAGATCTGCTCAATGAGGCATCGGATGACCTAGATAAGGCAGGTGCAGCTTTCTCTTCCGGAGATCTTTACGGCAGCTTGGGCCTGACCACCAGCGCCCTGGCTAAGGCGACCGCATCGATACATCAGTGGTTCACCAGTGATCCCGAGGCCGTACAGGATGCCCTCAGGAAGATGAGTTACTCCTCGATCAACGAGCTCCTCCGCAAGGGCATCGTTCCTGTTCTGGCTTTGAGCTACGCGGAGACCGCTAAGGTGTATGCAGGCTCCGGAGATAAGTTCGATTCCATAGTTTACTTCGAGCTGAGCTCTGCTCATGCTCACATGTTGTCTCTTCTCGCGCTGGTGAGGGGCCAGACCGAGCGGACATCCACCGCGACCCCAACCGCAACCGGAACCGGTACCGGACCCGCGGGCCCCACAGCGCCGAGTACCGTGACCGTCACAGTACCTCCCACGACATCGGCCCCGGAGTCCTCGGGCTTCTCCACCTCACAGATGATCCTGCTCTTGGGAGCCCTCCTCATAGGGCTCTTCGCTGGTTACTTACTAGGGAAGCGATAGTAGCGCATTACATCCCCTTTCACCTATTTTTATTCCGCTATCGCTGTTACCCCGGATGGCCACTCTAATAGACGACCTCAAAGAATACAAGAGAGGTAGGAACTGGCTGGAGAGGAATGCTTCCCTGCTCAGGATGAGCTATAAGGGGAGGTATGTGGCAGTACTCGGGAGCAGGGTAGTGGACAGCGACGAGGACAGGTACAGTCTCCTTCAGAGGTTGTGGTCTAGGGGGCTCTATCCGGGGCCTGTCATAATCCATTTCGTTGAGTGAGGCCATTTCGTAGCAAACTGGTCTTTTCCGAATCGTCCTACTCACCAATAGACCTGAACAGATTGCCATACGGGGTACTCTCTGAGGGACCCCCTTTCAGTTAAAGAAAAATCCTAACCTAGCGGTGAACTTCGACAGGAGGTAAGGGTTAAAAGCAAGCCGAATTAGGCCAGCTTAGGGTTCATCATGACGAGCCGAAGGGAATTTTTGAAGATAGCGATAGCCGGCGTCGCCGGCCTCGTTGTAGGTGGAGCGGCTGGCTGGTCGCTTAGAGGACCTGGAATAAGCCCTGAGAAGATAGCTGAGTATGAGAAGGAGATAGAGAAGCTCAGGAAGCAGCTCGCGGAGAAGGGAGTGGTGACCACCACCGTGACAAAGACCGTATCAGCGATGCCCAAGCATGAGGGCGCACTCCACGTGTATAACTGGTCCTACTACATCCAGGAGGCTCTCCTCGACGTGTTCGCTCAGGAGACAGGCATACCGAGGGACAAGATAGTTTACGACGTATTCGAGGATCCAGCCGAGCCCTTCGCCAAGCTCGAGGCCGGTGGCAGCGGCTACGACGTTATAGTCCTTCCGGACAACGACGCGGCCCTCGCCATAAGGAGAGGGTACGTGAGGGAGCTGGACAAGTCCCTCATACCCAACGCCAAGTTCATGGATCCCAACTTCCTGAACCCACCGTTCGATCCAGGCAACAAGTACAGCTTCGTGTACATGTGGGGTACCACCGGCTACTCTTGGAGGAACGACCTGTGCCCCGAGGGAGTTAAGACTGTGAAGCAGATATTCGATCCCAATTACGGGTTCCTCGAGAAGTACAAGAAGAAGATAACCATGCTTCAGGAGGCCATAGAGGTAGTACTCTCTGCCAAGGCCTACTTAGGCAAGGATCCGAACGACTGGAGCGACAAGACAATGGAGGAGGTGAAGGAAGTCCTCATAAAGCAGAAGCCCTACCTCGCCGCCTACGCGGGTACGAGCGAGTACTTCCAGGGTCTGGCTAACGGGAGCATATACGTGGCCCACGCCTACAACGGGGACATAGCGGTCTTCAAGGAGGAGGAGCATCCCGAGCTGGCTGACAAGATCAGCTACGGCATACCGGAGGAGGGCGGAACCAAGTGGACCGACAACCTCCTGATACCCAAGGACGCTCCGCACCCCATCGCAGCCCACCTGTTCATAAACTTCCTCATGGACCCGGCTGTCGCGGCCGTGAACTCGAACTACATAAAGTACGCCAATCCAGTGAAGGCATCCCAGCCTCTCATGGAAGAGGACGTGCTCAAGGATCCGATAGTCTACCCGCCAGAGGACGTGCAGAAGAGGCTGTGGTTCGTACCCGTCCTCACGGACGAACAGAAGGCCAAATTAAATGAGGTGTGGGAGGAGGTCCAGGCGGCTTAAACTTAAAGGAGCCTCTCCTCCTCCACGAATATCTTCATTCCTCTCTTTTTCAGTTCCTCGAAGAATGGTAAGGGCTCTATTACCTCCTCTGGGTGCTTCACGCCGACGGCCTTTATCCTGCCGGTGGCCATCCACTGCACGGTAATGGAAGTCGGGGTTCCGACTGTCACAGCCTGCGCGCTCAGGTTCCACTTCCTGTGCCACTCGGTGTGTATGTCCACGGTGATCTTGACCCTCTTGCCTCCCTTCTCGCCCTCGGCTATGACCCTCATCACATCGTAGTCGTTTGGAGGTATCTCCTTACCCTCCAGGGTCTCCATGACCAGCTTCCTCACCAGATCCCTGGGCACGATCTCGACGTCGCCGACCTTCACTGGGGTCTTCTTGGTGAGTCCCAGATCCGTGAGCAGCTTGTACTTGAGGAACAGGTCGTCGGGGAACGATATCCTGTAATCCACGAACTTCAGGCCCTTGTGCTTGAACACCTCACCAACGGTCCAGACCTCTGGATGCTCGATGTAGTACATCTTCTGCCTGCCTACCGGTTCGGGGAACTCCATGATCTCGTAGTCCCTGACAGGCTCAACCAGCTTGATCTCCCCGTTCTCCCACACCTCTACCGGGTCCATGAACTCGTCGAATATGCAGTCCAAGGAGTAGGGAACTGGAAGGGGTATCCCAAGCTTGTCGTAATCGTTGAAGTCTATCCATCCCTCCCTGAGGAGGATCTTCTCGACCCTGTCGAGCAGCTCGACCGCGTACCTAGCTTCCACGTTTATCATTCCCGGGCATCCGCCCATGCCTGGAATGGCCAGCAGCCCAGCTTTCTTGAACTCCTCATCCATTTCCAACTGCTTCTTCACTATGGGGACCTCGCTGCCCAGATCGGTGTAGTGCACGCCGGCCTTGAGGGCCGCCTGCATCACTTGGGGTATGAAGTAGTAGATTATCCCGTTGACCACGACGTCAGCTCCCTCGAGCAGTTTAGCAGTCTCTTCAACGTTTCTCACATCCACCCTGGCATATTCAAGCTTCTTTCTGGTAGTGAACTTCTTTGCATCTTCTACAACGGCCTTCGCTCTCTCCTCGTAGAGATCAGCTACTAATATCTCGTCCACATGGGGGCTTACCTCATCATCTGCAAGATCGTAGACTATCGCTGGAGCTACGACCCCAGCTCCCAAAACTACAACGCGAACCAATCGATTCACCCCAAAGGGGAAAGGAGGGGGAAATATAAAAACCCTTCGAACAAAGGGCCAAGAATGTCCAGTTATTTTATTTACATTGGCGATAAAAGTAACTATCTTTGTGAACCTAGTCCAATATAAATAAATTAGTTGCTTAGGGTTTGACCCGTAAAGATTGCGGCTGAGTATAGGGGGGTCCCCTCAAGCCCCCCCGGGGGGGAAGAGGGCTTATCCGACAAAAATCGGACCTATAACGTCCTATTTTATTCTCAACTATATTTACCAAAAAGGCGGGGAAAAGAGGGGAAAATTATTGCTTCTCCATGGTCAGCTTCGCGTAGATGTATGCGATGGTCATGGAGATGGCCATTATCACCGTGGTCAGTGCGTTGAGCTCTGGTCCCACGCCTCCCCTAGCCGATTGTGACCATATTATGAGGGGTAGCGTCTGGAAACCTGGACCGGTGGTGAACGCGGTCTTGATGAAGTCGTCGAAGGAGAGGGTGAACGCTATCAGAGCCGCCGCTATGATGCCGGGCATCGAGAGCGGCAGGGTTACCTTCAGGAAGGTCTGAACCTCGTTCGCTCCTAGGGTGAGGGAAGCCTCTTCAAGCGACCTGTCGAAGCCAGCCAGCCTGGCCCTCACCACGACATAGACGAAGGAGATGTCGAAGGCTATGTGACCTAGCAGGACGGTCAGCCAGCCCAGCTCGTAACCAGTGAACTTGTAGAATAGGAGCAAGGAGAGAGCTTCCGCTATCTCCGGGATTATTATGGGGACGTAGAGCAGACTGTCGACAGCGCCCTTTCCTCCTATGTCTAACCTCACCATTCCGTAGGCTGCCAGCGTGCCAAGAAACAGGGAGACTAGCGTGGTGATCACGGCAACGTTGAGGCTGTTGTAGAAGGCCACCCACACGACCTTGTCCTCCAGTAAGACCTGATACCACTTGAGGGAGAAGCCAGTGAACTGTCCCAGCGTTCTGGACTCGTTGAACGAGAATATGATCACTATTATTATGGGCACGTAGAGGAAGGCGTAGACGAAGGCCGAGTAGAGGCCCATCAACTTGTCCCTAAGGCTCATGCTCATATCTCCAACTCACCTACCTTCCTCATGTAGATGATCAGAGTGATCAGGACCACAGCTATGTACAGTATCGAGAGCGCAGCGCCGCGCCACCAGTTGTGGAACTTGAGGAACAGGTCCCAGGTGAGGGTACCTATGGTGGTGACGCTCACGCCACCGAGCATCGAGGGGACTATGAACTCTCCTATTGCCGGGACGAACACTAGTATGGTTCCAGAGGCTATCCCCGGTTTGGAGAGCGGCAGGGTAACCTTCAGGAACGTCTTAAACGGGGAGGCGCCTAAAGTGTAGGAAGCCTCCAGCAGGGACTTGTCCAGCTTCTCCAGGTTAGCGTAGAGGGGCAGCACCATGAAGGGCAGGTAGTCGTAGATCATGCCTATCACGACCGCCTCGTAGGTGAACATCATCTTCATCATCGTGAAGATGTTCATCAGGGCGTAGGTCCTGAGCAGGAAGTCGACCCAGTACGGGACCATGACGCTGACCACGAGGAGGTTCTTCCACTTCTTCGGCGCCTTGACCGCTATGAAGTAGGCCACGGGGTAGGCCATAAGTATGCTACCCACAGTAGTTATCGCAGCCAGGACCACGGAGTTGTAGAAGACCTTCAGGTAGACCCACCTGAGGGCCTGCTGGTAGTACTTGATAGTGAACTCCCAGGTAACCACTCCCCTCCTCCCTATGAAGCCGAAGCTGTAGAGTATTGTGATCAGGAAGGGGGCGAAGAAGTACACCGTCAGATAGATGAGGGGTGGACCCAGCACCAGCAGGGCCACGAGGAGCTTGTACTTCCTAACAAAGTCAATGAGGGACTCCATCCACGACATACTACTCGGCCTCCAGCTCGAAGACCCCAGCCTCGTCGCCGGAGTCCCAGCCCACCCTGATTATATCGCCCTCCCTGAGCTTCCTGGCCTCAGGATGCGTTGCCGGAACGTTCACCTTTATCTCGATGTCATCCAAGGCGACCATGACTATCAGTATATCTCCCTTGTACACGATCTCCCTGATCTTGCCCTCGAACACGTTCTCCGCTCCCTCAGCTGCCTTACCGACCCTTATCCTCTCAGGCCTCAGGCTGACCACGACCCTCCTACCGCTCGGGATGTCCGTGGCTACCTTGACCGCCCCGAAGCTCGTCTCAACTGTTCCGTCCCTCAGGGTCCCCTCGAAGAAATTGGCCTCCCCTATGAAATTGGCCACGAACTTGGTCCTTGGCTTCTCATAAACCTCGTAGGGCGAGCCTACCTGCTCGACCCTTCCCTCGTGGATGACCGCTATCCTATCGGACATGACGAGGGCCTCTCCCTGATCGTGTGTCACGTAGACGAACGTCGTGCCCACGGTCCTCTGAATCCTCTTGAGCTCCAGCATCATGTGCTGCCTTATCTTCAGATCGAGGGCGCCCAGCGGCTCATCCAGAAGGAGCACGGCCGGCTGGGTCACTAAAGCCCTAGCTATGGCGACCCTCTGCTGCTGACCACCAGAAAGCTGGCTCGGCTTCCTCTCCGCGAACGTCTCTGGAGGCATCTTGACTAGCTCGAGGGCATCGTACACCCTCCTCTTTATCTCATCCTCGGGAAACTTCCTCAGCCTCAGACCGTACGCTATGTTCTCGAAGACCGTCATGTGGGGGAAGAGGGCCAGGTGCTGGAAGACCATCCCTATGTTCCTCTTGTAGGGTGGGAGGTTCGTGACGTCCTTCCCCTCGAGGATGACGACGCCCTCATCGGGCTTCTCGAGGCCAGCGATTATCCTGAGGAGGGTCGTCTTCCCAGAGCCGCTGGGACCGAGCAGAGAGAAGAATTCGTTCCTCTTTATCTCTATGTTGACGTGATCTGATGCCACAACCTTCCCGAACCGCTTAACGATGTTACGGAGAACGACCATATCCTCGACTTCGGGGGTGATATACTCAGCCTTCTCCATCATCTCCATCTCCGAGTCCCAGCAGGGGCTTATATTTTGATTTTTCGGATGTCTGAGGCTCCATACCTTCAGGAAAAAGAATTAACAGATGAGTTCGAGCTGAATCACCGCAAAAATTTGGGGGTTGAGAGGTTCGAGGAGGGAGCCTCAGGAGAGCCCGAGATCCCTCGAGAGTTCCAGCCTGTCGAGGGTTTCCCTGAGAGGCACGCCCTCCTTGTCCCATCCCCTGAGCTGGTAGTACTCGTCTAGGGCCTTCTCGTACTCCTCCCTCGGGAGCTTGACTCCCTTTATCGGGCCCTTGGTGTGAGCCTCCTCGAAGAACCTGTCGGGCGGGTAGTCGTCCTGCCTCTTGAAACCAGCTCTCACATTGTACATCCTAGAGAGGTTCCAGATCCTCTCCCCGACCTCCTGCAGGTAGGACTCCTTGAAGTCCACGTCCAGCGTGGCGCTGAGCAGGTCCGCCATCTCCTTATATCCGACGATCCAGAAGTCGCAGATGATCAGGCTCCACTTGACGCTGTTCAGGTCCTGCAGGTCTTTGGTGAGCTTCGCCTTACCGTCGAAGGTGAGGGGCGGTATGTCCCCGAAGGCCTCGCTCGCTATGGTCCAGGCCCTGAGGTGGCAGGCTCCCCTGTCGGAGGTGGCGTAGGCCAGGGCCATTCCCCAGCTGGATCTGGGGTCGTAAGCTGGGATCTCGGATCCCTTTATGTGCATCGCGTACCTCTCACTGCCCCTCCCTATCCTCTCCGCAGCTCTCTTCACTCCATCAGCCAGGGTATTTCCGATGCCCTCCCTGTACGCTATCATCCTCACCAGCTTTGCCAGGGCCTCGGGTTCGCCCCAGTCCACGTGGAACCCTATCTCCTCATCCGTGACTATTCCCTTCTCCCTTATCTCGAGGAGGAAGCCCAGCGTCGCCCCGAGGCTTATGGTGTCCAAGCCGAGCTGATCGGCCAGCTCGCCGAGGTGGGCCAGCTCATCCATGTCCTTGAGGGAGAGGTTCGATCCCATCATCCCTATCGTCTCGTACTCCGGGGCCTTTGTCACTCCCCTCTTCGTCTTTATCTTCCTCTTGCAGGCGAGGGGGCACGAGTGACAGGCGAACCTGCTGTCGAGCTTTGCCTTCACCACATCGGTGTTTATGTAATTCGCGTACTCGTAGTAGCCCTCCCTGAAGTTGAGGTGCGGTAGGGCCCCCACGTTGTTGCTGAGATCCACTATGACGGGGGTCCCATCTGTCCTAGCCCAGAGGTTCGTCTCGGTGAGCACGCTCTCCTTCATAAGCCTCGCCACGGTCTCCCTGAACCTCGTGGGATTGGGGAAGTCTATGCTCCTCTCGCTCGCCTCGACCACTATCCCCTTGAGCTTCTTGGATCCGAATACGGCGCCCACGCCCCCCCTGCCGGCCAGGAAGTGCTCATCAACCACAGCGGAGGCCATGTAGCTGAGGTTCTCCCCTGCCGGCCCTATCACCAGAGTCCTGGCCAGCCTTCCGTGATCCTTCTTCAGCTCTTCCGTGGCTTCCGGAACCGTCTTCCCCCAGAGATGGCTGGCATCCCTTATCTCCACTTCCCCATCCTTCACGGATATGTAGACGGGTTTCTCCGCCTTCCCCTGGACTATCATGAGGTCGTATCCCGCGTACTTCAGCTCGGGACCGAAGGCCCCTCCCACGTAACTGTCATTTAATGTGCCCGTTTTCGGGGATTTGGTCACTACCGTGAACCTTCCGGTGAGGGGGGCCACGGTCCCGGTCAGCGGACCTGTAGCAATTATAATCTTGTTTTCAGGCCAGAGAGCTCCCGTAGAGGGCGGAACTTCCTCATAGAGGTACCTTATGCCTAAACCCCTTCCTCCAAGGTAGAGAGCGGCCCAATCCCTCCTCGTGTTCTCGACAACTATTTTATTCTCGGACAGGTCTACCCTCAAAACCTTTCCTGCGTACGGGGCTACCATGTTCACCTACCTCATGGCGTATCGCTCTCTAATAAACCCTGAGGCTAGGTTTTATAAGGATCTGGCGGGCCTAGCGTTGGTGGTACTTTGGCTGGCTGGTTAGGGGAAGTCCCCGACTTCTTCTCCGAGGAACTCGGTAGATACACGGAGAGGACCCGTAGGTCCGAACAGATCTTCAGGGAGGCTCGAAAATACGTACCTCATGGTGTGAACAGCAACATGAGGTTCTTCGAGCCCTACCCGATCTATATAGCCAAGGGGAAGGGCGGAAAGGTCTGGGATGTTGACGGCAACGAGTACGTAGATCTCAACCTCGCCATGGGCGCGGTGTTCTCCGGTCACAGTCACCCGGCGGTGGTTGAGGCGGTTCAGGAGGTGATACAGGAGGGAACCGCCTTCGGGACAGACGTTCCGGAGGCCAGGCTCGTCGCGAAGGAGCTGGCCAGGAGATGGGGCCTCGACAAGGTGAGGTTCAGCAACTCTGGTGCGGAGGCAACGATGCACGCCATAAGGATAGCTAGGGCGTACACGGGCAAGGACAAGATAGTGAAGTTCGAGGGGAACTACCACGGGGCCCACGACTATGTCTTGGTGAGCATAAAGTCGCCTCCCGGCCAGATGGGCAGGAAGTTCCCGAGGAAGATACCCGTCGGCCCGGGCATACCGGGCACCACTCTGGAGTCCGTCCTGATAGCCAGGTACAATGATCTCAACTCCGTGGAGAGGCTGTTCAGGAAGCATGAGGAGGAGATAGCTGCCGTCATAGTTGAGCCCGTGGCCATGAACATAGGTGTCGTGCCTCCCAAGCCGGGCTTCCTCGAGGGATTGAGGAAGCTCACCGAGGAGTACGGGGCCCTCCTGATCTTCGATGAGGTGAAGACTGGCGTTAAGCTCGCGCCCGGCGGGGCGACGGAGTTCTTCGGCATAAAGCCCGATCTAGCGGTGACGGCGAAGAGCATAGGTGGCGGCTTCCCTGTATCGGCGATCATAGGGAAGGAGGAGGTCATGTCCGTCGTGGGTCCGCACAGCGCCGTCCACGCTGGCACGTTCAACGCCAACAGGCTGGTGATGGCCGCCGCTTTAGCGACCCTTACCAAAGTACTTACGATAGATGCCTATCCGAGGGCGCACAGGCTCTGTGACGAGCTCAGCAGGGCCTTCCAGGACATAGTGGACGACTACAGGATACCCGCGGTGGTCCAGTGGATCGGCCCGAACGGTCACATCTATCCAGGAGCGACCGAACCGGTGGTGGACCTGCCAACGTTCTACCAGCAGGACGACGCTGCTTGGTGGCGCTACTGGATAGCGATGATGAACAGGGGCGTGTTCATAGAGCCCGTGGTAAGTGACGACGAGTGGACCGTGAGCGTGGTCCACACTAGGGAGGACATAGAGAGGGCCATAGAGGCCTTCAAGGAGGCCGCCAAGTTCATGAGACCAGCTTGATCTCATCTTTTTCCCCTTTTGTTGGTTCAGCACCATGACTTGTGATCTATACCACTCCATCTTCAGAATCTTCAGACCCCGACCAGATCTCTTGACCTCTAGATTTAGATTCAGATGAAAGCTGCCGATTCACCTGAATACGTCATCTATCAATCTTCTGAGCGTTTTCCTGACCTTCGGTGGATTATCCACCGAGATGGGCAGCCTCTCGATGCTCCTCCTCAGAATGTTCTTCAGGTCGAGACCGAGCTCACCACCCATCGTTTTCACGTATTCCCAGTCGATTCTGTCTCCCACCTCCATGAGTATGACTGCTATGTCGGCGAGGTCCCTCTCTCTGCCAGCTAGAGCCTTGAGCAGGAGCGCATCCTCGGGAGATATGACTCTCACCCTCCTCCCGTCGATCTCCGCCTCCACAGCCCTCTCGAGGAGCTGCTTCACGCTCAACCCGGAAATCTTCTCCACATACACGTCTATGTCCCCCTTCACCCTGTGCTTGAATTCGAGCTTTCCGAGGCGGGGGTTCTCAAGTAACACGTAGCCCAAGTTCGACAATCCCTGTTTGAGCTTCCAGAGATCCGCCGGGTGTACAGCCACATCCACATCATGGGTGGTCCTGAAAGGCCTAATGGCCGATACCGCTAGGGCCCCAAGTAGCGCGTATCTGACCTTTCTCTCCTCTGCCACGGACAAGAAATCCTCAATAGAGGACATCAGTCATCTCCTCCACAACTGTGGGGATTTTCCCACCGAGTGCCGCCAGATCCAGCACCCCCCTCCCTAACCAGGTGATGAGCTCTAACTTCAACCTCTCTTCCGTTACAACCGGCCAGCCAGCTATGACTTCACTAGCCGGTAGTTCCCTGACGGGTATGAGGACGAGATCGGCCATCTTGAGGGCTTTCCTCCCCAGGGAAGCCCATCTCTCCATATCGGACTCTCTTACATAGGCGAATGCCGCGGATGGAGTCTGAAATCCGGTCCTGATATAGGCAGCCGTTTCGTAGCACACTACGTAATCATCACCCCTGCTCTTCTCCTTGAGGAGTTCCATGGACCTCCTCCAGCTACCGGTCTGGAGACGCACGGCCCTCTCGAACAGTTTCTCTATGTGGAAGACTCCCAGTACATCCTTGGCCTCCATTCTACCTAGAATCTCGGCCCTGTCAGTCGGGACGTAGGTATTTCCCTCCCTCCTGAGCCATCCCCTATCCTCGAGCTCCCTTAACTTTCTATAAACGGTTGTCTTGGGTAACGATGCCTCAATAGCCGCCCTAGAGGGAGTTAGGGGTCTCCTGAGGGAGAGCCATATAAGGAAGAGGGAGGCCTCGTCTATTCCCATATGTGGTAATAAATAGGTGGTTAGAAGAATTAAAGTTTACCATTAATGGTTCACAAAACGCACCATGGTCTTAAGGCTGAGGGGAGGATAACTCAGCAATCCCATCGCGTGTCATCGGATCTACGAGATCCGAAACTAATCCTTTTCAATTTTCCCTTACGGAGCTCCTTATGAACTTGCATTCCCTGTTA
>Ga0256835_1001107_pt1 | contig 16947 bp, 12 predicted proteins | sample PIR30metaG_FD_185972 | JGI IMG/M metagenome (GOLD analysis project Ga0256835, IMG submission 185972) | Hydrothermal vent microbial communities from East Pacific Rise, Pacific Ocean - PIR-30 | ecosystem: Environmental > Aquatic > Marine > Hydrothermal vents | place: Pacific Ocean: East Pacific...
AAAATCACTACCACTTAGAAAAAAATCACTACCACTTAGAAAAAAATCACTACCACTTAGAAAAAAATCACTACCGTTTAGAAAATTGGTGTTGAGAATATTATTATTGTTCATATATTTTTAGTGTTTTTGATCCCTAATTTTATTCAGGCTCCCGGATGCCCGAATATACAGTCATACAAGAAAAAAAAGGGATAACAGGAAGGACTGTCATATTGTTGTTCCTCCTTACGGCAGGAGTGTTCTCTTTAAGCCTAAAAAACGATTTCCAGCGGGGTTGGGACGATCAGTGGCAGGTGCTTGACAATCCTTTTGTTACCGACCTGTCGTGGGATTACCTATATTATCATTTTACACATTTTTTCCACGGACAATATTCGCCGGTGAATACAATGTTTTATGCGTTAGTTTTTGCCTTGGCCGGGTATAATCCCGCAGCTTTTCATGTTTTGTCATTGATCATTCACTTGCTCAACGTTATGATGGTGTTTTCCCTGGCCAAAAGACTCTTTTCCACCCTTCCGAAAATAAAGGGCAATAAAATGGAATGGTACGCAGGTTTGGTAGCCCTGGTATTTGGGATACATCCCCTCCAGGTAGAGTCTGTATCTTGGATCTCGGCTTCAAAAGTGTTGCTTTTCTCCTTCTTCACCCTCATTGCGCTGCATATCTACACCCGGTATATTGAAACAAAGAAGTATCTATTACTGGTGTGGGTGATGGTGTGTTATCTGCTGGCTTTTGGTTCCAAAGAACAAGCAGTGGTCCTGCCCCTGACCCTTATCACTCTCGATTATTTTTTCGGTCGTCTGAAAGATCTATCTTTCTCATGGCGCAGCTGGCTGCAGCCGGTGGTGATCGAGAAGCTCCCTTTCCTGTTGGTCGCCCTGGGGATGTGGTACTTTTCGTCGCGCAACGGTCTGGGGCACCTTCAGGATGTCAACGCCTATCCTTTCGGGCAGCGTCTGGTGTTCGGCGCCCATAGCCTGGTGGTGTACATCTTCCGCTTCCTGGCACCCGTGAAGATGTACTATTTCTATTTCTACCCCATGGTACAGGGTGAGCCGCTACCGGCGATATACTGGTCGTATCCCGTCCTGTTGCTGATCATCGTGTGGTTTGGGGTGGAACAGTACCGCAAGGGCAACCGTCTCACCGTTTTCGGACTGCTCTTCTTCCTGGTGAACCTGTTGCTGGTGATCCATCTGCTGCCCATGCCTCGGAAGATGATCACCGCCGACCGGTATATGTACCTAAGCATCTTCGGATTGGCAATCGCTGCCGTACCGTTTGTGGAAAGGTTTTTTCAATGGTTTGCAAAGCAAAAAAAGATCTGGCTGCCGGGTCTTTTGATGGTCCTCTGGCTGGCAGCCACAGGAGGATATTCGGTATACCGCACCACACAATGGAAAGACAGTCCTACCATAAAAAGCAATATCAACAAACTGATCGAAAAGAGAAAAGCAGCGGGGGGAAAAGGACTGGAAAACCCGGTAAAGGGAAAGATGAGAAATGAGTGATAAGAAAAGAGAAAATATGAATGGATAAGCGTCCCGGCATATCGGTAGTGGTTCCCTGCTACAATGAAGCGGAAAATATTCCCTCGCTCCTCATGCGTTTGCAAAAGGTACTGAAGGAGAAAAACTATGAACTGGTCCTGGTGGATGACGGCAGTGATGATGGAACGAAGGAGCTATTGCGAAAGGAGGCAACCCATAACAAACGGTTGAACTACCTTGTCCTCTCCCGTAATTTTGGGCACCAGGCGGCCCTGAAGGCCGGTATCGATCATGCGCGGGGAGCATGTGTGGTGACGATGGACGCCGACCTGCAACACCCTCCGGAGACCATTCCGGAAATGTATGCCTTGTGGCAAAAGGGCTACGATGTGGTGACGGCCCGCCGGAGCCACGTGCAACAAAGAGGTTTTCTCAAGAACATCACGGCACGACTTTTTTACGGTCTGCTGGGTCGGCTCACCGATACCGACATGCCGGCAGGGGCGGGTGACTTCCGATTGTTCGACCGCAAGGTGGCGGAGGTGATTCGCAATCTGCCCGAACAAGACCTCTATCTTCGAGGATTGTTTAGCTGGGTAGGGTTTCGGCAAACCACGATACCGTATATGGAAGGAAAACGGCAAAGGGGGCAGAGCAAGTACAACCTTTGGAAGATGATGAAATTGGCAGGCAGCGGCATCACCTCGTTCAGTGTGCGGCCATTGAAGATCTCGCTGGCGGCGGGACTTCTTTTTGCTATCCTGGCCTTCGGGTACGGGGTGTATGCCATCGTGATGTTGGTGACGGGCAATACCGTAACGGGATGGACCTCTGTGATCGCCAGCATCCTCTTCCTGTCGGGGATCCAGCTCATCGTCCTGGGTATCATGGGAGAGTATCTCGGCAAATTGTTCATGGAAAACAAACGCCGCCCCGTCTACATCATCTCCGACACCAACCTACAACTTTCTGAAACCACGGCAACATTGAAAACCAAAGGAACAATAAAATCAACAACAACAACAGCAATAACATAAAACTTACTATAATGAAATAATAGCATATCACGACCGGAAATTCCCCGTACCCCCATTAGGCAGCGACCGGGATCGGGGGCGTGTGTGGCCGAGAAAGGCTCATGCACGATAAAAACAAAAAGCACAGCCGCCGGCCGTACACCGGCAACTGTGCAGGTAACAACTTAAAAAATTAAATTGTCATGACAAAATTAAGCAAAATTCTCCGGATTCTCGCCGCCGCGGCATTCCTCACCGCCCTGGCCGTAAATGTGAAAGTCTCCCTCACCAACCCGTTCGTGGGGATGAGTGAGGAGGCGATAGCTACAGGTATTTCAGATTCTGATAGTGATCCTCCTTCGGGAAGTGATTGTGCAAATTGCTACGCAACAGTGATTATTAAAAAATGCAAATGGACAACCTATGAGATTGAAGTGGGTTATGAAGATAACCCAAAAGGACATTATAAAAAAATTGTACATACTTGTACAAATTGTGCATATAAATGTGATTCCAGTAAAAAAGGTAACTGCAAGAGCCCAAAACTTTGCCCACAAAGTGAAAAAGAACCAGCATAATCGCATAAATATCTGCCATCTTTATTTTGATGGCAGATATTTTTCTTAATAATAATAAGATATATACTGTTATGAATACTGAAACAAAAAATAATTATATCAACTTATTTATATTTTTTCTTATTCTTAATCTTATTTCTTGTAAACCGAATAAAGTAAACAATAATAATAGTATAAAAGATAATGTATCAAAAAACAATGTATTAAAAAAAATAATTATTAAAAAAATAAGAAATAAAAAAATAATACATATTCAAGATATAATAACTGATTACAAGTTTATTCAATTAGAAAACGACACAAATGCAAGAATTGTTAAGATTAATCGTTTAATCTTTTGTTGTAACAAGATATTTATATTTGATAGTGAACAGAATACACTGTTTATTTTTAATGATAACGGAGATTTTTTTAATAAGATTGATAACATAGGAAGAGGGCCTGATGAATATCTACAAATTATTGATTTTTCTGTATTAAAAGATAAAAAGTCCATTTTTCTTTTAGTTAGTAAGGGATATAGACAATCATTATTTGAATATAATTTGGATAAAGTTGAATTAATTAATAAATATAATATATCGTTTACTGGAGAATATATGATCAGCTATAACGGTAACATCCACATTTACACTGATTACTATACATGCAATAGGTTGGGATACAATATTTACGTCTTAAGTTCGCAGGGAAAGATCATCAAAAAGTTAGAACCATTCAAAAAAAGAAAATATAATGCTTCTTCATTTCTTCCAGAGAACACTTTTTTTATAAACAATAAAAGGTTGTTTTATAGGCCCATCTTTAGTGATACTATTTTTCAATTTAATGGTACAGGATTTTATCCATTTTTAGTAATAAAATATTCTGATAATTATATTACTGAAGAGCTTTCCAAAATGTATAGAAATGAACCTATAGATGTATTGATACGAAAAATGAACACTTATAAATATACCTCAATAGACAACTTACTTTTGTATGGTGAATATGCATTTTTTTCATATATAGAAAATGAAAATGACAATATGGTTTTTTTCGATATGAAGAATAATATATTATATAAACCTGAATTAGAATTTAATATTTATGAAGGTGATAATAGTTTTCTTGAAACGTATTTCTTTAGTCCTGTCACTACAACAAACAGCTGGTTAATAACGACTATATCCCCATATGAGTTGCATGATTATGTCAATTATCTAAAAGATCATTTAAGCGAGAAACAATTATCAGAGTTTTTGGAAAACAATGATCTTGTTAATGAGCTATTTTTATCTACAACTTATGATGATAATCCTATTCTTATTAAATATAAAATCCATGGGTATAAATGATATTATGATTTAGTACTCCCCATCCATAGGACCACTTTTGGTTAATTCGTCGATCCTTAATAATTCAAAATCAGCCCATAATTTAAATCAGGGAGCAGATATTTGGAGAGTTGAAAAATCCAAAATTTTACTTTTGCTTTTAACTTCTCCATCATTTTCTTATAATTCCAACCAGCAGCAGCCAAAAAGGCATTGAGTTGGGGAGAACTTTCTCCATTGAGGTAGTTCTGTCCCATTCTGAAGTATTGTTTCAGATGTCCGATCACGGGTTCTATGGCTGCCCTTCTCCGGAATTTCTTTCGCTTCACCCTTTTCTGATAAGCAGTGTCTTTTTTCAGGGGTTTACCAGGGGTAGAGATCTTCACCCTTTTGATCTGTGTTTTCCCCCTGCCTCCCTTGTCGTAAACCACTTCTTTGGGTTTGTATCCCAGGTTTTCCTCCATTTGATCTAACAATGGCTCAATGGTCTTGCTGTCATGAGGATTGCCCAAAAAAGTTTTTACCCCAAGAATGATCAGATTTTTGGGGTTAATCATCAAGCCTACCTTATTGCCAAATTCATATTGCTTATGTGCCTTTCCCTTGGCAATACAACTGGTGAAGGGTTTATGGAGACTATAGATCTTGTTCTTATCAAATCTTTTTTGCTCCAGAACCCGTTTGTAAAGGTCCAGCTCTTCTTTGTACTTTTGGTAAACATCCTTTTTCATTTTTCTCTCCAATTCCCGGATCAACCGGCCTGAGATTGTCACCAGTTTCCTTTGGGCACTTTTCGCTTTTTTCCTCCGTCGGGGATGCTTAGGGTTGTATGTATCACGAAGGTGTTGCTTGCTTACACGCTTGTAACTCTGTCTTTGCTGGATCCCTTCTTTCTGAGCAATCTTATTACACCGCTCGATGATCTTTTTGGCAAGTTTTGCATCCGTGGGAAAGGTTACATTGTTTTCCTGAACGGTTGTGTCGGACACTGCCTTTTCGTTTGTAGCATCCTTCCCATGGATCTGAACCGAATGGATAAAAATCTTTTCTATTCCTTTTTCTCCGATACGTTTACGGAAATGAACAAAATCACTGGGATCACAGGGAAACTGATGTTGAAAAGTGCTTTCTCCACAAAAGTATTGCATGTAGGGGTTCATTTCCCATTCTTCTACAAGCGTCTCATCCCCCAGGTTATAAAGACGTTTTAAGATTAGCGAGCCAACCATCAGCCGGATAGGCATTCCTCCTCTACCTTTGTCTGAATACAAAGGCCCAAACTCATCTTCAAAGTAGTTCCAATCTATTTTTTTGGCCAAAAGCACTAGCTCATGATTCATGTCGATAAAATCAACCAGCATCGGATTAAACAAATTTCGTTGTTGTTGATCCTTCGGTTTACCTTTCATTTTTGCAAGCTTTTGACCTCAAAATACCATTATCCTTGCAATTAATAACTATAAAAGTGACCACATTTATTAACATTATCATCACGTTATCAACATGTTGTATTTATTTTAAGGATCGACTAGATAAGTGAACAAAAAATCCCGAATAATTTTTGAAAATTCGTTTTTTTTTTTTGATTTGTTTTTGGATTAAAACAGGGCCGGGTCTATGCAGGCGGGATCTTTCAATAGCACAACCTGGAAAGAATGAAAAAGGGAACTTACCATAACTTTCACCCGATCCATTTCAAGATCCAGTTCTGGTAGCTCCCCTTTTGGGGAGCAAATTTAAAGATAAAACTTTGTACATGTATACTGTATGTTTGTTTTCTTACAAATTTGTATTATTTCAAAAAGTGTATAAGTTATGAAAAAAATCATTGTTATCATTTCAATAATGTTATTCGTAGTTGCTGCTTTCTCTATAAGATCAATGACTCAGGCTAAAGCAGCAGATACGTGTAAGGATAACTGCGCTTCGAGAAATGGCCATTGCACATGGACTGATGCAGGAGGGGCTATTTATGTTTGTCCCTCTAAATTCGATAAAAAGCAGCAACAAGAATAAGGATACAGGGAAGTACATCGTGATGTCCTTCCCTACTTTTTATTTTAATTATTAAACACTATTAAATATGAACAGAAAAATTTTTTTATTGAGTGTGATAGCTATTTTTATTAACTTTTATACAAGTGGACAAGTAAAAAAGTTGTTTTTTAATTTAGATAATGAAAATGGAATTAATAAATTAATTGGAACTAAATTAAACAAAGACGAGCTGTTCTATCCATGCCATATTAAATGGATGAAAAATAATTTATTTATTACAAGTTGTGCGAATGACTCTTTTGGATATAAAATATTAAATGTTTCTGATGGACGTATAGTACATAAATTTGGGATGCATGGTAGGGGCCCAGGAGAGTTACTTTTTCCGGATTATATCCAGATGAAAGACAATAGGGTTATTGTATATGATTTCATGATCAGAAAACTGGTATTTTATGATTATCAAAAAATTTTAATGAATGAAAGGAATATTTTTTTAAATGAAATTTTGTTCCCTAACAATGTTTTTGTAAAAGTGCCATTGATGATAAATAATAATACGATAGCATGCATATTGTATGGCGATAATAACGGAGCTCGTTATGCAAAATTGACAGAAAAAGGTGAGCTTATAAAAAAACTAGGGAGCTTCCCGAGATTAAAGAAAGATTATCCTAAAATTGTTGCAGACCCAATTTTTAAAACAAATGCAGAATATAATTCTTTAACCAATAAAATAATAATTGCTTATGAGTTATGGGATCGAATTGAAATATTGGATACCAGTTTTTATACAAAAGTAATAATCGAAGGACCTAAAAATAGATTGCCTAAAGTCTATTTCGAAGGAGGGGCCAATGTTACCTCATTAGATGCCCCCACTTGCTATGCAGATATATCGGCGGGATCGAATAGTTTTATTGTTTTGTATTATGGGTTAGATGAACCTGATGATCCTAATAAATATTTCGTTTTTAAATACGCTATTAGATTTGACTATGAGGGGAATACAATGGAGAAATTTATGCTCCAACCAGGTGTTAGTGATATCGCTGTTGATTGGGAAAATAATATGCTTTTTGGAGTTAATATGGAAAATGATCCTATAATTTATAAATATAGTATGAAAAAGTAAATACGAGGATGACGGAATATTCCGTGTGTAATAGTAGGTTGATTTTGACACAAGAAAATTATAGAATGATATGAAAAAGCTTTTAATCTTTATTCTCATGACTGTTGTTATGTCGTCATGTAGTCATTTCAACAACAATAATCTATTCAATGGTATGGATATAAAGCTTATAACAGACACTTTACCAGTTCTTCATCTTAATAATAATGGTGTATTGTAATTATTTAAGAATCTAAATATTATAATGGTTCACTATTTTAATGGGAATTGTTCATATTGTATTTCTGGCATTGTCAAACGTGCAAATTATGTTGATTCAATATTTGGGAAAAATATTGGATTATTATTTATTGCAGAGAGTGAGGATACAGCTTCCTTAAATTATATGCTTGATAAAATAAGGTTTGGATATCCCGTACTTTATGATGTGGAACACAGATTTTATCAATGGAATAAAAAGATAATTGATCGGGGTATAAAAACATTGCTGATTAACAATGAGGGTAATATATTGATTCAAGGGGATCCTGTTAATAATAAAAGGATTGAAAATAAATATTTTAAAATTATACGATTAAACTAATGATGAATGTATCTAAATTAAGAAAAAATATTAACAAGGAGCGATTCATTATTTAATGTTCTTACTAAATTATTATTTTTTCTTTCCATCCTATTAGGACAGGTATGATATTTCCCAAAATTAGTACCGCTGATTGAGTTGAACCCCTGATTATTAATCTGGGTCTAAGAATCTTGACTTTTCACGGATTCTACTAAAAAGAGACATCTTTCTCAAGGTTGTTTTTCTCCTGCGGTTTTAATTATATTTGTATATAATGCCAATATTGTTATGAACAAAACTACATTTGTGTTTTTGCTGGTAATGCTGTTGTGGGGAGGGTGCCGGACGAAGCAGTCGGAGGAGGAGAAGGAGGCCATCGCCAAGCAGGCGCATGTCGCCGAGCGTAACCCTGTGGAGGTGATGGTGCTGAAAAGGACCTCCTTCCAGAAAGAGCTCGTGAGCAACGGCCGTCTGCAGGCCCTGCAACGCAGCGTTCTCAAGTTCAGGACATCCGAAATCTTGGAATACCTTCCGGTAAAAAACGGAAGTCATGTTCGAAAGGGAGAGGTGATCGCCCGCCTGCGGCAGGAGCAGTTGCGACAAAACCTGCAGCGAGCACAGCTAAACCTTGACCAAGCGAAGATACAGCTCCTCGACGTGCTGCTGACGATGGGCTATGAGAGCGACACCGCCAAAAACATCCCCCCTCACATCATGAAGTACGCCCGCATCAAGTCGGGCCTGGCGGCTGCCGAGATCGCCCTCGAACAAGCCCGGTTCCAATATGATGCAGCCGTCTTGCGTGCCCCCTTCGCCGGCAAGATCGCCAACCTGAAATACAAACTGTACGACCAGGTGGGCGCCGGCACCGACTTCTGCACCCTCATCGACGACCGCCGCCTCGAGGTGGTCTTCCCCGTCATGGAAAACGAGTTACCCCAGATAAAGACAGGCAAAGAGGTGACGGTGGTGCCCCTGGCCACCGGCAAGGCGGTGACGGGCCGCGTGGCCGAGATCAACCCCGCCGTCGAAAAGAACGGCCTGGTGAATGTAAGAGCGCTCCTCAACAACCCCGGAAACCTCCTCGACGGGATGAACGTGAAAGTATATGTCCGCACCGCCATCCCCGGAAAATTGGTCGTGCCCAAATCGGCCGTGCTGCTGCGGCAGAACAAAGAGGTGCTCTTCCTCTATAAGAACGGCGAAGCCTACTGGACCTACGTGAAGATCGAGATGGAGAACAGCGACTCCTATGCCGTCACGGCCAACGAAGAACGCGGCGCCACCCTCCAGCCCGGCGACACCGTCATCATCTCCGGAAATCTGAACCTGGCGCATGGGAGTAAGGTTAGTATAAAATAAAATGGTTCCTATGGTTCCTGTGGTTCCTGTGGTTCCTGTGGTTCCTGTGGTTTAAGAGGTTTTGATTCTTTCCAGATACAACATGGCGAACAAGGACATCTTAAACTTCAGAAACAAAGAAAATAATAATATGGCAACGATCAGAAGATTTGAAGATCTGGAAATATGGAAATTGGCAAGAGAATTGTGTCAGGACATCTTTGAATTAACACTAAGAGAGGATTTCTCGCATGATTACGGACTTAAAAATCAGATCCGTGACTCCAGCGGCTCGGTGATGGATAATATTGCAGAAGGTTTTGAACGAGGAGGAAACCGGGAGTTCATTAGATTTTTATCAATAGCCAAAGGATCTTGTGGTGAAACACGTTCGCAGTTATATCGTTCTTATGATCGAAAGTATATTTCTCTAGAAGAACTGGAAAGGCTCAAAGAGAGGTTATTTACTCTGGCACGGAAGATCAACAATCTGATCGATCATTTAGATCACTCAGAATTTAAAGGGAATAAATTCAAGAACCGCTGATTATCTTTCTTCCCAACAACTGCAAAAACCACAGGAACAAAAGAAACCATTAGGAACTACAGGAACTAAGTTTTATGGTCCGCTTCTTAATATACCGCCCCATCGCCGTTACGATGACCTTCATTGCCATCGTGGTGCTGGGAGTGGTGGCCGCGATGCGTATTCCCGTGTCGCTGATGCCGGCGGTGGATATCCCCGTGATCACGGTGCAGGTCACCGGCGAAAAGATGGCGGCACGTGAACTGGAAAACACGGTGGTACGGCCTTTGCGTACACGGCTGATGCAGGTGGCCCATCTGACCGCTCTGGAAAGTGAAACACGCGACGCCCACGCGTTGATCCGGCTGGAGTTCGATTTCGGCACCGATATCGACTTTGCCTTCATCGAGGTGAACGAGAAGGTCGACCGCACGATGACCTACCTTCCCCGTAACATTCCCCGCCCGAAAGTGATCAAGGCCAGCGCTTCCGACATTCCGGTATTCTACCTCAACATCAGTCTGAAGAAGGATTCTCTCGAACACGGGCGGACCGGCCGGTACATTCCGTTGTCCCACGATTTTACCGCTCTCAGCGACTTTGCCGCGCGGGTTATCGCCAAACGTCTCGAGCAGCTGCCCGAGGTAGCCATGGTGGATATGAGCGGCAGGGTCTTTCCGGAGTTGCTGATCATCCCCGACCGGAAGAAGATGGAAGCCCTCGGCCTCTCCCTGGCCCAACTGGAAAGCGCCATCCGCCAAAACAATATCCGTCTGGGCAACCTGCTCATCCACAACGGACAATACCAGTATAACATCCGTTTCTCCTCGACCCTGCGCACCAAACAGGATATCGAGAATGTATATCTCAAGGTACACGACCGTCTGATCCAGCTTAAGGATGTGGCGGAGGTGCGCGAGCAGGTGCAGCCACGGCGCGGGCTGGTCACCGCCGACGGCCTGCTGGCCGTAACCCTCGCGATCATCAAACAATCCGATGCACGGATGTTCGACCTGAAAAAAGAGCTATATGCCCTCACGGAACAGTTCCGGAAAGACTATCCCCACCTCACCTTCCACATCAGCCGCGACCAGACGCGCCTGTTGACCTATTCCCTCTCCAACCTGGGGCAGAGTCTCTTATACGGCGCGCTCCTGGCCTTTCTTATCATGTTTTTCTTCCTTCGCGATTATAAGTCACCGCTACTCATCGGCATCACCATACCGGTGAGTCTGGTGATCAGTCTTCTTTTCTTTTACCTGATCGGACTGTCGGTGAACATCATCTCCCTGTCGGGTTTGATCCTGGGGGTGGGGATGATGATCGACAACTCGATCATCGTCATCGACAACATCACCCAGTACCGTGAGCGAGGCTTTCCGCTCGGCGAGGCAGCGGTGGCCGGGACGAACGAGGTGATCCGCCCCATGCTCAGCTCGGTGCTGACCACCTGTGCGATCTTTATCCCGCTCATCTTCTTGGGAGGTATGGGCGGGGCACTCTTTTACGACCAGGCCATGGCCGTGACCATCGGGCTCTTCGTCTCGCTCGTCGTCTCCATCACCCTGCTGCCGGTCTATTACCGCCTGATGTACCGCAAGGAGGAGGGATGGGAAGGACGCCGTTTCCTGCAGCGCCTGCGTATGTTCGACTACGGCGCCCTTTACGAACGGGGCTTCAGGTGGGTGATGCGTCACCAGCCGGCGGTGTGGGCGATCATCTTCTTCTTGCTGGCCGCCGCTTTCTTCCTTTTCGTGGATATGCACAAGTCGAAACTTCCCCCGATCACGCGCGACGAGGTGATGGTGCAGATCGACTGGAACGAGCCGGTGAACCTGGAGGAGAACAACCGGCGGGTGCAGCGGCTTCTGACTTCGATCCAACCGTTTACAAAGGAGCACACCGCCCTGGTGGGAGAACAGCAGTTCCTGCTCGATTACAGCAATGAGGCTTCCACCAGCGAAGCCACGGTCTATATCAAAGCGGTTTCTGCCGGGGCCCTGCCGGCGGTGGAAGAGCATGTGGCCACCTTCCTGCGCAGTCATTATGGGGCGGCCTCCTGGCGTTTCAAAGAGGCGGAAAATGTGTTCAACCTTCTCTTTTCGGGAGGGGAGCCGCCGTTGGTGGTGCGTTTGCGCGCCGCCGGCGACTACGGTCCCGAGACCAAACGCTTTCTGGAACAGACCGTCGCGCGGCTACGGCGGGCTTTCCCGCAAGCAGAGATCCCTGCGGTCTCGTGGCGCGATCACATGGTGTTGAAAGTCGATCCTCAGCGTCTGCTGATTTACGGGGTCTCGTACGACGCCGTTTACCGCAGTCTCAAAAGCGCCTTTGCCGCCAACCGGGTGCTTCAGATCAGCCAGGGCAACACCTTTGTGCCGGTGATCCTGGGCAGCGAGCCGGCTCTTATCAACCGCATCCTCAGCGAGACGATGGTGCGCAACAGCCGGGGCGACCTGATCCCCCTGCGCACGCTCGTCCGGCAGGACAACGACTACGACCTGAAAACCATCCTGGCGGGAGAGGGAGGGGAATATTATCCGGTGTATCTAAACATCCGGCCGCGGGATCTGAGGGCCACCCTGCGCAAGGTGCGGGAGGTGCTGGCCGTCGACGGACGCTTTGAGGCCGACTTCACCGGCAGCATCTTCTCCAACCGCCGGATGATGACGCGTCTGACGATCATCCTCACCCTCTCACTACTGCTGCTTTACTTTATCCTGGCCGCCCAGTTCGAGTCGGTATGGTTGCCCTTCATCCTGCTGGCGGAGATCCCCATCGACCTGGCGGGCGTGTTGCTGATGCTGGCCCTCTTCCGCGAGGGTATCAACCTGATGTCGATGATCGGCATCATCGTAATGGCCGGCATCGTCATCAACGACTCGATCCTGAAGATCGACACCATCAACCGCCTGCGGATGCAGGGTTATTCGCTGTTGCATGCCATCGCCGAGGGAGGCAGGAGACGTCTCAAGCCCATCCTGATGACCAGCCTCACCACCATCCTGGCGCTGATGCCTTTCCTCTTCACCCACGGCCTGGGCGCCGACCTGCAACGTCCTCTCGCCCTGGCCGTCATCGGCGGCCTCGGCGTGGGAACCCTCGTGAGCTTGTATGTGGTGCCGTTGTTGTATTACTATGTAAAGAAATAATTTCTATGGTGGCTGTTGTTCCTATTGTTCCTATTGTTCCTATTGTTAAGTGCCTTATACATTTTATTATTTTTTTTCTGATTTAAACCACAGGAACCAAAGGAACCAGAAACTTTGTTATTGACCGATGAGAGGAGATACATCCATACAGCAGTCTTTAACAACAGGAACCAGAGGCACCTTTTCTTCCTTCTCCGTCATCGTCATCTTCCTGGCGTTGATGCTGGTGGGGGTAGCGGTGATCCCGTTGCTGGATGTGAAGCTGCAGCCCACGCGGTCGCTGCCGTCGCTGACGGTGAGCTTCTCGTGGCCGGATGCAGCGGCGCGGGTGGTGGAGGAGCAGGTGACCTCGCCCCTCGAGGGGATGCTGGCCACCATACGCGGGGTACAGACCATCTCCTCTCATTCGTACAAAGGAGGAGGAACGGTCACCATACAATTCAAAAAAAATACAAATCTCGATGCCGCCCGTTTCGAGGCAGCCATGATCATCCGGCGGCTTTATCCCGACCTTCCCGAACCGGTCTCCTATCCATACTTATCAGTGAGCGCCGGCGGCAAGGTGATCCGTCCCATCCTCACCTACAACCTCAATGCTGCCGCCAGCCCGTACTATATCCAGAAGTATGCCGAAGACCATCTCGTCCCGGAGCTTTCCCGCATCCCCGGTGTGAGCGACATCCGGGTTTACGGCGCCACACCTTTCGAATGGGAGATCACCTTCAACGTGGAAAGATTATCGGCCCTGCGCATCACCGCTGACGATATCGCCGCTGCCGTCAACGGCTATTTCCGGCGCGATGTCATCGGCATCGGTTCGTTCATGATCCCCGGCAGCGACAAGGTGAAGAGCCTGCAGCTGGTGTTGCAGACCGACGTGCCCCCTACCCTCTCGTGGGACCGCATTCCGGTGAAAAAGAGTGGCGAGCGTATCATCTGTCTCGGAGATGTCGCCCGGGCAAGGTACAAAGAGCAGCCCCCCTCATCGTATTACCGCATCAACGGGCTCAACACCATCAACATGGTGTTCTATCCCGAGGAGAACGTCAACAACATCCGTGTGGCCAAGGCCGTGCGGGAGAAGATGCGCGAGATACGGCAACGTCTCCCGGCGGGCTACTCCATCCTGCTCTCTTATGATGAAACCGAGTATGTGGCGGCAGAGATCCACAAGGTGATCATGCGCACCCTCTTTTCGATGCTCATCCTCCTCACATTCGTGCTGCTTATCAGCCGGCAGGTGAAGTACCTGCTGCTGATCTTCATCAGTCTGATCGCCAACCTGGTCATTGCAGCCGTTTTTTACTACCTGTTCCGGATGGAGATCCATCTTTATTCCCTGGCGGGCATCACGGTTTCGTTCGGGATCCTCATCGACAACAGCATCGTGATGATCGATCACTTGCTGCATCAACACAACAAACGGGTTTTCCTGGCCATCCTGGCGGCCACCCTCACCACCATCGGGGCGCTGAGCGTCATCTTCTTCCTCACCGACCGCCAGAAGGTGAACCTGGTCGATTTCGCGGGGGTGATCATTGTCAATCTGGCGGTATCGCTGGTGATCGCGCTCTTTTTCATTCCGGCATTGATGGACAAGATCCGGTTACGGGAGAACAGGAATCGCCGTTTTTTCCGCCGCAAGCGGAGGGTGGTACGTCTGACAAGGGCTTATGGCCGTGCGCTGACGGCGATGCGGCGCTACCGCTGGGCGTTCATCCTCCTGCTCGTGCTGGGCTTCGGCCTGCCGGTGTATATGCTGCCGGAGAAGATCAAGAAAGAGACTTTCTGGGCAAACCTCTATAACAAGACCCTTGGCAGCAGCTTCTACCAGGAGAAGATCCGGCCGGTGAGCGACAAGATCCTCGGCGGCACCCTGCGGTTGTTCACCGAGAATGTGTTCGAGAGCTCCTTCTATTCTTCGCCCGAACGTACGGTCCTGTATGTCCACGGCAGCATGCCCGAAGGCTCTACCATACAGCAGCTCAACGAGGCCATGCGGAAGATGGAGAACTTCATCAGCCAGTTCGACGAGGTGGAGATGTTCAAAACCTATATCGGCAGCTACCGTGACGGCCGCATCACCATTTATTTCAAACCGGAAGCCGAGAACGGCTCTTTCCCCTACTACCTGAAGGGGGCGTTAATCTCCAAGGCGGTGAACGTGGGCGGCCTCGACTGGGGCATCTACGGCGTCGGGCGCGGTTTCTCCAACGCCCTTTCCACGGGATGGAAGAACAGCCAGATCATCCTGGAAGGATACAACTACGACCGGCTGTATGCGTATGCCAATATGCTGAAAAAAGATCTGCTGAAGCTGGCCCGGGTGCAGGAGGTGGACATCATCGGCGGCACCCGCTCCTGGAACACCCGGACATTGCACGAATACTACATCGACTTCAACAAGGAGCAACTGGCCTTGAACGGAGTGAGTCTTTCCCGGTTTTACGGCTATCTGCAAGACCGTGTGTACCGGCGCAGTCTGGGCAGGATCTTCAACCACGGCGAAGCCCAGGCCGTAGTGCTCCGCTCCGACCGCTCCGACCGCTTTAACGTGTGGGACCTGAAGAACGAGCCGGTGGTGATCGACACGAACATCTTCAAGACCGGCATGCTGGCAACGATCGAGAAACGCAAGACCGGAAATGAAATCTTCAAGTACAACCAACAATACCAATTGACGGTGGCCTACGACTATATCGGCTCGGGCACCATGGCCAACCGGGTGCAGGAACAGAAGATCAAAGAGATGAACAGCATCCTCCCCCTGGGGTTCAAGGCCCGTTCTCTTTCCTATTCCTTTTGGGATCGTAAGAGCAAAAAGCAGTATTACCTGATCGTTCTGGTGATCGTGATCATCTACTTCATTTGCAGCATCCTGCTCGAGTCGCTGCTGCAGCCCCTGGCCATCATCGGCCTCATCCCGCTGGCCTACATCGGCGTGTTCCTCACTTTCTACCTCTTCGATTTCAACTTCGACCAGGGAGGCTTTGCCTCGTTCATCCTGCTGGCCGGCATCGTGGTCAACTCGGGACTATATATTGTCAACGACTACAACAATTTCCGGCGCGAACGGCCCGGCGGCGACGGACTGCGTCTGTATTTGAAAGCGTTCAATCACAAGATCGTTCCCGTTTTTCTCACCGTGGTCTCCACCATCCTCGGACTGGTGCCGTTCGTGTGGCAGGGGCAGCATGAGGTGTTCTGGTTCGCCTTCGCCGTGGGTGCCATGGGCGGCCTCCTCTTCTCCGTCCTCGCCGTGATCGTCTGGCTGCCGGTGATGTTGAAGATTAAAGAATAGTTCCTGTTGTTCCAGATTGTTCCTGTTGTTCCTGTTGTTGGAGGAGTGGATAAATCATAACCATAGGAACCATAGGAACTACAGAAATCATTCTCCTGGTTTCTTTTGTTCGATTGGTCTGCGATCGTATTTGAAGGTTTGATGTTCGAAGTTCGATGTTTTTAAACCTGGAACCTGGAACCTGGAACAATAGAAACTATTCTCCTGTTATTTATTATCCAACGTTCATTGTTCCTATCATTCACTCATTCTTTGTCCACCGAAGCTTTATGCGAAGGTGGATATCATTTAATCATTTTTCTAATACGCATGGGATCACAATTGGGGCCGGATCCTATAGCGGTAGTAATGGGATAAAGGTAACATATGAAAGAAAGAGACATGGGTGATTGCGTGTAGAAAAGCGGCAAACGTCGTATCTCCATAGAGTATAAAAGGATATATAAGTGAATAATATACCGTAATATTTTGTATAGTCGTTTTTTTTTTTTTTTTTTTTTTTTTTTGGGGTGGGTGGCCG
>Ga0256835_1001108_pt1 | contig 16944 bp, 20 predicted proteins | sample PIR30metaG_FD_185972 | JGI IMG/M metagenome (GOLD analysis project Ga0256835, IMG submission 185972) | Hydrothermal vent microbial communities from East Pacific Rise, Pacific Ocean - PIR-30 | ecosystem: Environmental > Aquatic > Marine > Hydrothermal vents | place: Pacific Ocean: East Pacific...
GTATACTCGAGGACGAGTTCGCGAAGATAGCTGAGGAGCTGGCAGAGGAGAGAGCGAGGATCCTGGCTTAGAGCCTTGAAAGCGATTAGGGTCGATCTCGAAGAGCTTGTACGGAGAGTGAAGTGGGTGGAAAAGCATGCGGACTACCTTCTCATAGCTCAGCACGTGGTTGTAGTGGTGGAGGAGACTAGCAGAGCTAAGACGGACGACGTGAAGAAGCTCGAGAAGACCATCGATGCGCTTCTGCATGGCTCCCTACGGGATTTCCTACCCATAGACATCCAACCAAAGCAGATCGTGGCCGTGATCCACGCCCATCGAGGAGTAGACCCGATGATTATCGAGAATACTGAGAACCAAGACGAGGAAAGGCATTGCTTATCGCATAGCTAAATGCGGTAATAGCCTGGAGACCGTGCTGAAAGACTACGGAGTGCAACCATAGACCTCCTCGCTGCCCATATCCAAAAGCTATGCGCTTAAGTGAGAAGCATCGACTACTCGCTGAAGACCTGATAGCGGGGATCTCAGAGCTATCGCCTTACTACACCGTGGCTATCATGAGGATCGCTAAGGAGGTGGTTAGGGTTGTCGAGAGGGCTACGAGACTTGGAGAGGTTGGGGGTTCCGAAGGAGGTTGCTGAGACCCTTCGAGAATTCATTGAGAAGGTGCGTCGAGTCCTCGGCGAGGACACCGAGGTGCATCTCTTCGGTAGCTACGCTCGTGGGGACCGGCTTAGAGACAGCGACCTCGATCTAATCGTTGTCTCCCCAGGTTCGAAGGCATGGACCTAGGCAAGAGATACACACTCGTGAGAGAGCTCCTCCCAACAAACATCTCCGCAGACCTACTACTGTACACACCGCAGGAATTCGAGAAAGCACTCAGCAAGAGCATCGTGCTCCAGGACGCCTCCGAGCACTGGATGAAACTACTGTGATGATAGATGATGGATCGTTGTTTTGCTTTGAGTGAATATATGCGTTCGAACATGTGGAGCTTATCACATAGCTTCTTCAAGTGTTTGTAACAGAAGTTAATAGTTAATAGGCGGTGCTTCAGTTGAAGAGCTCTAGGTGAGGATCGCTATGTCTAGCGATGAGAGGAGGTTCAGGTACTGCCCGTACTGTGGTCGCGAAGTTGATCCATCTTACAGCTTCTGCCCTTACTGTGGGGGTGATCTGAGGAGAATCAGGGAGTCTATCAGTGGTAAAGCTACAACGAGTACTCATCCCAAAGAGGTTCGGCATGTGCAGCCCGCTCGGGTGACTGGCGTTGTTGAGCGTGGTTTCTCGCTTCTTGGGGGAGTAGGCATAGCCACGATGGCCCTGCTCATGCTGAATTTCTTGATCTGTTTCGTGGAGCTCATCATGGTTTCGAGCAGTGCTCTCGATGTGTTTAGCAACTATGAGAACGTTAGGCTGCATCTGCTTCAGTTAGCGAACATAGGCGCTTTCCCTAATCCGGGAGAGATAGACCTAGGTTTCGGGCTGATATACGCTGGCACGGTTCTGCTCATATTGACGCTTATTGTGGACTGCGTGGCCTTTGCTGCGAGCGCTAACTATCTATACAAGGTCGATCACTTGAAGTTTAGGAATTGGGTCGTTGCAGCACTTGTAGCCATACCGCTGTGTGGAGGTATCGTGAGTAGCGTATTGATGTATCTCGGAGCGAGCAAGATCATTGCGGGTACTGGGATAGCGTACCTATCCCCATACAGTGCGCATAGGCTCGAAGCGTACATATACAACGATGTCATCAATAGGCTGCTGGACGGACTCGCTGATCCCTCAATGCTTTTCCTAGGCATAGTGTTGCTCATCATCACGGGTGTGCTGAGCTATGTAGCTTACTCGAGAATGAAGAGCATACCACGGTCTACAGCATAGCGAGCCCCGAACGCTGATCAACGTGCTCAAGCGCGGAGATGCCTAAGCTGTTACGAGCTCGAGTATCTTTAGGAACTCCTCGGCGGTCCTATCCCATGAAAAGCGCTGAGCGTATCTATACGCGTTCTCTGCAAGCCTCTTCCTAAGACCTTCGTCCCTCAAGAGCGTGGTTATGGCGTTGGCCAGCTCTTTGGTGTTGCCGGGCTCTACAAGGATCCCTGTCTCCATGTGCTTAACTGCGTCTCTGAGCCCTGGAACGTTGTACGCTACTGCGGGAACCCTGCATGCCGCTGCCTCCAGAATTGTTTGGCCCCAGCCCTCTCTCGTGGATGTGTAGACCAGGATCTTAGCCTCAGCTAGGAGCCTTAGTTTCTCGTGGTGAGGCACGTTCGTTTTGAACTCGATCCTTTCCAAGTTAAGCTTTTGGGCTAGGTTCATGAGCTTTCGTAGGTACCTGGGCTCAGCACGCCCCGCCACCACAAGCCGAGCGCTCGTCTCGTCCTCGACGAGCCTCCACGCCTTGATGAGCTCCTCGATCCTCTTGTACGGCGTTATCCTCCCGAAATAGACAACGGTATCGCTCTTGTCGCTACACAGATCGCTGCAGCCGCTGTAGACGCTCCAGTCGAGTCCGTTGTACGCTATGCATATCGATTCCCGGGGATAGCCCAGCTCAACGAGGTCACTCACCGTGCTAGGAGATACCGTGATCACTGCCCTAACCCTACCCATCCTACACGCCCTGATATAGATGCTGTGGAGCTTCCTCTCGATCCACCACCCAAAGGGCTGAGCTAGTGGGTGGACAGCGTACCTCCAGCAGTCCTTGCATAGCTGGTGGATGAGCACCGCTATGGGCTGGGACACGTATAGGGGCGTCATGAAGGGGATCGTGTTGATCTCGTCGATCACCACATCCGGGATCCAGCCGTAAGAAACGAGCTTGCGATAGACCCTCCTCGCCGCTAGATACACGCTGTACCTACCACCAACACGGACAACCCGGTAACCATCGACCACCTCCTCACGCGGTAACCCCGGAGCGCGGGACGTTACCAAAACGATTTCGTGTCCCAGCGCAGCGAGCCTCTTCGCGACCTCGTGAGTATATACCTCGGCCCCTCCGGCTAGCGGATTCTTGATACACCTCCAGTTAAACCACAGAACCCTCATAGGCTCCATACATCACACCCCAGAGAGGACGTATATCGAGGTTCTGCGTCTAGGCATCGGTAGCAGGCTATCAGCGCACTAGCTAGGTCTCAACTATTTGAAGTATTGAGTCTATCCTCTTCTGAATTACTATAGCCGAGTAGCCCCGCACATCTAGAGGTAGGCGCGTAACGTACTTGCTGAGCATCGTCGCTAGCTGACGTGCATCGACCTCGCTACCAAGGTACTTAGAGACGGTGTTCGAGACCAGCTCCACGTACTTATCGAGCATGTTCCTAACAACCACGTCCAGAGCCATCAAGTCGAGAAGCATCAACGCCTCGATCTTGCCGTAGTCCACGAGAGCCCTTGCATAGGCTCTTACAGGATCCTTCCCTCGATCCATAGCCTCCCGAGCTATGAGCCCCAACAGTGTTGGCTTAGGTCTGCTACGCGATCCAGCCACTAGGCCCAACGCAACCATGTAAGCGAACCTGAATCGGAACTGCTTTTTCTTCTCATTTACTTCGCCCTCGAGAACCATAACTGGGTCAACGCCTCGAATCCACGAGTCGATGACTACGTCAAGGCTCGTCCTCAAATCAAAGGGCTCGGACCTAGAGATAGAGTTCAGCAGAATGAGCTTCTCCGGCACAGTAATTAAGGGCGGCAGGAACGCCACGCTCGTAATCTCATCGTGTGCTTTCAGCAATTTAAGCAGACTAGACACAATCTCGACAAGGTTCATAAGGTGCGAACCATTGAGCCCCAGTCTCTGCAGATAGTATTCAATGTATTCCGGCTTGACGAGAGTCTCTGCACTCTTGGCCCAGGGCCTCTTACACTCGTAGCCTAGCTGCTCGAGTCTCTCAACAATCCACCACTTCTCTTTTGATGCTGAGAGCCTCCTAACGTACTCGGTGTGCTTCTTAATGATCTCGCGGGCTTTCTGGACATCTACTCCTTGGGCATACAAGTAAGCTAGGATCACGAGTATGCGTGGAGCTTGATAGATCCAGTGACCTCGGTAAAGCATCGGTAGCCTCACGAGCGATCACACTAAAGTTGCATCTCTATGAGTAAGGTCTTCGGTTCGAAACGTATATGATAGCTTCGGATAGCCATCTCTAGTAAACGAGGCTTAGTGATGAAGTCGCGTAAATGATCCACAACGTTGGGCGACAGAACGTATAAGGAACCTATCCTCTCCAGTAATTGCTGTCTATAGGCTTCAGAAATAATCCTCTTAGCGTCGTACTCCCTACACACAGCTTTTAGATAATCGATTATCCTTGATTGCGCGTTAAGCTCTCTGAAGCCCTCCGTAGCAAGGCTGCAGATACGCTCCTTAACCAAGCTAAGGCTCTGGTAGTCTACTGGAGCGTAGGAGTCCTGTCTTAGCCAAGAATACACGTAGAGTAGCGCTAGAAGCGCGCGCCTTCTAAGGCTCCGCGTTGGATACGTGTATGCTACTAGACATAGAAACTTTACTCTGTCCCGAATGACCTCGTCGAGCCTCCCGAAGTTCATGGCCTCAGTCGCTAGCACAACGACGGCTCTTGGGACTCGAAACGATATGCCTAACTCTCTCAAGTATGTGATGAGGTCACTAGCTAGGTCAGGTCTTCTAGCACTCACAAACCTGCTGAAGAACTCTATGAGCTCCTGCTCTTCATATACTATCTGGGTCATGGGCTCTAGCCTAGCCACGGTCTCGAGATCCAGCATAGCCCTCAGTGTGTGAGGTATGGAGAGAGCGATTGTGGAGCTCTTCCTGTCCGCAAACATGAACACATCCTCTAGCAGGTCCTGCATCGTGCTGTAGCCGTATGTGCTGGGGTTTGCAATGAGCCTCTCGAACTCGTCGATAACAATGTGCTCTACACGAATCTCTTCCGGTACTCTGTTTGTGAGGTAGTTCGCGATTTCTAGGATTTTCTCTATTCTTCCACTTGGTATCCTAACTCTCATGGAGCTAAGCCTCCTAAAAATCTCGATGACATCGTTTAGTCTCGAGAGCTCTAGCTCACTATCGATTCTACTCAGCCACTCAGCGATTAGGTCGATTACCCTGGCTCCATCGATCTCCTGGAGCAGAATTGGTAAAGCAGCTAGAGTTGGTGACACTTCACGCAGATGCACTTCGCCTCCGCTCCTGAGGATTGCGTAGGCCTCGAGTACAATTGTTAGCTGCCCTGCTAGGGAGCGATGCAGTGAGTAGAGAATGGATAGCAAGCTCTTGCCACTGCCATAGTACCCGAATACCGTGCCCCCAGAATCTAGGACCTTAGCGACGTGCTTCAGGTTCGTGCCCAGAGCAGGGTTAGCGGGTTCTCCCAGACGCGCTATCTCGATCGCTATGTCGCGCAGTGCCTCTATGGAGGTACGTGCAGACACGCATAGCACCTAAACGAATTCACGTACCCTAGTTCTTAAACGATTGAGCAACGATCTATACGCCCTCTCGTATCTCCTAAGCTTAGCCACGAGCTCGCGTAGAGGTTCTTCACCGATGCGCTGAACCCATTCGTTTAGATACGAGGTGGTAGAGCGGTAGCGAGCTATGCCCGCGATGTAGTCTGCTAGAGAGAGGAAGGGCGTGTAACGAACATGCTTCTCAACTCTATGGCGTTCTGGAACTCTCTTAGCTAGCTCATCACTGCACTTAACCTCCTCTCTACCCGAGTCGCAGACTATGAACGTGTATCGATTGTTGATGACGGAGGTCAAGAAGTCTAGAGCGTGATCGAGTCCACGCCTAGAGGCTATAACGATATGCATAGATTTCTCGAGAGCGCTGATCAAGCTTCTTCGAGCGGCGCTCTCATGAAAGCCAGCGGTCTTCCAGCTGAAGCCCCACAGCACTGTCTTCACGAACGTGCTCCACGATGCTAACGACCCTACGAATTCTGTACACATGATCCTGGATATGGCATGGATAGAGCCTAGTATGTGCCTAGAGACCGTGAGCAGAGAGCTACAGTCGTAAACAACGAATCCGTAGCCATAGACCTTGGGCGAGTCGCTTCGAGATACATCTAAAAGAACCACGCAGCACCCCTGCGCAGCCATGCTCATCACCGAGGCTGCCAGTCAGCGTGTATCGAGCACTAGAGCTAGGTCAGAGAGCTTCGCTTCAAAGCGCTTTCTAGGGAGCTGAAGCGTAACCAACTCTCTGATGCCGATTCGTGACGCAGTAAGTTATTAGCTTGATCGAGCTATAGACTCCCATACCGGTCCCGTCAAGGGCGTTAGCCCTATCTCTATGGTGAGGGTGTAGACAATGCTCGAGATCACCATGGACACTGCCAGTATCTTGTCGAGCCTCGCTAGAGCTATCGAGGCCTGTACCTCGAGCGGGGTATCTAGAAGCGCTCGATAGACGACTAAGCTGTTCACTAGCGTGAGCGGCGATAGGAGCGCGAGCATCGCTGCGATCGGCGTTGGTACGAAGCAGAGGGAGGACACTAGCTGCGTGGGTGGGTTGAGTAGGGTGCTCCAAGTCCAGATAGCTACGCCTCGAAACAGGTTGAGCACGGGGTTAGGTGAGGCCCTGGTCATTACCGAGGCGATTGCGTGGGGTACGCTGGTGTAGCCCACGAGCTGGTCCACCAGCGACGAGGCGCCTACGGCTATGGCCACCGCCGCGAGCCTCTTACATGCATCCCTCAAGCCGCTCCTAAACCAGGCGAGGAAAGCCATCGATGCCCCCACGAAGAGGGCAGTCCATGGATGTATGAGGGCCGCCACTGACAGCAGCGTCGTGTAGGCAGTGAACCTACTCACGAGGGCCGTCGCCAAGGCTATGGGCAGGGCCAGTGCATTGGCTTGGAATCCCCCAGCAACGAACGTCAGTACCTGCCTACCACCACCGACCAGTAGCGCACTGTAGAGAGCGGCTCGCGGACCCCCGAAGCGTGCAGCCATCAAGGTGCACACGGCTACGAGCGCTACGGAGGTGATGGCTGGCTGGATGATGTCCAGAAAGAGCTTGGGAGGCACCACGTGCACGATCCCGTAGACTGCTAGGAGGTATAGAGGCCTCGCCATGGCGTGGAAAGCCCTTAGAGCCTCGGCAAGGCTGTGGATCCGTGCGTAGTTCAGGAACTTCATGTAGTAGAACGTGTCTACGCTGATGGGCTCCCTCACAGGATCCACCGTCGGGGTGTGGGGCAGGAGGACTATGCATAGCGCGATCGCGGACCCAAGCATCATCGAGACGACCAGTGCTCGCCTAGGACAGCTGTAGGAATCCCTACGCTCTTCGCGTAACGGCTCGATCAAGGGCTTGACTAGGCTCTTGATCGAGTCGAGCAGTTTACGCATACGGAAAGCCATTGCTGCGCCCCAGGCGATCGCTGAGACCCCGAGAAGCGCTATCGAGATCCACGCGCATGCGCTCCAGAAGGTGCGGAAGATTGTTAAGGCCCGGAGAGCCGGGTCCGGGAGGAGACCGCTTGCGAAGTGCATCGCTACCGGGTAGAGCCCAAGCAGCGAGATAGCGAGAGAGGTGACTCCGAAACTCATAGCGATCACCTTGCCGTGACCGGCCCGCCACACGATGGCTAGAGAGGCTAGGCACGGTATCCACACGCTGAGTGCTGACGCCGGCCACGGTAGCACCAGCGACGATATTGCTGCCAGCGAGAGCGGCAGGCCCACTACCATCCGCCTCACTAGCGATAGCAATGCAAGTATCGAGAGCGCAGCCGTAATCGCGTCAAAGGCTCTGGACCCCGACAAGGCGCTGTTTACTACGTAGAAGTGGAGGACTCTGTGGATAGCTATGGGTACGGGCATCCAGCCGAGCGGTAGGTAGTACAGCCCGAGGAGCCATAGATACGCGGAGAGAGCCAGCTCAGCGATGCGCCTCAGCATCACGCTCTTTACCGCGACCTAGTTTCAAGGGGATACGTTTATATAGTTCGTCCTAGGCGATTAACTCGAGGAGGTGTCTATATGCGCAGACTGGCCTTCGCTGCGCTGATAGCTGTGGTGGTTGCTATAGCTATTGCAGGGGCTCTGCTAACACCCTTCCCGCCCAAGGCGTATGCGCAGAACCCGTACATCATTGGAGGTACTCTCGAGGTGCCTAAGGGTGCTCCACCCAGCGCAACAGCGGCTCATCACCTACCGACTACGCTCATGGTGGTTCTGGGAGCGGTAGCGGCGGTAGTTGTTGGGGCTGTAGTTGCCTATAGGCTAAGCAAGTGAAGTTCTAGGCCTTGACCCGGTTTTTGAACTTTCTTAGGAGAGTCGTTCTGTGTCTCGCGATAGCCTTCGCGCTCACGCTCACCCTCTCAGCTATTGCCCTAGGTATGGGGTTTACGGACCTAGCTAACAGGTACGCTGAGGTGGCCTATGTGTTCCTCGTTGCGTGCGTGATAGCGGAGATGGCTTACGTAGCTCTAGAGGCTCGCCGCACTCGCAGTGAAGCTGGGAGGAGTTGACTGTGCGTGTAGAGCTCTCTTTGATCGCTATAGAGATCTTCACAGCGCTAAGCTATTTTGCCCGAGGAACTGAGCTGAGCTCCGTCAGGTGCGAGGCTGGTCACTTTGTCTCTGCGTAGATGCGTTGAGGAGACCGTGGCTGGAGGCACGTGGCTGTTTCTCGGCGGTGCTACCACAGCGTTTCTGGGCTTCGTCTTCTGGGTGGCTATGGCCAAGCTCGTGGGCGTGGGGAGCGTCGGGATCGCGTCGGCGATCGTGAGCTCGGCGATGATGGCCACCACTCTGGTGTCTGCTGGGCTGAACATAGCTGTGATCCGGGAGGTGGCCGCCAACGGCATGGCTGCGGTCCCCAGTGTGCTGGCTCTGGCCCTGCTCATGGGTCTGGGCAGCGGCTTGGTGTCCCTAGCTCTGTGTCGAGGCCTCAGCTACGGCTACTACGTTGCTGGAGCGCTACTCGCCTTCTTCAGTGTCGTGGCGACGGCTCTCGGAAGCTCGTTGACGGGGCTAGAGAGGTTCCGTGAATCGTCCATAGCGTCGATGAGCGGGGCCGTAGCGAAGCTCGTGGTAGGCACCTCGCTAGCGATCGCCGGTCTCGGAGCTCTAGCACCGATCCTGGGCTTCATGTCCTTCCCCATAGCGTCGTGCATCGTCGCGGCTACGCTGCTTGGTGTCTGGAGGGTAGGTGTGAAGCCATCGATCGAGAGGGTCAAGAGCTTAGCGACGCTGTCGCTCTCGAACTATCCCTTCGTGTTCTCCGGCCAGCTGACTATGGTCCTGAGCATCTATCTCTACGCCTACGTCTCTAGGCAGGCTGCGTCCACGGGCACGCTCTACATAGCGATGATGTTCATGGCCGCGCTCAGCATGGTCCCCGGCTCGCTGATCGGGGCAGCCCTCGCGGTGGGCACGAGGAGGAGCGAGGACCCGTTCATCGACAGCCTGAGGATCGGGCTATCCCTGGTCACCCCCATAGCGGCTGTAGTCGCTGCGGCTCCTCAACCCGTTCTCGCGGCTATAGGGAGGGAGATGGTTTCGGGCACGGATGCGATCCGCGTGCTCATGATGTGCATAGCTCCAGCAGCGCTGCTGGGAACCGCGATAGCTCGCATGAACCGCGAGAAGATGGTTCGGGGGATAGCGGCTATCGGGCTCGCTAGGCTGGGGACCCTCATGGCTCTGCTCCCGCCCCTTACTCGCGTCGCGGGCATCGCGGGGGCTGCACTAGCGTTCCTAGCATGCAACTGCGTTGCCGTGCCCATAGCCGCGAGGGTGCTGAGGGGGTGCATGAGGTACGTGGCCCCGCTGTGGGGAGCGCAGGTAGTCTCCGCGCTGGCGCCCATGGCTGGGCTGAGCGCGCCCTACGCCGTGGCGCTAGCGCTGGCCTCGTCGCTGGCCGCAGCGAGGCTGTCGAGGGCCATGACGCTCAGCGAGCTACGAGCCCTTGCCCGAGTCGCTCTGAGCGCTGTAGCTGGACGTGGGAGAGAGCCTAAGCCTGTAGGCTACGGCGAGTAGGTCGAGGAGCATCCGCGCTATCTCTACGGGCCTTATGCATGACCCGAGCTTTACACTCCTCAGCGCTGGGACCTCAACTATTCTGTAGCCCAGCCTCTGGACGTAGGCTAGGAGCTCGGCATCGAACGCATACCTCCTGACCCTCAGGAGGGGGACAACGTCCTCGAGGACTCGGCGCTTGAACACCTTGGCTCCGGTCTGCGTATCGCTGAGCCTCAGCCCGAGAAAGGCCCTTACAAGCCCTCGAAAGCTGTGGCTTAGGAGCTTCCTCAGGGCAGTGGCCTCGACCTTCGAGCGTGGGTGCCACTTAGACGTTATCACTGCATCCGCTCCGCTAGCCTCGAGAACGCGGACGAGCACGTAGAGCTGGAGAGGGTCTATATCGAGGTCGCTGTCGAAGAACGCGATGATGTCGCCGCGGCTCTTCCTGAAGCCGTAGATGAGCGCAAAGCCTTTGCCCATGTTCTTCGGCAGCCTATATACCCGAAGATGCGGGTTGAGAACGTGCTCGAGCCTCTTAGCCACGAGGTAGGTGCCGTCGGTGGACCCGTCGTCCACCACAACGATCTCGTAGTCTCGACAGAGCCTCGAAGCTACGAGGCTCACCCCCTCTACACATCTCCGGATCACCGAAGCAACGTTGTGTGCCGGCATCACCACCGATAGCAGCATCCTCAGCCCCCACATCGCTGGAGCTCTACCCTACACACGCACTAGCGGGATTTGAATGCGTGTCTGTGCAGCGTACTACTCACAGGGTTTCCAGCTCTTCGAATGTGTCTGTATCAACGTGTTTTGAAGACCCGGTAGTAGTAGATCGGTACACCCACGAGAGCCGCAGCAGTGGACGAACCGTCGAACACGAGCTTTATCCCGTGGACCTCCTCAAGGACCTTCATCACGTGCTCGAGAAGCTCCTGAAACTGTGCTGCACCCAGAAGCGCTGGCCCAATGCGTCTACTAGTCAGCAGCGCTATAGTCCCCATCGAGGGGGCTAAAGCTATGCGCTTCCGCTTCTTATCCACATCGCATCTGAGGCCCGACGATATCTGCTTAACTAGGTTACATACATCCCTAAGCTCTTGAACATCCTCTACCGGGATCAAGGACCCCCTACCGCATCTAAATAGGTCCCTGTATATATCGCTTATCTATGTGCAGAACAGTACGTGAGCATGGATAGAGTCTCGACATCCGTAACAGCGTTCAGTAGCATACGGCTAGGGAATCGAGACCCTGAGGAGAGACTGTGTTGGATACATTGAGGCTCGATTCTCGGGAAGATCTCGGTATGCACCCCCATAGCCAAGCAAACGCTTTCACATACACTACTCGCTTCCGGGACTGCTAAGCGTTTAGCAACCACATCACTGCGTTGAAGCACTGAGAGCCCATAGGGAGTCAGAGGTCTTGAGGGTCTAAGGCTCAACTGGCGCTGCATCGGGAACTCCGTAATAAAGGCCTAGAGTCTATACACACGAGATCGCTGAGGGTGATGAAGCTGTACAATCCCTCTACACTAAGAGCGAGGTCTATCGTACATGGTGTCGGGATCCTACACAATGCGCTTGAGCTGCTTCAGCCTGCTTTCTGTCGGTGGTCACGAGCTCTGTCCTCAGCTTCCTTGCTAAGGCTATGAAGAGCGCATCGTAGATCGTTGTTTCTCAGCGCTATCTCTAGGGCCTCGACGAGTAGGTCTCTGGTCGTAAATCCTGATCGTCTCGCCCCTCGCTAGATCCCCTATCAGCTCCTTAGCGATGTCTGCACTCATCCCGTTCATCAGAACCTTCTTCCACAGAGCGTCAGCAACCTCCTTGACGGCTAGATCCAGCGTAGCAACGCCCCCAGGAATTAGCTCACGAACTCTTTCCCATCCTAGTTCCCTTGATAGGTACTTCACCGGCCGGACGAGTCAATGACTCTCACGATCCTCCCTTACGCTCTTAAAAGCGAACCCCGGTTCATATGTTTCTATTCCTCGATTCTAAGCATCTAGCTAGGCATGAGAAGCACTCAACTATGTTCTTCCTAGAGATAGTGGTGATCGTTGCTATGAGTATCTTAGCTCCGTAATTCCTTCTTGCATAGAGCTCTATGCTCGCTGCCTTCAGTAGGTCGTCTCTATGTGCTCCGCCTCCGCAAGGATCTAGGCACTGTGGGCACTCCCTTAACAGCTCCTGTGCTTGATTCATGTCGGCGCACTGCTTTAGCTCCACGACGTTGCGAGGGTAGTTTATCCCCAGCAATCTGCATACTCTACACAGCGAGTACTTTTCGTACATTGTGTAGAGCGACGCATGCCTGCATACGAGCTCGGCTAGCCTCTCTGGATGCATGAGGTTCCTTAGCTCTCGAGCGGTATCGGCATCGATTCTCAGCTTCGTGCCCTTGCTGCAGACTCCTCGATCGAGTAGCTCTCGGGCTCTATCTCCGTGACGCAGTACGAACGCTAGGAACTCTATCACTGCTAGATGCTCCTCGTTCACGACTCTGCAGGCACTCTCGAGGTCTATCGTGATGGCGTGGGCTCTACCGATGAATAGTGCGTTGAGTAGCTTCTCCGCGAATCGCCGTAGAGGGCTCCCTACGGCCCTGCTTCGGGATGCGAGGCTTTGTATCCCTACGAGGCTTGTTATCTCTGTGCCCATCACGATCCTCGTCAACGCCTTCAGGAAGTGTCTTGGGCTGGAGAAGGGGGTGTAGAGCAGCGTGTATCCACGTGCGTTCCCCAGTACCTTACGGAGCTCTAGGGCTCGCGGTATGGGTGCGTAGAAGTAGTATGAGTCTAGGTAGAGGAGCTGCAACCATGGCTAGCCCTTTAGGGCCTCGGTAGCTACGTCCACGAGCTCGCGATACACATCGTTTATCCACTTCCTCAGCTCGGGCGGTAGAGGCTCTCTACCCCGCTTCTCGAGCACTAGCCTAGCGCTCTCCAGCAAGTCTAGGAGCCGGGATGTTATTCTCTTTAGCTTCTCTCGGTCCCGCTTAGCTAGGTAGGTAGCGGCTATCGCGTAGATGACCAGCGTATCTCGTGGCAGAGCCTCTAGAGGGTCTCTGTAGGCATCGTAGATCCTCCCGATGAGCTCTACGAGAGCGTCCTCGTCGTCGCCTACCCTCTCAGCGAGCTCGAGGATCTCTGCATGCATGTCGAGGACTATCCTCTCGCCCATGCCCTTCTCTCTTATGTGGAACTCGCTATAGACCTTCTCGAGTAGCTTGTTGAGCGGCAGAAACCCGTACTCATCGATTACTCTATCAACGACCCTCCTCACATCCTCCGGAATCTTCGGGGGCTCAACCAGCGCAATGTACCTCATCTCCGGACCCGGATCGACAGCGAGCAGCCCCTCATCGACGAGGGAGTCCAGCGTTTTGAGTACATCCTTAGAGAACGGTCCGAAGCGCCATCTACGCCACTCGACACCAGATAGACTACGCCCCAGCTCTCTCAATGCAGCAGCGTCGACGAGGAACAGCAGCTTCATCAACCTAGTGCGCCCAACCCCCTTGGGGGAACCTAGAGACGATGTACATCACGAGCTCTCGAAGCACCCTCTACACACCCCAAGTACCCTGAACACCCTTTAAGTAAGGCTCTGGCACAGGGTATAAACACTATGTATAAACACTATCCAGCCACTGGCTTCAGAGCATGTATAGATGTATCCGCAGCACCTAGGCATTGAACATCGCAGTGTGTATATATCCACAACCTAAAGAGTTTATGCGGTGGAGAGAGGTGTCTAAGCCCACTACCTACGTCTTTGTCTACGGCAGCCTACTCAATCCACGGGAGCTAAGGTGCGTGGGCATAGACCCGGAGAAGTGTGTACCGGCTAATTTGAGGGGCTACGTGATCGCCTTCAACAAGCGCAGCGAGAAGCGCTGCGCAGCCGCAAACCTAGAGAAGCAGGAGGGTGGAGAGGTCATGGATGTAGTATGCGAAGTCAGCGAAGACGTCCTTAGGAGACTCGAAGAACGAGAGAGGAACTATAGCAAGGAGATCGTGGAGGTAACGACCATAGAGAACAGGAGAGTAAAGGCCGTGGCATTCATATGTAGAGACCCCGAGCACATACTCAGCGACAATGAGATCAAGCAGTGCCTAAGCAATGTATTAAGCAATATATACTATAAAGTACTGTGAATACCTCTTTGCCCACGTAGTGAGTCGCTGCATCACAGCATAGGGACGACTCGGAGGCGTGCTTTAGCCATAGCCAGCACTAATCTTGTTCCTGATGTAGTTCAGTATCTCTCTAAGCGTGTCCTCCCAAGTTTCTTTGGGTCTGTACGGCTTGACATTTCTCTGACTAGCTTCGTGAAAGTGGTGGGGGTATGTGCTTATACCTGCGATGCTTCTATGGGCTGCATTATCCCATCGATACACCGTTCCATCTATATGGCGTCTCTCCCAATGAAATGCGTATTTCCCTGGCAACGTTCTGGAGAACCATACGTCGAGGAAGCTGCCATCCACTATATGTATCCTCAGTCTATCGCCTCTCAACTCCAGTGATGCAACAATGTCCAGGAACTCTTCCTTAGCGATGCGGGCTAGTCTACGGTATAGTTCGTCTACTGGGTTCACGAAGTGAGCCCTCGATTTCGTTGAGTAGCTCTGAAAGCATCTTCTCGCGGTGCTCTAGATAGTCAAGCCTGGCTATATCGTCGTGCGCATCGACATCGCTAACCCTACCATCCTCGATGAGCTTCATCAGTTCCTCGAAGCTCTTCACGCCGTATCTAGACAAGATCATTGCCTTCTCAGCTCGTACACGACGAAGCTCCTCGCAGAGAAAGAGCTTGAGAGCCTCCTTCACAACCTCCTCAACGGGCAGACCTAGGCGATTAGCTACCCTAGCAACGATGTCGATAGCCACCGACTCCGCCCGCTCAATGCATTAACCAAGCACTCTTATAGCTCTCCACGCTGTGTCCAGCATCAATCAAGAGGATCGACCTATCGAAGCGTCGAGGTCATTGCAGCGGGTAGCCATTGACGGAGATGCAGAGCGCGCAGCGAAGTGCTAGAGCCTGAGTACGCCGACGTACTTCAGTGCCCTGATTAAGCTCCTAAACCACTCCTCTTCGCAGCGCATCAGCGACTGTATGAGCTTATCGATGAGGTCTTCAATGCTGTTCCTGCACTTCTTCACGATCTCGCTGCATTGAGGAGGGTTGCAGAACGATCCGTGGTCTCCCAATGCGTGTTTAGCTATTTGGCATTCTAGAGAACACTCGATCAAGGCCATAGTCAGCACTGCTCGAGTGTGGAGCCTCCTATTCTCGACTACGTACGCGATTAGGTATCTGCTCTCCTCAATGGTGTTTATCAAGTATTGATCCGTAGGCAGCTCGTTGCTTAGAGCGTTGCTGAAGATCTTCATGGCTCTGTTCCTAGAGCGGTTCTCATCCGATACTATGGCTGTGTCGAGCTCAATCCATCTAAGGTCTCTCGACCTAGTGACGTACTTCGTCAGGGCCGCGACAGCTCTGCATGCTCGGCCAAGCCCTCCGCGCTGAGCGTAGGTCGTGATCGCGGTTTCAACCTCGCTGGCGGTGGTCGAGGCTAGCCTAACGAAGTCGTAGATCCTACTGAGATCCACCTCCTGGGCTTCAGCACCGTATGCAGCGAGTAGCTTCTTCATGAACTCAGCGTCGTGCCTTCCTTCGACCAGTATCAGCGCTATTCTCACGCCTTAGATACCCCTCAGATCCTCGTGGATCGCCTCACGCCTCTCGAGAGCCTCTTCACCGCTGTACACCGATGCCTCGATCCCCTCCGCACTGCGATACAGATGCACTACCCCTACATGGTTCAGCGCGCATCTTCTCCTAGCGTGTTCCAGGACGTAGTCGATTAGTTCGTGGCTATGCGTGGAGACGACTATCGTCACGCCCCCCTTCGAGGCGTGGTCGAGGACAAGCTTTGCGTAGAGCGCTAGGTACCCGGGGTGCATGGCTGTCTCGGGCTCCTCCACAACCACGTACCCGCAGTCAACGAGGCTGTGGATCGCTGCTAGCCGAATGAGGTTCAGGGCTCCGTCGCCTAGAGTGTTCAGAGGCAGTGGCTCGCCGTCGATAGACGCGTAGAGCTGTCCCGAGCGGTCTCTCCACAGATCCTCGATCCCGATAGCGTTGAGTAGCTCTCGAAGAGACTTCATCTTGCCTGTGCGGTATACGCGATCGATCAGCTCACTCAGCTCATCTAGGCTCCACGAGGCTCTATGCATAGCGAAGACCGTCGAGACCCCCTCCCCTGCTCGAGCGTCCTTGGCTGAGGTCACGCACTTCTCGAAGACTTTCCTAGCCTCGTGGACCGCCTCGAGGACGGACTCGACAACCACCTTCCTGAGGAACGATCGAAACAGCTCCTCTAGCTCCCCCGTTAGGTCCAGCGTCTTGATTCTCGAAGCTACTCGAGAGACCCCGCTAGCGGAGGCCAGCTCTATAACGAGCCTCCTCAGCCTCGGGATCGCTGTGCAGGCCGTGTTGAGTACTGTGTTCAGGAGGTGGGTACGGGCATCGTATAGAGTGTAGAGCATGCCGCAGCTCCATCCCTTGAAGGATACGGTTACGGCTATCTCTGTGACTTCCCTGAAGGCGCCGGTGATGGACTTAGCCACCTCGTGGAGATTATCTAGGAGTACAGAGATTATGCCTCGTACCCTCGCAGTGCAGTCTTCTATTCTCGAGATCTCTATCGGTAGCGAGGTGCATAGTTCGTGTGCTACACTATTCGCGTCCACGTAGTGCTTCTCAACGAGTCTACGCAGCGCGATGAGTATGTTTAGCAGCACCCGTAGGAGTAGCGCTAGGGTCTCCTGGTTGAGGCTTCCACAGAGTGCAGCGGGTATCCCCAGCACTGTGGCCGCCTCGGTGAAGCGCTTCGATTCTATGCCTCTAGCAGCCTCTCGACTTATGCTCGTCAGCG
>Ga0256835_1001109_pt1 | contig 16904 bp, 10 predicted proteins | sample PIR30metaG_FD_185972 | JGI IMG/M metagenome (GOLD analysis project Ga0256835, IMG submission 185972) | Hydrothermal vent microbial communities from East Pacific Rise, Pacific Ocean - PIR-30 | ecosystem: Environmental > Aquatic > Marine > Hydrothermal vents | place: Pacific Ocean: East Pacific...
TAATCGAATGGTCGAGGCGACACTTGTTCCCGCCATTTAAGAATAGTCCTTTGATATACGGTGTCATTATGAGGAGCGCTCCGGGAGGGTTATAAGAAGGGGACGGAGCGCGACGTAATAATCCCCTCGTTTTTAAGAGAAGCCGTTCAATTTGCATCCGGCCATATAGCGCCCCATATATATATGCAGGGCTTTGCCATGATTGCTAGGAGCGGCCCAAGTTATAGGTTAGATTGTGAATATTCGCGCGGGCTCGCGGGCTAAGAATGGCCATATTCAGCAAAAATAGATTCAATTATTTTAACATATTTAAATTTTTAATTTTAGCAGTGAGTTAATTAAATTTATAATTTTTTTATTAAGAACGTTTTGTTTGTCGATTACGTTGCCATAAATTCAACAAAATTGCCGATTTGCTGAAGATATTTCATTAGAAAAGGATTAAAAGATTAACAAAACCTTAACTAAACATTGCTTGACTTGAATCGTTTTTTTTTTTTCTTTGTATAGATTTAACTCTTTGCAAAAGGGCGCCCTTCGTAAAGAGGGAAATCGATGGCTTGGCCAAGCCGGTAAAAGTGCCGTTGTAATAAAACGGAATTGTGTCCCGCATATATCATAGCGGAAAGGTATGTTATGCTCTCCGGAGCAGTAAAAAAATATTTAAAAACCGCCCGGAGGAGTGTAAAATTGAATACCCCAATAAGGGGTTAAAATTCATATCTCAACTGAGAATGATATTTTTAAGTTTTATTAAATAAATAAATTAAATTTAAAACGATGAAAAAGTTCACATTATTAAATATTTCTGTAATTTTTATATTCATATTCGCAATTTTTTCATGTAAAAAATTCGATGAGAATATAGAGGCATCAGACACAAATAATTATTTGTCAAGAACTGTGAAAATAAAAAAAGAACAGTATAGGGGAAATGATGGAAAAATGAGAGAAATATTGGTTTTTTCAACTGATGATGATTACTTTAAAAAGGTTGATGAACTCGAAGAATTAGCGGAAGCGGAAGAACAAAAATTTTTAAAGAAATACCCTAATGCAACCGAAGAAGAGATAAACCGATACGATTCTATCGAGAATTTTGATGAATATAAGGTTTACAAAGATTTTGCCCAATCGATGAATTTTGATGCTTTATTGTACGATTATATAGATACTGAAAATAAGTGGTTAAATTCTGATTTGGATGAAAGATATAATCCATACAGAAAATTTTTCGGCTTAGATGAGAGTGAATTATCTATATTAAATAAGGATTTTTCTTATAAAATAAAGAATAATAAAATTAACTTTATCATCAAGCATTTTCCCGATGGAGTGGCTGTTATTACAGATGGTAATTATGAAACTTTAAATCATTTATCTGAATTTAAGACATTAGCCAAAAGTGATGTGAAATCATTGAAAAATGTTCAGTATTCATATTCGAGTTCTTCATCTTGTACCAGTTGGAATAGAGAAGTAGATTATAGGACTATAGGTAACGGAAAAAGATTATATGGAATTACGCGAGTTACCAGATATTATGATGTCTGGGGATGGATGGTTTCCATAACTAAAGTAAAAGCAAAAGCCAAAACAGTCAAAAAACGTTGGTGGTGTAATTGTTGGAGGAGGTATAGGGTATCTCATATTAAAGCAGCCATTGACGGTGAATTGTCTTTGGATTATTGTAACGGCCAATTGAGAGAATATTTTAATAAAAATAATAATTTTAAGGAGAAAAGAAATAGATCATCAGTTACATATCGTTTCCCTTATCCACCTCCTGATCCTTATTCTTGGCCATGGGATAGAGTATATATAGCCGACGATAAGCTATGGGGTTATTTTTATGCCAATGGTACGGAATGGTTTAAATTGGATTTCTATGATGGAGATTTTGTCCAAATTCATTAAGTTTAAAATGTAATTTATAATTAAAGTATATATGCGTATGAAAATTGTCAAAAAAATAAGTGCCGGCCTCTTGTCGGCACTTTTTTCCTTAATCATTTATGGCCAAGAACCCGGGTATGAACGGCATGATTATGTGCCATGGAAAATAAATATCGGTGTAAGTAGTTATCTCAAAGGTAAGACCACTTACAATGTGGATGATAGCCCGGTCAGGTATGACTATTTAGGAGTAACTTCTCCGCATTTCGGTTTTACTTTGCCGATATACAAAACACTTGATTTCTCCATCTACACCGGTATACAAAGATATCATTACAGACAACGGTTTTTTGTATCCATTGACAAAGAGCAAATTAACGAGGACAAAGATTACGAACAATTAATTTTATTTTATTCGGATGATTATTTGTGGTCCGTGCCTTTGGGTATAGAATACAGATTAAATTCAAAATACTCCGTATTTTCTTCTTTGAAATTCGGTTATTATAAAGAATTTGGCGGTAAAGGTTATAATGGTTATAATAATATTGAAATTTTTGAAACCATATCGGCCAAGCCCGATTGGTTTCATTTTGCCATGGAGTTTGGGATAGCGGGCAACTTATATACCAAATATCTTTTAATACAGCCGTATGTGATGTACAATCAGAGTTTTACGCCTATGTGGGAAGGGGATCTTTATATTACAGGTATAAGAAACAGGCCTTATACGGAGATACGAGGCAAATTTAAACAGTCGGGGAGTTTTTTCGGATTTGGTATTAATGTTTCGCCCCTTAAATTTTGGGATAAATCCATTCGAAAGAAGGTCAAAGAGATTTCCCGGAATAAGAAGTCTAAAGATCTTGTTTTAAAAAAGACACAAATAGGAATTGAAGCCGGTTATTTGGGTTTGTGGATGAATTATGAAAGGAGGTTGGGAAAAAATATTTCTCTTAAAACGGAAATCGGCTATGCGGGTGGATTGTTAATTACTCCTTATTCCTCTCAGACCGATTATCTTTTTTTGATGCCGTTTATATCTTTATATCCCAAGTGGTATTACCGTTTGCAATCCGGAGATGGAGATAGTAAAATTGTAAGAGGGGGTAACTTTTTGTCATTAAACCTCAATTACTTGCCTAATGGTAAATATATCACCAACACTTCTTTTTTGAAATATAACATGTATGTGACGGGATTTTCCATTGTACCGATGTGGGGCGTAAGGAGGGAAGTAGGGAAGAAATTTTACTATGAAATAGGAGGAGGTACAGGTTACATACATTCTTATTCTAGATTTCCGGCCGAATGGGAATTTCCTAAATTATCGGAAGGAAGTATTATGTTTAAGATTCATTTGCGATTCGGATTTAATATTAAATGAACAATAAACCGTTTCATGGACTTTACCCTTGACCTTAACTTTGACTATTTTAAATCTGAAATCTGCAATCTGCAATCGTTAATCCCTACTGTCATCCTCCCCCCGTAGGTCGACACGACTATCTTCGGTTTGAAAAGCGAAGCGACGCTGTGTCCGCCTTAGGCGGGAGAAATCTCATTTTTTCAGTATTTGAGATTTTTCCTCCCGTTGATTGTCGGTCGCTGACTCTAAAGGAAAATGACAAGTGCACTGTCATCCCCCGAAGGTCGATACGATTCACCCTTTTAAGTGTAAGATTCCCACGTCGCTTTGCTCCTTTGAATGACAGATTCAAAGTAGAGTAAATTAATTGTCCCCGACGATTCCTATAAAATCCGCAATCGTTAATCTGCAATCGATAATCTACAATCGTTAATCGTTAATCATTCCCGCTCCGATTCTTCTTGCTCTGCCGTATTTTTACCGGCCATTGGAATTAAAAAGATATATTTGTAATTCTTTAAAAAAACGAACAATGAGCAATATATTTTTGGCGATTTTTACTTTTTTAGTGGCTTTTCCTTTCGGATTTTGGCGGGCGAAGAGCAAATTCCGTTCGCGCGATTGGATGTTGGCCGTTCACATCCCGGTGGTTTTTATCGTATTGGCAAGATTGGTTAATAAATTTTATTTTCATATCGGATTTTCCTGGCAAAGTTTAGTGATGAATATCGTTGCTTTTATGCTCGCTCAATATTTGGCGGGTTTGATATACAAATACCGGATTAAAAATCGTTATTGAAGCCACATTTTAATGGCAATATGGGTCGAGATAATCAGAATCAATCCTATGCTGACCAATAGCATATACAAAGGAATGACAAACAAATTGAGTTGAAGAAGGGTTTTGGATAGTTTTCGTTGATTGAAAAATTGACGCCAGTTCATGATAAGCAAAAGATAGAACCAAATCAGGAGTAAGGTATTTAAGAAATAGGCAGGCGTAATGAAATGTAGAAATTTGACTATTAGCAAGCCGAGTAAAAAACTGCTTTGTAAATAAAACAAGAAGACCAAGATCTCCACATAATTATATTTTCTTTTGCGATATGCAAGGAATATGAAAAAACCGAAAACGGGAATGAGTATCAGCAATACCAAGGTAATTTTGGAATAAATTCGATTGATAAAATCGGGGTCGTTCAAAATGCCGGTTAGTTTTGCGGCCTTTCGAGCGGCGGGAAGATTCGACGCTTCGGGCAAGCCGAATTGTTCGATTAATTCTTCCGGGGTGGAATTTTTAAATTCTTTTGAGATTAGAAGACCTGCGAATTCCAATGTCTTTTTCCATACCGGTTGGGCGGTGAAATTTTTCCTTATGGTATCGAGATAACGATTTTGATAAGGAATATGATGTTTTTTGAAATAATTTTCCACTTGATATAAATCGAACAGGTAGAATTCGTCTTCGTCCGGTGAGTCTTTTGCATGGCTTGTTTTATCGGTTATGATGCGTGCGGTTTGTATATATTCCGGTTGGTTCATCAAGTAAAATAGCCGTTTTACCACACTGTCTTTTTGTCGAAACGAAGCGGTGGAGTCACCGAGTATTCGAATAAAATTTTCTTTCCGGAAGATGCTGTCCAGTTTTTTATTTTGAAAAGACCGGGTGGTAATTAAAACCTCCTTGTTTTTATTTTTACGGGCGTTTGTTATTTGGCTTAATTGCCAAACGCTCAAGTAAATAACCGACAAACTGATAAGCATGGCAAGCGGTCCGGAATAGGTTTTTCGTTTTCCCGAAATATATGCCGATGCAATTAAGGCGGGTTGATAGAGAAGAGAAATAGATGTTTTTATCCATGCCGAATCGAGGGAGAAATATTTATTGAAGAACGAAGCAAAAAGGTCGCGGAGTGTTAATCGTTCGGCCGGAAGTTTTTGTCCGCAGGAAGGGCAAAATTTTTCATTTCCCGTAACAGGATTGCCGCAATTGGGGCAAACGGCTTTTTCTTCTTCCGGTTTCATACCGAAATATACGAAATTCCGGAGGATTTACCGCTTATTTTCGATTGATCAGGTCCAAAAACGCTTTGCGATATGTTTTCGATACCGGCACGGGTTGTTGGTCTTTTAGAATCACATAACCTTCGTTGAGATATTTTTCGATATGATTAAGGTTGATGATATGCGAACGATGTACTTGAAAGAAAGCGGGATTCCCGGCCAGAATTTCTTTAAATCGTCCCAGGTTGTAGGAACTGATATATTCCGAGTTGTCGCGGCAATAGATTTTGGTATATCCCTCCATTCCTTCGAGCCGGATAATTTTTTTTGTCTTTACAAACACATAACCTTCCGAAGTGGGGATGGAGATAATACCGCTTTGTTGGGTAAGTAAATCCAGCAGGATTTTATTATTCCGGGCGGCGGTTTTCATTTCAATGTTTTTTTGTGCTTTACGAATGGCTTGGTCCAATTCTTCCGGATCGATGGGTTTTACGATATAGCCGATGGCCGCGTGTTTAAAGGCGTCGATAGCGTATTGGTCGTAAGCGGTAACAAAAATGATTTCGAAATCCGGTTCGGGTACGGCCGAAAGCAAATCCAAGCCGCTTAAATTAGGCATTTCGATATCCAAAAAAACCAAATCGGGTTTATCCTTTTTAATAAACTCCAATGCTTTGACCGGGTCGGAAAAACTCCCGGCATTTACCATTTCCGGTTCGTATTTTTTTAATCTTTTTTCGAGATTTTTCAGTGCTTTGGGTTCGTCGTCCACGACAATATATCGTATCATAATTTTTTGATTTTTAAGGTTACTCGAGTAGAAAATTCATCATCCGTACCGGTTAAGTCTTCGATTTTGTAATCGACTTTCCATTTGCCCGATACATTCAATAATTTAATCCGTTCCTTAAGGATTTCGGTGGCTTTTGAAAGGTGCTTGCGCAGTGATTTTTTCTTAATTTCTTCGGCTTTTTTGATTCCCACACCGTCATCGCTAATGGTAATTTCCATGCTCTGAGGTCCCGTTTTTTTAAATTCCAGTACTATTTTGCCGGGGGATTTCTTGTGAAAAATTCCATGGTTTACGGCATTTTCCACGATGGGTTGCAATAGCATGGTGGGTATATGCGTGGTTTCCACTTGAAGAGCCGGGTCTATTTTGAACTCGAAAGTAAGTTTATCGCCGAAGCGCATTTTTTCCAGCGTTAAATAAGATTTAAGCAATTTAATTTCATCTTTAAGAGGCAATGTTTTCTTTCGGGTAAAGTCGAATATCATTCGAATCAGCCGTGAAAATTTGACCAAATATGATTCGGATTTGTCATAATTTTCGTCGCTGATATAATATTGAATGGCATTAAGTGAGTTAAACACAAAATGCGGATTCATTTGGCTGCGCAGGGCATGGAGTTCGAACTCGGCCAACTGTTTTTGATGCTCGATTTCCTTTACGTTTTTTCTTATCTCATATCGCCGGACGCTATAAATAATGATAAATAATGAGGAAAGAAACAGAAAGAAGAAACCTCCTTTGGCCCAAGCGGTTTGCCACCAAAGCGGGGTGATTTGGAATCGATAGGTATTTTCTAAACTTTGTCCGTAGGGATTGATTACTTTGATTTCAAAATTATATTCGCCCGGACCGATGTTGCCCAAAGTAATGCTTTTGTTAGGAATTTCCTTCCATTTTTCTTGCAAGGGCATCAAGCGGTAAAAATAGCGGTTATGTTCTTGTCCGGAAAAATCTATTACGCCGAACGACACATGTAATGCTTCATTTTTTTTGAATTTAACTTGATGATTCGACGGAATATTTTTGTTGTTGTAAATTATTTTTTTAAAATAAATTTGATGAATGCTTTTCTTCGACGGACTAATAGTATCGGTGACGGATATACCCGAATAAGCGGCCGAGAAGAGTTTGCCGTTTTGCATTTCCACATCGATAATTTGATCGGAAGGGAGCCCGTCGTAATGTCGAAGCATATTGGCAAATTTAAGGGTATCGTTCTTTACGAAATAGGTTTTTACACCTTCTTGGGTGGCAATCCAAAGTTTGTCTTTTTCATATAAAATATCGTTTACAATGGGAGCCCTGTTATATTCCACCAATTCGGGCTCGTGTTTTCCGTCCCATCGAAACAAGCCGTAGCCGTCCGTTCCGATATATAAATATTTTCCTGCATTCGCCATGCTTAAAATGGGCTTATTAAAGGAATCGGGATAGAGGGGCCGGGCCGTAGTATCGTGTATTATTTCATAGAGGCCGGAACTGCCTCCCACAATAATTCTATTTTGAAACCCGGTTAAGAGTTCCTGTCCGGTTAAAGTAAATTTATGAAGTGGACGAAAAAGACTGTCATTTATCGCAATTTCAGAAGTTTTTAATAAATAAAATTTATTTCCTTTTTTAAAGATTTTAAAATTGGTATAAGGCAGGGTAATAGTGTTTTTTCCGGGCAGGGCAAGCCGAAAATAACGTTCGCCCGAAATAATGTAATGGTCTTTGTTTTTAATGTATATATCATGAATGAAATTTTTTGTTTTCAGGAAAGGTTTAAAAGATTTTCGGATGGTATCATAATAAAAAATACCCTCCCCAAGCACCGAAACGGTGATGCCGAGACCCGTGGTTTTTAAAAAGCGAATTTGTTTGTTTTTGAAATGGATTTGGGAGTGTAACATGCTATTTCTAAAGAAAAATACGCCGTTATTGTAAGTATAAACCCAAAAGTTGCCTTCTTTGTCACGAAAAGCCCGCCATTGATAGGGGAAATCTTTTAATTTGAGATGATTTTTATAAGATAAATCCGGGCCTAATTCGGCCCAATAATTATCGGCCGTAAGCTGCACGTCCCAGTCCGTGGCAATGACCCTGGCTTGTTTAATTTGATTTTCATTTAACGAATGCGGCCGTTCGTACCAATAATCGTCATTCATATTGTACCAAATAATCCGGAATTCTTCTTTCGGCAAGTCACGTGCAACGTAAATAACAAAAATCAAACTATCGTTTACTTGGTTGACGTGCCAGACGTTTACTTTTTCTTCTATAAGAAATTCCGTTCCGTCGTGTTTGATGATTTTCCATTTTCCGGATTCTCTTTTAAATCCTTTCACTTTCGGGTGAAGGACCGGAAAAAAGTTTGTGTCCGAGACCGTAATCCAAATGCTGTCGTTTAATTGATATTTAAGACCCGTATTAATATCGTCATACAATATTTCTTTACGGTCGGTCATAAAATGAGGATAAATCACATCGTTTCTTCCTTCAAAAGGAAATTGATAGACCTTGTCTTTATAAATATATCCCATCCGGGGGGCCTTGGTCATATACCAAATTTTTCCATCCGAAGTTTCCACAATATCCCAAATGTCGTTTGATGGAAGACCGTCTTTAACGGTAAAAACTTTGAAGTCATCTCCGTCGAATTTGGCCACTCCTTTATCCGTGGCAATCCATATAAAACCTTCTTTATCTTGGATGATTTTATATACTCTTTTACTCGGCAGCCCTTGGTCTATGGAGTAATGTTTATATCCTTGACTATAAACCGCGAGTTGGAAAATAAGGAATATGTAGAACCATGTTTGCCGCATACAACAAATATAATCATTCCGTAAAATATTGTTCTCATGGGCATTCTTTAATACAAAGGTAAATGCAGTGAAAGGAATTTATCGGTTCCGTCCGTTGAAATACTGGTTTAGTTTAATTAAAGTTCAATTTGTTTTGATAAACTGATGGTATAAAAAAAACGCCTTGAATCTTTCAAGGCGTTTTTTTTGTTTGGTGATTCGGAAATTTTATTTTACTTCTTCGTAATCTACATCTTCCACATCATCGTCTCCGCCACTCGAAGGTCCTTGGCTTGCTTGTGCGCCTTCTTGCGCGCCGCTTTGGGCTTGTTCTTGTGCAGCGGCATTTTGAATATCCGCGGATGCTTGCTTAAGCACTTCTTCGGCTTTTTGAGTAGCCGCTTCGGCTTTTTCGGCATCGCGTTTTTCAAAGGCGTCTTTCAGTTCTTTCACCACTTCTTCAATGGTCTTTTTAGTGGACTCGCTGATTTTGTCTTTGTGATCTTCGAGCAGTTTTTCCAATTGGAATGCCGTGGCGTCCGCTTTGTTGATTTTTTCGATTTTTTCCTTTTCGATACGGTCGCGTTCGGCATTTTCTTCGGCTTCTTTCTTCATTCGTTCTATTTCTTCGGGAGTGAGTCCGGAAGATGCTTCGATACGAATATCTTTTTTCTTACCGGTTTTCTTGTCCATAGCCGTAACGTGGATAATACCGTCGGCGTCTATATCGAAGGTCACTTCGATTTGCGGCTCGCCTCGACGTGCAGGCGGTATGCCGTCCAGGTGGAAACGACCGATGGTCTTGTTATCTTTGGCCATAGGACGTTCGCCTTGCAATACATGTATTTCCACACTCGGCTGATTATCGGTAGCCGTAGTAAATACTTGCGATTTTTTGGTGGGTATGGTTGTTCCGGCTTCAATGAGTTTGGTCATGACACCGCCGAGGGTTTCAATACCCAAGGACAGCGGAGTAACGTCCAAAAGAAGCACGTCTTTGATATCGCCGCTCAATACACCACCTTGAATGGCCGCTCCGATGGCCACTACTTCGTCGGGATTGACGTTTTTGGATGCTTTTTTGCCGAAGAATTTTTCAACGGTTTCTTGCACTTTCGGGATTCGCGTCGAACCACCGACCAAAATCACATCATCGATATCTTCGGGCTTCAATCCGGCTTTTTCCAATGCTTGTTTCACCGGTTTCATGGTTCGTTCGATCAAATCGTGTGTCATTTTTTCGAATTGCGAACGGGTCAATTTTTTTACCAAGTGTTTAGGTCCGCTTTGGGTAGCGGTGATGTAAGGTAAATTAATTTCCGTTTCGCTACTGGACGATAATTCGATTTTGGCTTTTTCGGCCGCTTCACGCAAACGTTGAAGGGCAATGGGATCTTTGCGCAAGTCCACGCCTTCTTCTTTTTGGAATTCATCGGCCAGCCAGTCAATGATTCTTTGGTCGAAATCATCTCCACCCAAGTGGGTGTCACCGGAAGTTGAAAGTACTTCGGTTACGCCGTCACCGATATCGAGGATGGAAATATCGAAGGTTCCACCACCCAAGTCATATACGGCGATTTTTTTGTCTCCTTGTGCTTTGTCATATCCGTAGGCCAAAGCGGCTGCCGTCGGTTCGTTAATGATACGACGAACTTTCAAGCCGGCAATTTCGCCCGCTTCTTTAGTGGCCTTTCTTTGGGCGTCGTCGAAGTAAGCCGGAACCGTAATAACGGCTTCTTTCACTTCCTGACCGAGGTAATCTTCGGCTACTTTTTTCAATTTTTGCAAAATCATAGCCGAAATTTCCTGCGGCGTATATTGTTTGTCATTAATTACTACACGCGGTGTGTCATTGGGTCCTTGAACCACTTTATAGGGTACCCGGTCAATTTCGCCTTTTTCTTTCAGTTCACTGTATTTTTTTCCCATAAAACGCTTGATGGAGAAAATCGTACGTTCGGGATTGGTAATGGCTTGACGTTTGGCAGGATCGCCCACTTTGATTTCACCCGAATCGGTAAATGCCACCATCGAAGGGGTGGTGCGTTTGCCTTCCGGGTTGGGAATAACTACCGTATCATTACCTTCACGAACGGCTACTACCGAGTTCGTGGTTCCTAAATCTATTCCGATTATTTTTGAAGTTTTTCCACTCATAATATTATATATTTTTACTTCTTTTCCGTCAATGATTGTGCCAAGCCGGTTTCAGGACAAATTTGCTTGAATTTCAAGGATTAAATAATTTTTTTAGTGTCATTTTGACAGATGTATTTTTCTTCCCTAGGCCGCCAAGGTGGGGTTTTAATCGTAAGTTTTGGCTTGGACCGTAATAAGAAATAAATTGACGGGTGAATAAATCGCTAGCCGATATAATTCCAAAAACCTGTTTTTTTGTAAATATCTTTTAATACCTTCCTAACCATACTATGGGCGGGATGCCCAAGTTGCGGGTCGTTTTGCAACAAAAGGGCCGCTTCTTTGCGCGCGGTAAGCATCAGGTGGGTATCTTTGACAAAATCGGCTATTTTTAGTTTGATAATTCCGCTTTGTTGGGTGCCCATGATATTTCCGGGACCTCTTAATTTCAAATCGGTTTCCGCAATTTTAAAGCCGTCATTGGTTTCGGTCATGGTGCGAATTCGAATTTTGGCTTCGTCCGACAGTTTGCGGTCGGTTACCAGAATACAATAGGATTGTTTGGCTCCGCGTCCCACGCGGCCACGTAACTGGTGCAATTGCGATAAACCGAAACGTTGGGCGCTTTCGATCACCATTACCGATGCATTGGGCACATCGACCCCGACTTCTATCACGGTAGTGGAGACCAAAATGTCTATTTCGCCGTTTTTGAACCGGTTCATCGTTTCTTCTTTCTCCTGCGGCTTCATTCTGCCGTGAACCATACCTATATTTATATGTTCGTCGGCAAAGGCCGCCTGAAGCCGTTTGAAACCGTTTTCCAGATTTTCATAATCCAAGACTTCGCTTTCTTCGATGAGCGGAAAAACCACATATGCCTGCCTGCCGGCGGCTATTTCTTTTCGTAAAAAATCATATAATTTCTTTCGCTCGTGGTCATATATATGAAAGGTATGCACGGGTTTGCGACCGGGAGGGAGTTCGTCGATAACGGAAATGTCCAAATCGCCGTAATGGGTCAAAGCCAAAGTGCGTGGAATCGGGGTGGCGGTCATGATGAGGATATGGGGCGGCGTAATATTTTTTCGCCACATTTTGGCTCGTTGAGCCACACCGAAACGGTGTTGTTCGTCGATGACGGCAAGTCCAAGATTTTTGAACTTTACTTTTTCTTCCAAAATGGCATGGGTGCCGACAAGAATCTGCAATGTGCCGTTTCCCAATTCTTCATGAATTATTTTGCGTCTTGAAGCAGGCGTGGAACCGGTCAGTAAAGCCGTATTGATGCCCAATTGATCGCTCCATTTTTTTATGGTATGATAATGTTGAGTGGCAAGAATCTCCGTAGGAGCCAGCATGGCCGCTTGATAATCGTTATCCAATGCCATGAGCATGCTCATCATGGCCACGACGGTTTTTCCGCTTCCTACATCGCCTTGAAGAAGCCGGTTCATTTGCCGCCCGCTTTTGACATCTTTTCTGATTTCCCGGATAACCCTTTTTTGTGCACCGGTCAAATCGAAGGGCAGAATTTCTTTGTAAAACCTATTAAAATAATTGCCTATCTGCTCGAAAACAAATCCTTTGATATTCCTTTTTCGATGCACTTGCTTAAGAAGTAATTGAAGTTGCAGATAAAACAATTCTTCGAATTTCAAGCGATATTGTGCTTTGGCCAATTCGTTGAGCCCCGGTGGAAAATGAATATGGTGCAGGGCTTGGGATTTTGAAACCAAATGGTGCCTTGTGATCACACTCTCCGGCAAGGTTTCTTCGAAATGCGGTCCTGTTTGTTTGAATAATTCCCGGACAAAGTTTTGCATAACCCGTTTGGTAATGCCTTTTTTCAATAATTTTTCGGTAGAGGAATAAACGGGCATGAGCCCTAAGGCATGTTTTTTTTGAAAATCTTCCGCTTTATCGATTTCGGGATGCACGAGATTCACTTGATGACCGAATTTTGATAAACGCCCGAATAAAATATATTCTTCGCCCGTCTTGAATGTTTGGGTAATCCATTTGAAATTTTTAAACCACACTACTTCAATCATGCCGGTGTCGTCTTCGAAATATCCGACCAATCTTTTGTTCCGCTTCCCTTGAATTTCTTTAAATTCCGTAAATCTCCCCTTTAATTGCACTTCGGCGGTAGCCAGAAATAATTCATTGATTTTATAAATCTTGCTCCGGTCTATATATCTGATGGGAAAAAAATAGAGCAAGTCCTTATAAGTCCGTATGCCTAATTCCGAGGCCAGTATGCTTGCTCGTCCCGGCCCGATGTTTTTTAAGAATTGTATGGGTTTTCCTAAAATTTCAGACATAATGACTTCTAATATTTAAACAAAGATAGGACTTTGAATCTTTTTTCTGTTTTAAATGAGGTTGAAATGTTATAAAAAATCGAGCTGCGAGACAAAACTCTAACTTATCATTAATAAAATCCGTAAAAAAAAGATGTTACCATTAACAAAAATTTATAACCGCGATGCTATCATTGAATAAAATATATTTTAAATTGTATATACATAATGATAATGCAAAAATTTATGAAAATAAGTGAACACATTAAAAATCACGGCTCCGAATTGTTTGATGCATTTCGGAGTAAATGTTTAACAATATATAGTAGGATAGGGGATTTAATGATGATTAATGATACAACCGTTCATGAGAATAAAATTTCGAAAATCAATTGCATTTATATAAAAAATCGGAGTGTTAAAAAAAACTTTTTGTCGGTGTTAAGGTGAAAATATTCAAAAAATCCGTTTGAAAAAATTTAATGAGCCATTAAAAATATTTTTTATAACGCTTTGTAAATAAATAAGAACAGAAACAAGCATTTAAAGAAAAAAATAAAAATAAATATTATGAGAACAAACTATTCTTTCTCACAGTTTTTAAAGAAAATACACGAAGCGAATATCAGAAGCATCTTATTAATAATAATGATGTTCGCAGGTGTATTGGTAAGTAATCAAACGGTTTATGCCCAGGATACCGACAATGACGGGGTAGTTGATTCCCAGGATTTGGATGATGACAATGATGGCATTCCAGATAAGAATGAATCCTTGAATTGTCAATTGGTGCCCGATCCGTCTTTCGGGTCGGCCCAAGGACCTTATTCCATCAATGGGTCCAATCCGAATAGCCCGCAGCAAGGCGACCAATTCCGTTATATCAATGTGTATTCCGGAGTGGATGCCATTGTAACCGTGGAAGAGGTGAACAATGCCCAACTGCTAAAACTCGACGTAACCAATTTGGGTCAAGATGCCTATTTACAACCTAATGTGAGGTATTTTGCCGCATACGGTTATGTGCAATTGTATATACAGTTTGTGCAGAGTGGAACCACCACTCCCATTTCGCCCGATACATTCTTTGTGACGGCAACCGATAATGATGACGGTGAAATTATAGGATTCGATAGTAATGTGGTGACGAATGTATATACAGATAATCCGACTTATGAATATTTGGTTAATAATTTATGGCCCGGATATATTGCTTACAGAGGCGATCAGCATCAAGCAGGTATAGGTAATGACCCGAGATTTGAAATTACGGGTGTTTATTCCAATACTACCGGTATAAGGTATAGAGTTTCTTATAAAAGCAGTTCTACTTCCCAAGGAAGATGGCATGCCTTAATCGCCGCTCCTTGCCGCATGCAAAACAATTGGAATAATCCGCCATTATTAATCGAAGAAGCTGATAGCGACCATGACGGAGTGCCCGATTATAAAGATTTAGATAGTGATAATGATGGTATTTATGATATAGTGGAAGCAGGGAATGCCTCAGCTGATATGAATGGTGACGGCCGAACCGATAACCCCGTTGGAAATAATGGTTTAGATAATACATTGGAGAATAACGATACTTCTTCGGCAACGATAAATTATACAATTCCCGACACGGATAATGATCAGTATCCTAATCATCTTGATACCGATTCCGACGACGACGGATGTTCCGATGCCAATGAGGCATATAATAATAGCAATGCCGATGGAGGTGATAATGAATACTACGGTACGGGCAATCCGCCAACGGTAGATAATTACGGATTGGTCACCGCTGCCGCTTATAATACGGGGGCTGTGCCGGCCGTAACGGATGATCAGGTCTCTACGGCTTGTTCCGCAAGTCCCGACGGTGATGGCGACGGGGTTCCGGATTCGGTGGAAGACGCCGGACCAAATGGCGGTGATGCCAATGATGACGGCACACCTGATTCGCAACAAGGTCATGTGGCTTCCTTACCGGACGGTTCGGGAAATGGCACTTATGTGGTATTGGAAGTTTACGGAAATACATGTAAGGATATCGATAATATTAAAATTGTTTCCGAAAATGACATAGGCGTACAAGACCCCGATTATGACTATCCGGTAGGATTGGTAGATTATACCTTGCAATGTGCTACTGCAGGCGATAGTGCCGAGGTTAAAATGTGGTGGTACGGATTACCACAGGTTAGTTACTATCGTAAATACGGGTCTGATACTCCCGGCGGAGGGAACCCTTACTATAAAGCTTTCGGTACGCAAAAAGAATTTTATACCATTGCCGGCATGCAGGTCCCTATTACTAAATATGTTTTACATGATAACCAATCCGGTGACGAAACCCCTACATCGGGAGCGATTAAAGATCCTTCCGGACCGGCAGTGGCCAATCCCGAAGCAATCGATGATGTTTTTATAGAAGGCGAAGGTCAAACGGTTAGCGGGAATATTATAACGGCCGATAACGGCAAAGGAGTGGATAGCGATCCGCAAAATGATCCTTTAACCGTTCAAAGTTTTAGTGTAAACGGAACTTCGTATTCTCCGGGTTCTACGGCCAATTTAACCGAAGGAACACTTACTATCAATGCCGACGGTAGTTTGACTTTTGTGCCTGCCGCAGGTTTTTCGGGCAGTGTGCCGCCTATTACTTATACTTTAACCGACGGAACAGGTACCGATCAAGCCAATGTTTATATAGTCATCTTACCTGATACGGATGATGACGGGTTAGTGGATATCGACGATTTGGATGATGATAACGATGGTATTTTGGACGATGACGAGATAAATTGTACTACTTTGGTAGAAGCGGATTTCGATCAATATGCAGGCCAACCTACTTCGGCCGTCAATGATGGTAATCTGAAAATAGGCGCTTCCGTATTTACCGTTTTCCATACAACTTACGGCGATGCGCAAATTTCAACCGATCAAATTTCCGATTCTCATTATTCCGGAGAATATGGCGTTCGCGTAGGACATTCCAGCGGAAATGCAGGCACAATTAATGACCGGATTGAAACCACCTTTATTTTCTCCGACTTAATTAGAGATTTAAAATTCCGCATAAACGACATTGACTATGGAGATCATGTCATTGTGGAGGCATATGACGAATCGGATCAATTGATTAATATCTCTTCTTCAATGTATTCATTGTATCCTTCCACTATCGTACAGGTGAATGGAAATGAATTTTATGCTGCAGACACGGACGGTTCATCAAATGATTCTAGAGATGGAACCGTAGATTTTGACTTTAACGGATACAACGTAAGCAAACTTATCCTAAAATATTATGATCCCGAAGCGGCGGGAACGGTGACTTATACCGAATTTTATGGAACCGTTTGCGATACGGACAGCGACGGTAAACCCGATTACCTGGATACCGATAGCGATGATGACGGTTGTTATGACGCAATAGAAGCCGCCGGACATTTCGATCCGGCCGATTTAGACGGTAACGGTGCACTGACCGGTGCTGTGGATGCCAATGGGGTACCCACAGTGGCAAATGGGGGGACCTATTCCACAGCTGCAGTAACGGATGACACTAATACGGCTTTTTGCAATCCATTTGATTGCGAGCCGGCTTTTTATCAGGT
>Ga0256835_1001110_pt1 | contig 16892 bp, 11 predicted proteins | sample PIR30metaG_FD_185972 | JGI IMG/M metagenome (GOLD analysis project Ga0256835, IMG submission 185972) | Hydrothermal vent microbial communities from East Pacific Rise, Pacific Ocean - PIR-30 | ecosystem: Environmental > Aquatic > Marine > Hydrothermal vents | place: Pacific Ocean: East Pacific...
CGGATATTGCCGTCTTTATTTACCGTGTATAAATATTTAGACTCATTGATATCCGGAGGCAATACTTCAATCCCCATTTTACGGGTTTCTTCCATTAAAAAGGATAGTTTTTTGGCATCTTTCAGATTATGCGACAATACAGCAGCCATATATTCGGATGGATAATTAGCTTTGAGATAAGCCGTTTGATACGAAATAAAAGCATAACTCACGGCATGTGATCGATTAAAAGCATAAGAAGCAAAACTCTTCCAATCTTCCCATATTTTTTCCAAAACTTCTTTGGGATGTCCGTTGGCCAAAGCGCCTTCTATAAACTTGGGATACATCTCGGCCAATAATTTGTGATTTTTCTTTCCCATGGCTTTTCGCAGCATATCCGCTTGACCTTTGGTAAAACCGGCCAATTTTTGGGATAACAACATTACTTGCTCTTGATAAATGGTAATTCCGTAAGTATTTTTCAGGTATTCTTCCATTTCGGGCAAATCATATGTTACGGGTTCTTGTCCGTATTTACGACGGATGTAACTGGGAATTTTTTCCATTGGACCGGGCCGGTATAAAGCAACCATGGAAACCAAATCTTCAAATTCGGTAGGACGTAAATTCATCAAATGCTTGCGCATACCATCCGATTCAAATTGGAATACCGTGGCGGTTTGTCCCCGTTGAAACAATCGATAGGTTTTTTCGTCATCAAGGGGTAAATTATCGATATCGATATCGATACCTTTACGTTCTTTAATGAGTTGTAAAGCATCCCGGATGATAGTCAGGGTTTTAATTCCCAAAAAATCCATTTTGAGCAATCCGGCAGATTCTACCACCGAATTATCAAACTGGGTTACATACATATTAGAACCTTTGGCTGTGGTAATGGGTACCACTTTATCCAATTCCGTAGGAGCAATGATAAAACCACAAGCATGTAAGCCTAAATTTCGCAAAGAACCTTCCAATTTTCCGGCTGTTCGTATAGTTTGAGCGGCTTCATCATTTCCTTGGGCTATTTGTGCCAGTTCCAAAGCTTCGGCGGCTATTTCGCTGCGCTTGGCCTTTTCTTTGATTTGTTCTTCGTCTTTTTTTAAGATTAAATCCAATGAAACATGGGCTTTTTTGGCCAATTTATCGGTTTCGGATAAAGGCAATTCCATTACCCTCCCGGCGTCTCTAATAGATGATTTGGCAGCCATGGAACCATAGGTAATGATTTGTGCCACCCGTTCTTTTCCGTATTTATTAACGACATATTCGATAACTTTTTCACGTCCTTCGTCATCAAAGTCCATATCAATATCAGGCAATGATACCCGTTCGGGATTCAAAAATCGCTCAAACAGTAATTGGTATTTTATCGGATCTACATTGGTAATCCCCAACACATAAGCTACAGCTGAACCGGCAGCTGAACCCCGTCCGGGACCGCACACCACTCCCATTTTTTTGGCTTCTTTGATAATGTCTTGTACAATCAAAAAATAGCCGGGATAACCGGTTTTTTCAATGGTTTCCAATTCAAATTCCAAACGTTCTTTGATTTCGGGGGTTATTTCACCCCAACGTTTTTGCGCTCCTTCATAGGTAAGGTGGCGTAAATAGGCATTTTCACCGCGTTTGCCTCCGTCAATTTCATCATCGGGATGTTTAAATTCTTCGGGTATATCAAATTTGGGCAGCAATACCTCTCTTTTGAGTTTAAAAGCTTCTACTTTATCTACGATTTCTTGGGTATTGCTAATAGCTTCCGGCAAATCTTTAAACAGCTCTTTCATCTGTTCGGGTGACTTGAAATAAAACTCATTGTTAGGCAAGCCATAGCGATAACCTCGTCCCCGGCCGATGGGTGTTGTTTTTCTTTCGTTATCCCGTATACATAACAAGACATCTTGGGCATCGGCATCTTCTTGATGGATATAATAAGTATTATTGGTGGCTACAATTTTTATTTCGTGTTTTTGGGCAAAATCCAATAATATTTTATTCACGTGGTCTTCATCTTCCAATCCGTGACGCATCAATTCCAAATAATAATCGTTCCCAAAAAGCTTTTTCCACCACATTAAAGCTTCTTCTGCTTGCTTGTCACCCATATTCAGGATTTTTTGGGCAATTTCTCCACCGAGATGTCCACTTAAAACCATCAGATTGTCTTTGTATTTTTCAACCCAATCGCGCCCGATACGGGGCACGTAATAAAATCCTTCGGTATGGGCTACGGAAGTCAATTTAATCAGGTTTTGATAACCTTGTTTGTTTTTGGCCAAAAAAACCGTGGGATAGCCTTTGTCTTTTACACTTTTGTTCGTATGATCATCCACTACATTGAGCTCTACCCCTACAATGGGTTTGAGTTGTTGATTTGGCTCTTTGTTTTGGTTATATTTTTCAATTGCATTGACAAAATGAAAGACTCCCATCATATTGTTTACATCGGTTATGGCAACCGCAGGCATATGATATTCAGCAGCTTTGGCTACCAGTTCATCTATTTTGGTAGTGGATTGCAACACCGAATATTGCGTATGGTTGTGTAAATGTGAAAAAGCAATACCGGTAAGGATTTCCGTTTCCGATTCACTTGATTTTTCTTCTTGGGCTTCCAACTTTTGTTTGAGTTCGGCACTGGCTTTTTTAAAACTGCGGTGTTTTAAACCGATTAACTGAATGGTTTCCGGATTGTGCTGTTGAAATCTTTGCAAGTATCCGGGTTCTTTTTTTAATTCGGTTTCCGTAAAAACACCTCGTCTGATAAGCTCCAAAAAGGCTCTGGTAGTAGCTTCAACATCGGCTGTTGCATTGTGTGCTTCGACAAATTGTTCATGAAATAAAAACGTGTAAAGTTCACCTAAACTGGGGTATTTAAACCGGTTTCCTTTTTTGCTCGGTATTTGACAAAGATGAGCCGTTTTTTCCGTCATAGTATCGAGCATATCCTTTTGTAATAAAGAATTATTAATCTGCTTACGATAAAATTCGGCACCTACTATTTTTTGGTCAAATGAGATATTATGCCCTACTATAAAATCGGCTTTTTGTAAAACCTCGTTAAATTTTTGTAAAACTTCTGTCAAATCATGACCTTCTGCCATGGCCAATTCAGTGGAAATACCGTGAATATTTTGAGAAATAAACGGAATATTAAAACCTTCGGGCTTGATGAGATAATCTTGATGCTCTATCAAATTACCCATATCGTCGTGCAATTGCCAAGCAATTTGCACCATCCGGGGCCAATTGTCGGTATCGGTAACCGGTGCTTTGAAATCCTTGGGCAAACCGGTGGTTTCGGTGTCGAATATTAAATACATAAAGCAGATATTTTGTTGATTAACAGAAAGTTATGATAAACTTGAATATAACGAATATCATACTGCAAAGTTAGGGAATAAACTTATTGAAAATGAAAATACTTATTAACAATATTGCTTTTACTTTATGTTGTGGATTTAAGCGGTAATATTTTATTGGAGTTTGCTGGTATCAACAATTTTATACATAATTTTCGGATGGCGCGTATCTGTATTTACCCAAGCTATTAATATCAGGTGATCATCTATCCTTGTTAAAACGGCATGATTATTATTTGTTTTCGGGTTACTTATTTCATAGGCTTGGTGAGTGCCGTTTTCTTGGATTACATCTAAGATTATTTTATAGTAGCCTTTGTTATTATCTTCATAATATTCTTCATAAACAGCATAAAACTTTCCGTTTTGTTCAATCATTTGCGGATGTCTTCCTTCCACACTTATGGGTTTACGTGGCAAAAAATCTAAACTGTCGGTTTGGGTTGTAAAAAATAATCCGGATTGTTGATGTGCTCCGGTAAACCAAATGGCTCCCAATTGTTTACCGTTATAAGCCAAGGAGGGACCGGTATGCGGACAACCGTAAATATGCCAATTGTCACGACTAATTGGTAAAGGCTTGGTGAAATGGCGTCCCGTATCTTTTGATTGAAGATAATACATATCACGTATTTCTGTTTTTCCATATCCGTCAAAACCATCTTCATCAGGTTCTATCAAATTACGATAAGCCAAATGAATTATGCCTCTATTATCTACATATATTTCTGTGCGACAACATTCACAAGTTGAAAAAGCGACGGGGGTTTGCTTATTGAATTTATTTGTATTGTTTGTTTCAGCGTAGTATAGTGTTTTCCCCCGTCGCTTACTTCTACTGTCTAACCAAATTAATCCTAATTCACGGTTGGGTAAATCGGCTATATCATAAAAAGATTGACTGGTTGAAGTGCTGTCTTTAACCAATTTGGTTTCTGTTCTCCATGTTTTTCCAGCATCATTCGAACTGACATAGTAAAGATGTCCGCCGAAACGACTACGATCATTAACCGATTTTTTTCGATAAACAGCTATTATTGTTCCATCTTTTTTAATTCCTACTTTTGCCATGCTTTCAGCGTGCATTTGTAAGCCTTTGGATGCCGGTACCGTGAAAATACTATCAAATTGTAGATTTTTTGAATCAAAAACAGCAAATTTTAATAAGTTTTGTTTTTTGTTGTGCTCATCCCTTTCCGTCCAATTGATAAGAATTGTATTTCCGTTATTAAATAAAAAAGGCGCCTCCGAATTTTTATCATTTTTCGTTAATATATGAATGGAATCTTTTAATGGAGATACGCTTTTGTCGGAATTTTTATTTTTTGATTGCCGGCATGAAGCCAAGGCAATAATTATAATTAACAGAAATATTTTTTTCATTATCAATGGATTTATAAAGTTAATAAACTGTCATTTTACAAATTTTCGCATGCTTCCAAATTGAAGCATGCGAAAATTTTATTAATTTATTTGATGGTATAAGAAAGCCCTAAATTAAATGAACGTTTTTCCCCCGGACGATAGGAGGTTCCCCAAGCAGACTTACTGGCTGATGTAGCATATAATTCATCTGTTAAGTTCAAAACATTAAACCATATTTTGAAATCTTTGAATTTTTTGCCCATTCGTAAATTGAAAATATCATATCCTTCATATTCTTGGGTATTGGCTTCGTCCATATAATAAGGATCGACATGGAACCATTCCAGTCCAATGTAAGCATCTTTGATAAATACCGGATGATATTTTACCTCGGAATTCATAATTAATTTGGGGGCACCGGGCATTTCATTTCCTGAAAAATCTTTTCCTTTGGGTGTATAAACATCAAATGTATGTTCACTTACTGCCCCGTTAAATTTAAAAGATAATTCTTTGGTGGCAAAGACTTGTATCCCGAATTCAAAACCTTGATGAGTGGTTTCGGCAACATTTCTATTTTCTCTGGATCCATCGTCCAATTTAACTGAAATAATTTCATTTTCGGCTTTTAGCACATAATATGACAAATCCATAATGAGTTTTTTATCAAACAGACTAACCCAAGAACCTCCTTCGTAATTATCATAGTAAACCGGTTCCAAAGTAGGCACTTTTACACCTCTGTATAATTCACTTACTTCCGGAGGACGAAATCCTTTGCTGTAATTGGCATAAAAGCTCAATTTATCATTGGCTTTGGCCACTACACCGAATTTGGGTGTAAAGGCATCAAAAGTATTTTTTGTATCGGGGACACCTGAATAAGCCTCAGTAGTTAAGTTATTACTGTAATCATAATTGATATTGTCATAACGGAATGCTGCCAAAAGTTTAATAGCATTACTTACTTTGTACTCAGCATTGGCATAGACACCTACATTCATCAATTTTACTTCGTAATCGGTTAAAATGGAATCGGTTTTTTGGTAGCTGTCATAAATAGCATCATCTGTTTTGTGCACTTTGATATATTCGGCATAATATGAACTGGGGCTGAAATCGGTAGATATACCACCGCTTAAGTTTAATTTATTCGTTTTATAGGTATCTTCCAATATCGCACCTAAACTGTAAAATTTATTTTCATTTTCTTCACTGTGAGCCAGGTGGGGATCACCTGTCGGATTAGACCACGATTTATCATCTTTGATTCGATAATGCGGATTTTGTCCTACTTTGTTATAACGGGCAAATATAGTGGCTTTAATATCGTTATTATCACTTGTTTTGTGGTTCAAGCGGGTATAATAACGCATAGCTTGTACTTTACGGTATGTAAAACGGTATTGTGAAGTGTAATCCTCAGTATAAAAATACAAACTATCCAAACCTCCGGTCATATCGGTTTTATAATCGATATATGTAATGGCTGATTTTAAATATGTTTTATCGCTTAATTGGTTGTTCATTTTAACAAAAAACGACGTTTTATCATAATCGGAATGTTCACGGTATCCGTCACGTCTTCCACTGTAATCAACAGAAGCAATAATACCTGTTTTTCCAAAACTGTTGGAAGCCATAAGCCCTCCCTTACGATATCCTACATCATTACCTGCCAATTGTAATCTGTACACCGGTGTGGCAGTAGGTTCCCGGGTAATAAAATTAATCGCACCGCCAATTGCACCACTACCGTATAAAGCAGAATAAGGCCCACGAATTATCTCAACTTTTTTTAATGATGCATGATTGATTTCAATCAAAGCATTGTGATTAAATATACCTGTGGTTCTAATAGGGATTTCATCTTCCAAATATAAAAATACACTTTTGTAACTGATGGGTTGACGTATAGACATCGAATGTTGTTCGTTGCCTAAATCAACCATCATAACACCGGGAGCTTTGTTTAAAATTTCTTCCAAGGTAATAGGTTTGGTTTCTTCCAGTTCTTTGGCTGAAATTTGAGTGATGGAAATAGGCACATCTTTACGCTGTCTTCTTTCACTGCCAGCAGTGATTACAACCTTTTCCAATTGGTCGGATTTGGGATTTAAGGCAATTACTTTGGGTATTTTATGAGCTTTATATTGAACATCTTCATATCCCAAATAATTGAAATGTATGATATCATTTGAATTAATTCCTTTGAGTTCAAAATTTCCGGTTATATCTGTTACAGTACCTGTATTTTCATCTACATAAACATTTACACCCATTAAACCTTCATGGGTTTGACTGTCAATCACTTTTCCTTTAATAGTGATTTTTTGGGCTATTATGCTATTCATAGCAAATAAGATTAATAAAATGATATATTTCTTTTTCATCTTCATTATTTATTTTAATTTTGTTGGTTGTTATTTTTATGACAATAAAAAACCTCTCTGCTTATAAAAAAGCAGCCTTTAGCCAAGGATAAGAGGTTAGCAGTGCCGGAAAATAAATTTGTAAAAAGAGATTATCGCCACAAACTCAAATCAAATTTATACCGGCATTGCTTGTTTAATTAACCTAAATTAAACATAAGAATTTTCTATTATTCCTGATAAGTTATTTTTGTTTTACTACAAGCATTAATTTCAAAGTTTTGACTAGCACCGGTTATTTCGGTTCCATCTTCTACTTTTTTAGCTGAAATCACCACAAAATATTGGGTTCCGTCTTGCAAATCCGTAACCGGACGCATCCATCCGTTACTACCGTCCAACACAATGGTATGTGATAGATTCGTTTTGTCAATCATCGGAACTTTATAAAGTGGCTTGGTGTTAGCCATATCCAATTCCGTTAATTTTACACAATAAAAATCTGCTTCGGGAGACTCCGTCCAACTAACTTCTATAGTTTGTGGATCGGTTTGTGAATTATATTGTACTGTAATCATCGGAACGGTACTATCATCACCTGCCAATTCATCTGTCAAAGTTTTTACATAGCCGTCTTCAAATTTGAGACTAAAGGTATAAGTTCCGGCAGCAGGTGCATCATTTCCGGGATTTCCGGCGCCGGTTAATTTACCGGCTCCTGCCCAAAACGAATGCAAATCATATTGGGTTCCGTCAGGACCGGTTACACTACTGCCCTCTTCAACAATTCCTTCTCCTCCGGCAAAGAATATGGGTAAATATTTGATATTTCCCATCATAGACATCTTTTTTGTTAAAACATCTACATAAGCATCGTCATGTGTGTTTACTACTTCGTCATCGTCATCACTACAAGCTGTAAAAGTAAAGAGTGATGCAATCATTAATAGGGATAAAAATAACTTTGTTGTTTTCATACTTTTTTGTTTTTTAATTTATTTTAATTATTATTTATTTTCTTTTATCACCCACTCAAAAATTTTTGCAGATAACAAGGTTTTCGATAGATATACAAAATTCATCAGAATTTGTATTTTATAAACATACTAAAACTTCGTCCCGGTTCGTAAATGCGACGTCCATTGTTTTCATCGGCATTGACAAAACCAAAATTTAAATGGTTATAATATGCTTCATCGGTTATATTGAGTATCGCTCCACCAAGAGATAAACCTTTCATAGGTTTCCATCCCAAACGTAAATCCAATTTGCTGTGTCCGGGCGTTTCGGTTTCCAAGAAACTCGGAGCATAATCTTTTTGTTTACTGACAAATTCGGAACGGAAATCAGCCCAATATTTAGATTTTTCATATTTTATTTCAAAATGTGCACTCGGAGGTGCCACTTGTGCCAATGGCTCATCCAATGTTGTATTATAGGCTTTGGTAAAGGCAATATCTCCTTTGAATAACCAATCTTCATTTAATTGATAAGCCAAAAAGGCATCAAATCCATATTGATAAGCATTGACATTACGAAATACTTTGGGAGATTTGGGAGCACCCCCACAACCACCTTCGGTGGATATCAATGAAGGTGTTAATACCGGTGTGATATAATCTTGTAAATACGAATAAAAAATGCTGCTTCCGGCATGTATTTTATCCCATTTGTTTTGAATGGAATATTCAATTTGATTGTTTATTTCCGGTTTTAAATAAGGATTACCTATATATTCACGCGAATCGCGTCCTACGATAAAACGGTAAATATAACGTTCTATCATGGAAGGGGTACGGGTGCCTCGTCCATAAGCCAATTGCATCTGTAAGCCTTCTTTTTTATACTTTATAGAGGCATTCCCTCCTAATGTAACATCAGTTTTTTTCTCGGATTGTCCATAAATTTCAACAAAACCTTTGGCAGGATCACGACTTTCAGAGGTTACATAATCGGTACGTAAACCGAATGTTAAGTAATACTTGTCGGAAAGCTTATGATTGGCTTCGGCAAAAACACCGAAATCATCAATATATGAATCTTGCCAAACTTTTAGTTTTTTGACGATAACCGGATCCAATGGGACACCGGTAGCCGGATTATTGTTGATAATAATGGTTTTGGTACCGTCGCGTTTGATGATGTCTGCATCTAAACCCGTATATACCAACCAATCTTTTTTGGGTGTAAGAGCAAATTCCAATTTACCTCCCATGGTATTGGATGTAACCGGTGTACGCGCATCAATTCCGGGGTAATTAGGACGCGGCTCGTCCATTTCATATCCGTTAGTCATTAAATGATCAACATAAGAATAATAAGATTTGAATTGAATATATTTTATTTTATCCGAAAGTTTTTTTATTTTATAATCTATACCCAATAAATAACTGTCATCTTTGGGAGAATCCATCATCAATCCGGCATGCTTGATGTCACGTCCGAATTTTTGGTGCCAATTCACTTGCAAACGTTGATTGTCCTTCGGATTATAACCTAATTTTACAGAATAACTGTCCGTTTTGAATCCGGCCGGTGTTACATGCCCTTCTCCATCGGTATAATCACCAAAATCACGATGTTCTCCATCCATATTAATATCAAATTTTTTAGTGGCATATAACATATCTGCCCGAAGTACTATATTATCCCCATTGGTTTCATATCCGGATTGTAAATTTCCGTGAAATCCGTATTTATCAGGGGTGGGCGGGCGGGTTATCATATTGACAATTCCACCGAAAGTTTGTCCGAAACGCACTGTGTAGGGACCTTTTACCACTTCTATTTTGCTAACTGATTCCGGAATAACATGTGCTGTAATTGGATCCATCCGGTTGGGACAAGCATTGACCATTTTATTGCCTCCGTCATATTTGATATTCATTTCTTCGTACTTAAACGAACGCAAGGAAGGCTCCATGGCACTGGCACTTCTTTTTTGAATACTGAAACCTGGAATGTCTTGAAATAAATCGGCTACATTACGCGGTTGACTTCCTTTTTTTATATCGTCCATTACTACAATAGAATGGGTAATGTCTTCTAAGGGGTTTGCTTTAATGACTACTTCATCCAAAGAAATACTTTTTCGCGTTAAAGCAATATTAAGTTGAGACTGCGCTTTAACTTTTACATCTTTATAATCGATATGTTTAATAAGCAATAATGAACCTGCCGGAACAACAAGGCTGAATTTACCATCGATATCCGTCAGAGCTTTAACTTCTGAATTTTCTACTTCAATACCGGCTCCTACCACCGGCTCGTGTGTAGAAGCATCATAAACTATTGCTTTTACTTGTATTTCTTGTGCCGATACAACGCCGGTGATAACAAGAATTAAAGCGATAATAAAATTTTTCATCGTTTTTTTGTTTTTATTATAGGTATGTTATGTCAATTCGATTCGATAATGTATCTAATGAAAATTCTGTGTTAAAATAAAAGAATCTTCCATGAATTTCACTAATTACCGAAACAAATGAGCTTCATAAAATGAATAGAGTTGAATAAAAGGGGACTTGTAATAACAGCCATCAGTAGTATGTATATGTATTATGAGAACAAATCGTTTGAATTAAAAGCTATTTATTACATATAAGACTTTTTCCGATATGCATAGCATATGGATTATCAATTAAAAATTAATGACACCTTAAACCTGATTTGCAGTATTACTACAAATCCCCTAAGCTAAAAATAAGGTAGTAAGCTTAGGAAAGTTGAGGAGGTCTGAAAAGTTCTTGGTTATAAGAACTCAAAGGAGGTAAAATAATGAAATCTGAAATTTCGTTATAATTATCACCGGGACAAGTGTAAACCGGCACCCGGTTTGAATATAAAGTCTTAACAAAAACAGGAATATTAACTACCGGAATTTGAGGATTTTCTTTTTTCTTATCATTACAAACCCTTTTTAACAAAGCTTTGAGATAAGCATCTCCGTTAGATGCCATTTTGGCCGTTTGCTCTTGCTCACAAGCACAAGAACAATCCTCCGGCTGTAAACTAAATGATTTTTCTTGTAGAGCATAGTAATATTGTACAAACGGAATAACCGGTTGAATTATAACGGCAAAAAATGCCATAATCAATACTATGCTATATATCTTCTTCAATTGAAAAATTTCTATTAACAAAGATATACATTTTTTTAAAATTGACATACATTTAGACTATTTCCCAATTAATTTATAGCGATTCTAAATAAGTTTGAATAATTTCATCCAAATTTTCTCCATTTACTCGCTGAAAAGGTATGTTTCCATCGATTAAATCTTGACGTAAATACTTACCTACGGCCCGCACCAAAAACATATCTACATCTTGTAGTTGTTCAATCACTTCATTGTGATGGTGTTCGCCGTGGTGATGATGGTGATGTTCGTCTTCGTGGTAATGTCTGCCATGACCTCGCCCTAAACCTCTACCTTGTCCTCTACCGCGTCCCAAACCCTGTCCGTAACCGGCTACTTGTCGATGATTAGGCACGTGATGATGTTCTTCTTCATCATCGTGTTTATGCCGGTTTTCTTCATAATAAACACGGATAATTTTCCCTTGATCGTCAATTTCATAAAAAGCAAACTCTTTGGCTCGCCCGGTTCGACGGGCTATGGTTTTCCGGTCATTAGTGGCTACTGCTATTTTCATCTGTAAAAAACTTTTAAAATCTTTTACAAATTTAGAATGATTCTAATTAAAATGCAAGGAAAGACTTATTTTTTTGAATCGACAGAGTGGAGTTACGTCGCAAAAAGGAGGATTGGCTGTGCGTTGACATGAAATATACAACAAATGTAGTAATATGTTATAAAAAAACTAATTTAATCGGCAGAGGTAATTAAATGCATTTTATCGCCATCAAATTCAATATGTGAAAAATGCGTCAACCAGTCACCGGTATTGTAGTAAACGGAAGTGTCATTTAAAGACATCTCCAAGGGTAAATGCCGATGCCCGAAAACAAAATAATCAATATCGGGTTGTTTTTTTAAATATTGTAAAGAATATAGGTATAACCACTCTTTTGTTTTGCCTTTGAAAGTAGTATCATAATTACCACTGATAAGTTTATTGCGTTGTGAGAGATAACGGGCTAGTTTTAAACCTAAATCGGGGTGCAACCAACGGAATGCCCATTGGGCAATTTTGTTGCGAAATAGTTTTTTTAGTCGTTTGAAATTTTTGTCACTTGGGCCCAAACCGTCACCGTGACCTATCAATAATTTTTGTCCGTTAATCACAAAAATTTCCGGATCAAAAAACACACTTATATTTAATTCTTTTTCCAAATAATCCAACATCCACATATCGTGATTTCCTACAAAAAAATATATGGGAATTCCTGCATCGCTTAGTTCGGCCAGTTTTCCCAATACCCGTACAAAACCTTTGGGGACGGCATGCTTATATTCATACCAAAAATCAAACATATCACCCAAAATAAACAAAGCTTGTGCATCAGGGCGGATACCCTCTAACCATTGAACAAATTTTTTTTCACGCTCTATACTCGGTATATCCATATCCAAACCAAAATGATGGTCGGAAACGAAATATACTTTTTTATTTTCCGTAGTTTCTATGTGATTATTTTTGATCATCGGCAAACCATTCGGCATAAGAAGTGCCGGTTTCATAAAGTCTTAAATGATGCAATTGAATATTTTTAGGCAAATGTTTCATGATGCGTTGAGCCATATCTTGTATCATCATTTCACCGGTGGGTTGAAAATCGACCATTAAAATATGATGTCCGCCTTTTTCCAAAAATTCGCCTATTTCTTTGTAATGGGTATTTTTATTGAGCACCAAAGCATGGTCATAGTCATCAATAACATGGGTTTTGACAATTTCTTTTAAGTCACCAAAGTCGATGACCATACCGAATTTGACGTGATTCATATCTTCAATAGGCGTACCAATCACGGTTACTTCTAAAGTATAGCTGTGTCCGTGTACATTACGGCATTTGCCGTCGTAACCGGCAAGTGCATGTCCGGTATCAAAATGAAATATTTTGGTCAATCTGATTTTTCCCATAATTAATCGTTTTCATCTGTAAATTCATTATCAAATTCGTCGACTTTGCCTTTATAGGTTTTGGTAAAATACCATATCAACAGCATGGTGATACCAAAGCCCAGTAAAACCGGTAAAAATGCCGTTACCCAATACCCGATTTGGTACCCCAAGTCTTTTTCCGTTTCTATCAACAATAGATTCATAGTTGAATTTTTTACAAAGTTACAAATTAAAAGGGATATCACTTAAATGAGTTGTAGTGAACATGTAAAAAACCTAAAGCTTCTACTTATAATATCTGAGATTATTTGCATCTACTTATATTATAAATCATTACGTTGCAAAAAACGTTTGATGACCGAAGGCATTTCTTCTTTGTTTTCGATGTAGGTCATATGTCCGTCACCCAGTTCGATATAATCGGTTCCTTTACAGTTTTCGGCGAGTCCGCGTATTTTATCCAATTCGATAAGCGGGTCTTTTTTTCCGATAATCCACAATTTGGGATAATGTTGCCGGCTACAAAACATCGCTGAACGGTCTTTTCTGGTTTTCATCCCTTTGAGAGCGGCTATAATATTCTCAGGCGTCATTTTTAAGGCTTCGTTTACCAATTTTTCTATTTCTTTTTTATATTTTTCACGATTATCAGGAGCAAAAAAACTGGGAATGGCCGCTTTGACATAGGCTTCATAATTTCTTTTGACCGTTTTGATAGCTCTTTCACGTGCTTCTTGTTTTTCGTAGTTATCGGCAAAAGGATGAGAATTGAGCAAGCCCAATCCGGCTACCTTTTCCGGAAACAATTCGGCAAAGGCCAAACTGATATATCCGCCCATACTGTGTCCAATAATCGTGGCTTTCAATATTTTTTGGCGGTCCATCAAATCTTTGATTACCGTAGCTTGTTGTTCCATGGTATGCACATCGCATAAACCGTCACTGTCACCATGACCTAATAAATCAATAGTGTATACTTGATGGGTATCTTTGATTTCATCTACTACCACATCCCACATTTTTTGGTTTTCCAAAAAGCCGTGCACCAATATTACAGGCCGTCCTTCACCCCGGCTACGATAGGAAATATCTGTTTTTTTATAATTGTATTTCATAAGTGGTTTATATTGTTGTTGCAAGATAATAAATTTATCGGCTCGATAACAGGCTGTTTGATAGAATTTTTTTATGACAAAATCGAATCCAAACCGGAAGAATCCGGTTAAAAAAGCTTATTTATATAGCTTGATATTTGAATTTTTATAGAATTTGCCAAAGAAAAACATCGGTTTAACAAATAATACCTCGTAAATTAACACTTCAAAAAATAATGTATCTTTGACAAAAATAATTTTTTATGATTTCATTTGTCAAAGGAAAGGTATTCGACATTACGCCTACTTATGTAATTATTGATAATAACGGCATAGGTTATCATATTTTCATTTCACTTAATACTTATGGACAAATCCATCCGGATAAGCCGGTTTTGTTGTACACCGAGCCTGTTATTCGTGATGACGCACATTTGTTGTACGGATTTTTTGATTCGTTAGAACGTGAAATTTTCAAATTATTGATTTCCGTTTCGGGTATCGGAGCCAATACAGCCATGCTGATTTTATCTTCCTTGACGTCAAAAGACGTACAACAAGTCATTGCCAACGAAGATGTAGCCGCCTTGAAAGCCATCAAAGGAATTGGATCCAAAACCGCCCAAAGAGCCATTATCGAATTAAAAGATAAAATATTGAAAACCTATGATATAAGTCCGGATCAAAGCCGTAGCGTCAGCTCCCCGGTCAAAGAAGAAGCCTTGTCGGCACTCGAAGCATTAGGCTTCCCCAAAAAGCCCTCGGAAAAAGTGATTGATGAAATTCTTCGTGAAAATCCGGAAATTAGTCTTGAAAAAACAATAAAATTAGCATTAAAACGTTTTTAATACTTACTTAAAAGAATTTTAAATGAAAAAGCTTTCATTTTTTATAAAATTAACATTTGTTTTCAGCCTGATTATGTCCGGTTTGAAAATCAATGCTCAAGATAACCCTCCGGCTTCTGCTACCGATACTATTCGTGCCAGAATGAATACACAAGCTTTGCAACTGCCCGATCCGCCAAGTATTCAAAGCTTATACACCTATGACCCAAAAACCAATTTATTCTATTTAAATCAAAAAGTAGGAAATTATAACTTGGCTTATCCCTGGGTATTAACCCCCGAAGAATACTACAACAAGGTGTTACACGAAAAAATGAATAAAAATTTTAAAGACAGAAACAAAGCCATTGCCGGAAAAGATGATGATGCCAAAAAACTCCAAAAAAACTTGTTGCCCATTTATTATGTAAATTCTAAATTTTTTGAAAGTGTATTCGGAAGCAATACCATCGATATACAACCCAAAGGTAATTTCAGTATCGATTTGGGAGCCCGGTATACCAAACGCGAAAATCCTTCTATACCGGTAAATAACCGTTCTAAACTTTCATTGGATTTCAATGAAAAAATTAGTGTAGGACTCAAAGGAAAAGTAGGAACCCGACTTAATTTGGATTTAAACTACGACACCCACAGCACCTTTAATTTTAACAACCAAATCAAACTGAATTATACCCCTACCGAAGACGATATTTTACAAAACGTAGAATTGGGAAATGTCAGTATGAAAACCCATAATGCCTTGATCCAAGGGGTACAGAGCTTATTCGGACTCAAAACCGAACTCCGCTTCGGAAAAACCTATATTACCACCGTAGTAGCCGAACAAAAATCGGGTATGCGCAGTATCCAAGCCCAAGGAGACAAAGTGGTGGAAAAATTTGAGCAACCCATCCTGCAATATGATGAAAACAAACATTTTTTCTTGGCCCAATATTTTGCCGAACATTATGACGAAGCCCTGAAAAATTACCCGTTTATCAACAGTACGGCCATGATTACCCGCATTGAAGTATGGAAAACCAACCGGAGTACACAAACTGAAAATATTCGTAATATTGTAGCACTGCAAGATTTGGGTGAAAATCAAATCCTGGGTTTAGACGCCGTTCCTCCCGGTTTTGTAATCAATCCTTCCTCACCTCCCGATAACAATGTGAACAAATTGGATCCGGCACTTATCGGAGCCGGAGGTGCCCTCAATCCGGGAATCAGAGATATATTCAGCGTGTCGCAAGGTTTTACGGGAATTACTCCGGTAAACGGAACCGATTATGTGTCACTGGAAAATACCGTTAAACTCGATTCTACCCAGTATGTACTACACCCCAAATTAGGTTATATCACTTTAAAACAAAAGCTCAATGCCGACGAAGTACTGGCCGTGGCTTTTGAATATACCATCAACGGAAAAATATACCGCGTAGGTGAATTCTCGGATAACGGTATTGTTTATCCGCAAACTTTGATTGTCAAACTGCTCAAAAGCAATATGGTAAGCACCGATGAACCTACTTGGAATTTGATGATGAAAAACATCTATGCACTAAATGCCTACGATATCGATCCCAATGATTTTAGGCTCAATATTTTATATGCCAACCCAACTCCTTTCAACTATATCAAACCTATCAATGGCGTGAGTTTACCTCCGGATGTAAACGAACGGATACTGCTCAATGTTTTCAATATGGACCGCCTGACAGCACAAGGTGATCCGCAACCCAAAGGTGACGGATTTTTCGACTTTGTACCGGGCATAACCATCGATGCACGCGAAGGACGGGTAATCTTTACTTCCACCCAACCTTTCGGTAAATATCTCTTTGAAAA
>Ga0256835_1001111_pt1 | contig 16883 bp, 15 predicted proteins | sample PIR30metaG_FD_185972 | JGI IMG/M metagenome (GOLD analysis project Ga0256835, IMG submission 185972) | Hydrothermal vent microbial communities from East Pacific Rise, Pacific Ocean - PIR-30 | ecosystem: Environmental > Aquatic > Marine > Hydrothermal vents | place: Pacific Ocean: East Pacific...
CGAGTTTCCAACACTTCAAGGTATCATGGGGAAGGAGTATGCCTTGCTTTCAGGAGAAGACAAAGAGGTAGCCATAGCCATAGAAGAGCATTATCTGCCTATCCGTTCCGGAGGGGAACTGCCTTCTTCAATGGCCGGTATCATTCTTAGCATTGCTGATAAAATCGATACAATTACTGCAACGTTTGCACTCGGATTAAAACCAAGCGGGAACCAAGATCCATATGCCCTAAGGAGGCAGGCACTTGGCATCATAAGTATCTTGATAAACAAAGAGATTGAACTTTCCCTATTAGACACTGTGGAAGAGGCCATATCTTATCTAACGGAGTTTGTCCCAAAGCTTCCTTCTTCACTGAAAGAAGATATTACAGAGTTTTTTAAGAAGCGCTTCAAAAACGAACTAATCTCCAGAGATATAGATTATGATGTGATTGATGCGGCCATGGCGGCCAATTTCGATTCAATCTTTGACTGCTACCAAAGAGCGCTTGCCTTAATGGCGGTAAGGAAACAACCCGAGTTTGAGCCTATAAGCATAGCCTTTAAAAGGGTTATGAACATATTGAAAGACTTCGGTGGCGGAAGTGTGCGTCCTGAACTCTTTGAGACAAATCATGAAAAAGCACTCTTTGATGCCTTCCTCCAGGTAAAAGATCAAATTGGACCACTTGTTTCCAATGACAACAACGAACCCACAAGGGCAACACAATACCAGAAGGCATTAATGCTTCTTTTAACCTTGAAACCTCATATTGACGACTTCTTTGATAATGTGATGGTCATGGTTGAAGATGAAGCTATCCGTAAAAACAGGCTTTCTCTTCTCTGGAGTATCTCCAGGCTATTTCTCAAAATAGGAGACCTATCACATATAGTCACAGAAGGTTGAGAGATAACTGTGGAAAAAAGGCCTTTAGCGCTTCAAAATAGGATTCCTGAACCTGAAATAATGGACGACTTTGAACAGGTTCAAGCCTATGCCCAAGCAGACTTCCGAGTTCCCCACGAAATGTTTGTTGATCTTCTTGAAGAACGGCATGGTTCAGATTTGAAAGGACTTTTTCTCGATCTTGGGTGCGGCCCATGTGACGTCACTGCACGGTTTGCAAAGCGTTTTCCTGACACCACGATCCATGCTGTTGATGCCTCCAAGCCAATGTTACAAGAGGCAGAAAGGATTTTAGAGCAAAGGGGGCTTAGTCAACGAATCACCCTTTTTCACGCTAGACTCCCTTTTAAAGATACTCCTATCTTTAAAAATCATTACGATGGAGTAATTGTCAACAGCCTGCTACATCATCTGCCAAGCCAGAAGCTGCTATGGGACACCATATCTCAGTGTGTACGAGAAGGTGGAATTATTTTTGTAATGGATCTTATAAGGCCTCACAATACGGCAGAAGCCAAAGCTATTGTAGAGAAATATAGCGGGTCAGAACCAGAGATCTTGAAAAGGGACTTCTATCACTCACTTCTTGCAGCGTATAGGATTCCAGAAATAAGGGAATATCTTAAGAAAACGCAATTAAATCATTTGACCATTGAAAAGGTCAGCGATAGGCATTTAATAGTATGGGGCAAAAAATAAAGGCGGGAATCAGCTGACTCCCGCCTTCTTCGTCACTACTCTTCTAGTTTGCCAAACTGATCTTCCTCGCTCTTACCAAAGCCAGGAACACCATACATGGTTGTACTTCCAGAGGAGAAAAATTCCAGCTTTCCTTCCTGTACAAGCTGGTTAGCTGCCTTTTTAATCTCCCTGGGCTTGGCATTAGGATCTGCCTTGTAGAGATCCTTGATATACATCTTTGATTTATGTTTTGCCTTCTTTGTGGCAAATTCCAAGATTTTCTGTTTCAGTTCTTCGAGATCAACGGCCATGATAGCCTCCTTTTAAAGATTATCGGTATGTACACTCCACTTAAACTGGGTAGTGGTGTGATAAGTATCGTAAGCAAGCCTGTAATCGTCTATGGACTTATCAGTAAATGGGATATCACATTTCTCAAAGAAACGCTCCCAGCCAATTCTTTCTGCCCACTCGCCCAGACGCTCATACTTGTTGGCATCGCTTGCATAAGTCTCAAGGATCTTCCTGATGACCTTTACAGTGGATGGCCAACGAGGTGGCTCATTGGGGATGTAAGGAATAACCAACTTGGAGAACTTAGGAGCACTTACCCTGTTGGAAATCTTTCCACCAACCAGGATGGCAATTCCGTCACCGTCCATGTCAGCAAGAGGCATAGCAGGACACATGGTGTAGCAGTTACCGCAGAACATACACCTCTTCTCATTAACGCGGACTGTCTTGATCTTCTTGCCATCGATCTCTACGGTTGCAGGCTTGATTGCTCCAAGAGGACAAGCTGCAACAGCAAGAGGAATCTCACAAACACCTGTAATACGATCATCCTCGACAAATGGTGGCTTTCTGTGAACACCAAGAATAGCGATGTCTGAACAGTGAACAGCACCACACATGTTCAGGCAGCATGCCAGAGCAATACGTACCTGAGCAGGAAGCTTGTGACTTCCAAAGTACTCAAAAAGATCGTCCATAACTGCCTTAACAACACCAGAGGCGTCGGTGGCAGGAGTATGGCAGTGTACCCAACCCTGGGTGTGAACGATGTTGGTAACACTTGCACCAGTACCACCTACAGGGAACTTGTAGGAACCGCCAGGGAACTTCCTTCCCTTTAAGTCATCCAATAGTGCCCTGAGCTGATCCTCGGTTTCAACATGGAACTCAATGTTATTACGGGTGGTCCAGCGCATGTAACCATCGCAGTACTTATCTGCTATATCACATATCTCTCTAATGGTATCAGTAGTAATAAGGCGAGGAGAACCACAACGTACTACATAAACTACGTCGCCAGTTTCGCTGGTGTACTTTATTATACCAGGCTCCATAATCTCATGGCTCTTCCACTTTCCGTAATTCTTTTTAATAACTTCAGGAAAGAACTGTTCAAAGTATGGAGGTCCAATATCTGTAATCCTGTTAGCCATGGGCTTTTTAGGATCATAGAGTTCCTCGCCCAGCTTTGGATCATAAGGTTTGCTAACAACCTCGCTTATATCGAAACTAGGAAGATCTCCCCAGTCTTCTTGCAATTTTTCGCGGATTTCTTTCAGGTCCATTTATAATTACCTCCTGTTGTGTATGTTTTAATTAAGCAGCATGACGTGCGCGGAAAGCCTTGATGTCGCGCTTCCAACCACCCTCAACTTCATCTTCGCTCCAGAAGACATAGGGGTTGGACCTTGGCTCTTTGACCATCTGTGGAATTGGCTTAAGCTCTGCCCTGCGAATAAATTCCTGGAGACTCTGGCGCTGTATAAGTTCACCAAAACGCTCTCTGTTCTTTCCTTCTTCCATCCACCAATCCCAAATCTTATCAACGAATTCCTTGAATTCATCAAATGGTGGCTCCATCCTTATAAATGGTATAGCCAAGGTGGACATCTGAGCACCCTCAAGGATCGGAGCCTTGGCACCAACGAGGATGGTTGCTCCTGTATCTGTACCAGGACGAAGTGCCTCTGGCATTACATTGATACAATGCATACACCTGGTACATTCTCTGTTATCTATCTTGAGTTCATCACCCTCCATCCACATACATTTGGTTGGACACAGATCGATAACTTCCTTCTGAATGTCAAATGCGCCCCAATCCCTATCGCTATGGGCACCTGCGTTTGGCTTCAGCTCTCCGCCGATGTAAGCCTTGACTGCTTCTTGATCAATTCTTATATCGTCTTTCCATGTTCCAATGATGGAGCAGCATGAACGTGCGATAGCTGCAACGCAGTCGTTAGGGCATCCAGATACCTTAAACTTAAATTTGTAAGGAAATGCTGGCCTGTGAAGCTCGTCCTGATAGGTCTGGGTAAGGTCGTAGCAGATGGCCTGGGTATCAAGACAAGACCATTCGCATCTTGCCCTACCAACACAACATGAAGGTGTACGTAGGTTTGATCCAGAACCTCCAAGATCAACACTCATCTGGTGAGTAAGATCATAAAAAACTGGCTCAAGCTGATCTGTTGTGGTTCCAAGAAGAACCATGTCACCAGTTGAACCATGAAGGTTTGTCATACCGCTTCCCCTGTGATCCCACATATCACAAAGTTTGCGTAGAAATGCACTGTTGTAAAACTTACTTGCAGGCTGGTTCACACGAATTGTGTGAAAGTGAGCAACTGCTGGAAACTGCTCAGGTGCGTCTGAATAACGTCCAATTACTCCACCGCCATAACCAAAAACTCCCACGATTCCACCGTGTTTCCAGTGGGTCTCCTTGTGGACGTAAGAAAGCTCAAGTTGGCCAAGAAGGTCCAAGCAAGCCTGCTTGCCCTGTAAGCCCTTTTGTTCAATGTCGTCAACAAAACTTGGCCATGGCCCGCTTTTGAGCTCATCGCACATCGGAGTGTCATGCTTTTTGACATCAGCCATTTAAATCTCCCTCCTTAGGTATTTTTTCAAAACTGCGTTGTATGCCTTCTGACTGAATGAAGCCTAATTCAAATAAAGTAATAAAGTTTCATTCGGCCGAATCTTCCACTGCGTGAAAACTTTTATAATATTGTTCTACATTCCTTGTCAACCCCCAAATGGCGTAAAAACAGGGGGTTAGCGATTTAAAAAATTTCGCATCCCATTTTTTAAATTTAATTATTTCAATGTGTTACATGCACGACCATTCGAAATCAATAAACGGGCTACAAATGAATTCAGATTCACTTTTCCATTTTGCTATCTATTAAACCATTTTATGGTTTAAAAAAGCAACTTAAGCTCCTTTATAGGGCGTCCAAAGAAAAAATCCATTTCTAACCTGTTTAACGAAAGCTCCTGCGAGATACTCTGCCTAAACTGCTCTTCCTTTTGAACAATCTCCTCCAACTCTGTCTTGCCGTATGCCTCTTTTTTTTGTTGCAAGAGAAACGGAGTAATCTTACACATATCAAAGATAGACGAATGTTTCTCTACTATCTTATAGAGAATGGTACCTTCAGGTATCAGATCCTTCCTCGAAAGGAGATCTTTCATATAAACATTTTCAAGGTCTGAAGTATCCCAGCACTTTAGCAGTCGGCATTCAAGAGGCCGCTTATGGTAGATAAGACAACTGTTAACAGCAGAGTCGAAAAATTTACATTCTCCTATTTTATCCTTTCCCCTAATCTTAATTAGCTCTTTTTCAAGCATGATAACCTGGTTGGAAAGGGGATCAAAAACTGGCTCACCACGCCTTATGGTAATAAGATCAACTGGCATTAAGCTACCAGAAACCACCAAACCCCTATCTTTTGTGTGCAGTGCTGGCCCTCCCTTTACACAACACTTCCCACACCTCTTGCATTCTTTTTGTGTTACATTATGGTGCATTTGTTAACCAAAATTAAACTAGTCATAAGCTAATGGAAAAAGACATAAAATCACTTTTCAAACAGATAGACAATGCTGTCAAAACAGTAGCCAAAAAATATCCCAAAGAGTTCAAATGCAAAAAAGGATGTTCAGATTGTTGTAATGCCGCCTTTGACGTCTCTTTGGCTGAGGCCATCTTGCTTAAGAAACACTTTTCCAGGCTTGGAAGAAAGACTAGAAGAAATGTGCTTAGAAAGGCTGAAGAGGCACAAAAAATATGGGAAAACAACATGGTTACTGGTGGTATTGAAAACATCTCAAAAATTCGCATACCCTGCCCCCTTTTGAGCAAGGATGAAGAGTGTCTTCTTTATGAGGTAAGACCAGTAAACTGCAGAACATACGGTGTACCTACTGAGATAAACGGGCGTGGCCATGTATGTGCGATTTCCGGCTTTGTAGCTGGCAAGTCTTACCCCACAATAAGGCTCAATATAATCCAACAAGAACTCCTAAGAATCAGTAGAGACATCAATCCTGCAATAGCCGAAAAAAGGTGGCCTATCTCTGCCATATTGCTTGGAAAGATTGGCTAATCTATGCACTCGTTTTAAGCTGCTCTTCTAATAGGGCAATACCCTCTTTTAAGAGGTCTGCCTTTTCTCTGGCTCCCATTCCCCTGAAAAGTTTCTCAGCAAGCCTGTAGGCATCCAATGCCTCTTCCAGCTTGCCTTGCCGTTCATACACATCGGCAATGCCTGACAAAAACAACGCCGAACGTTTAACATCACTCAGATTCTCCACCAGTTCAAGTGCCCTGAAATAATAGGGCAGTGTCTTGTCATATTCTTCAAGATGACGGTAAATATCAATGACCTTCTCCAACATAATGACAGTACTGATGGGATCATTTTTCTTTTCGCATATGGCAAGTGTCCGCTGATATGGTGAAAGAGCTGCCTTCATATTTCCGCGCATGACATGTAAATCACCGATTTTTTCACAAATATTTGCTACCTCTACATGATAGCCGGCGTTGTCAAAGACAGTTAATACCTCTTCAAATTTTGCCAGCGCATCCAGAGACTGCCCTCGATTTTTCAATATCTCTGCCTCTTGATAGCCATGCCTAGCCTCCAAGATTTCTGGCGGTTCTTGAGATGCAGCTTTTGGTCCTGGCACTTCTTGGTCTTTAGACTTAACATCTGTTGCTTTTTTGTTCATACGATCAATTGCCTCCATTGCAACTTTGCCAACTGTAGTTAATATCAGTTTGTTGCCGTCAAAAATATAAAATTCTGCATCATCATCACAAAGCTTTTTTAAAGCCCCTTCTGCCTCAGAAGCTCTAATCTTACCAAGGGCCCAGGCAGCATGACCTCGAATTGCAGGGTCATCAGAATCGAGCAGATCGAACATAATGAAAAAAGAGTGGGTGCGTACTAACTTTGGATGAAGTTCCCCTATTCTACCAATAGCCCACAAAATAGCCGGACGAGATGGAATATCATTTACAAGGCCTAAAATATGTCTGATAAATGATCCATACAAGCTGGGCTGATTACGTATTATCTCACCAACGGTCTCGATAGCGCCCCAGTTGGCTGCTGCCGAATCATTGGCCGAATACAACAACCGTCTCAAAAGATCTCCAACATTAGAAGGATCTTGATTGCTTATGGCGGCAGCTACACGACCCAAGACCATAACAGCTTGCCACCTTGACTCTAGATCAGCAGCGTAAAGAAGACGTTGGATTTTTCTAAGAACCAACTTGTCATCAAGCGCCATTTCAGCAAGCTTATTTATATCTTTTTTCTCAACAAGACGCGCAACTTCCCTTTTGGAATATCTTTTACCGCGTCTTTTCACCTGGCGCGCTCCAATAGTTGAGGATGATTCTACCACCGAACCAGTATCAAATTTGGCCTTAACAGAGCCATGCTTAAGATCTTGCAAGTCACTTTTTAGGCGAATAAAACTCAACGCGCCTCTAATCTTTTTCCCTTCGGCATCATAACCTTTGGGATAAAGGGCGTGACGGTTAAAATCGTAGCCTTCTAGCAGGGCATCCATATAATCTTCATCGGGCATGAGGCTCCAGGCGAGATCCCAATCATCATCGCACGCAAAACCCAATGCCTCCACCATGGCTGCACCAAGATTATGGCCGGTTACATCATGCGCAAATACTGCTCCACATTCACATACACCAAATTCAAAATCTCCCAGCCTCTTTGGTTCTATTTGCCTAGGCCTGGGAATCTTTTGCGAACAAAAAGGACAGAGTGGTTCTATTACACCTTTACTAATAGACATAGACGAACTTAAGCTGCCTTTTCATTAACTTGCTTTTCAAAATCAGGATGTACCGGATATCCAAATTCTTTGGCCTTTTCCATCTCTTCTTTGGCCCTTTTATAGTCGCCACTGAAATAACATGCTACAGCAAGGTTATTCCTAGCAAGGCCAAAACGCGGAGATAGACTAACTGCCTTTTCTGCAAGCTCAACCGCCTTATCAAGCTCGTCCAGCTCTACAAGAATCGATGACAAATTTATCAAGGCGGGAACCATTTCAGGTTTTATTTCAAGGGCCTGCTTGAAAAAATCAGCGGCTTCCTGCCATTTTCCAAGCTGCATATATGCAGAACCTATGTTAGCCATAGCTTCCGCCGAGCCAGGATGGGCCTTTAATGCCTCCCTGTTCTCCCTGATGCCGTCTTCAAGACGTCCCATCTGAAAGAAAAGGGTGCCCAAATTAATACGGACTTCATGTGATGTAGGATCTATCTCTAGCGCCTTTTGAAAGGATGTAATGGCATCTTCAAGACGGTTGGCACGCCAATATGCCAAGGCAAGACGATGATGAGCCACTACCGAATTAGGATTGTCTTTTGTTTCCTTTTCGAGATCAGCAATAACCTGCTGAATATCTCCACTTTTTATGGGATTTTGAGCCATTGTTCCTCCTGTATTATGATACAAAGGTAGATTTTCTTATTTATGAATGTCATAATCTACCATAAATAGAGCACCATAACATATCAAATCAGACCGTGACATCCAAGAATTCAGAAGAAAAAGGGCTATTGAAATGTAAATATTGTGGAGGGCCTGCCATAATATGCGGCCGGTGAGCAAAGGCAACGGTGGCCTGCCAGGAGTGCGGGATGGAACTACCGGCTCAAGAATACGGTGATGAAATCGAAGCCATGAAAGAAAAACTGATAGAAGATTTTATAAAGGGAAATAAAAAAGGCGACTGAATAGCCGCCTTTTTATCACTTAATTTAAAATTTAAGGATACACACTACACCCGAGCTTGTTCCTCCCTTACAGAGATGGCTATCTTGTAAAGAATTGTCACAATTAGTCCACCGACACCCCATATAGCTGCTGCAATGGTTATTTCTGGAAGGGTTGGATGATACTCGGTAATTGTCTCAAATGGATTTGGTATAAAACCGCCAATAACTAGGCCGACACCCTTATCTATCCAAGTAGCCAAAAAGACTGATGCACATGCAAGTACCAATCCCTTTGTATTGCGCCTGATAGGTGGTACAAGAAGGAGAAAGACTCCAAGAAGGCCTATTATAATTGCAGCACGCATGAATGGCACCAGATTACCGTAACCATCAAGACCAGCAAAAAGATATTCTAGGGTATGCATATGCCCTGGAATCTGGCTGTAAAATGCTGTAAAAAACTCGCATCCCATGAAAAAGAGGTTGGCTATCATGGCGTAACACACTGTCTTTGCCAGTGTTTGCAGGGCGTCCATACCAGGATCGAACTTGGTCACCCTCCTAACGAAAAGCAGAATCATTATGAGTAGTGCAGGACCTGCTGCAAAGGCCGATGCCAGAAAACGAGGAGCCATGATGGCTGTTAGCCAAAAGTGTCTGCCTGGCAGACCAGCGTATAAAAAGGCTGTTACTGTGTGGATACTGATTGCCCATGGAATGGAAAGGTAGATAAAAGGTTTTACCCATCTCGGACATGGCACACCCTTTTTATCAGCAAGAAGGGTATTGTAACCACATATGATGTTGAGCAGCAAATATCCGTTCAACACTATCATATCGTAAAAAAGCATAGAATGGGGGGTTGGATGTAACAACACGTTTAACATTCTCATGGGCTGCCCAATATCTACAACAATAAAGAGCAGACACATCACAACCGCTGCAATGGCAAGAAATTCGCCAAAGACTACGATCTTTGCATACTTTGTATAGTGATGGAGATATTTGGGAATAACCACCATGACACCGCCTGCTGCAACACCGACGAAATAGGTGAACTGGGCAATATAGACACCCCAGGAGATATCACGGCTCATGCCTGTTATCCCAAGACCTACCTTGAGCTGATACATGTAGGCCATCACTCCTGCCCCTATGAGACAAAGGAGAAAAATGATCCAGCCCCAATAAACAGATGATCCTTTTAATGCCTTTTCAATCATGATGCCCTCACACTATATCAGATAGAAAACCGATGGTTTTGTACCAAGCTCCAATTTACGCCTTAAAGAAATCCTTTCTTTTAGAATCTTGCGCACATTGGAGTTTGGATCTGCTAAATTTCCAAAGAACATAACATCGGGTGCTGCCTCTACACAGCCAGGCTGTTTTCCTTCTGCCAGCCGCTCTACACAAAAATTACATTTTTCAACAACACCCCTCATCCTAGTAGGGAAACGCTTATTAAGCTTCCTGCCCTGAGCCATCTCTTTTTCTAGCTGAACCCTTGGATCTAGCCAATTAAAGCTCCTTGAACCATAAGGACAGGCAGCCATACAGAAACGGCACCCTATACATCTATGATAGTCCTGCGCCACAAGCCCATCTGGCCTTTTAAAGGTGGCCTGCACTGGACATACCCTTACACAAGGTGGGTTGTCACAGTGGTTGCACATAAGCAAGAAAGGCATGCCTTCAAGGATATGGTTGTATTCATTATAGCTGTCTGGGAAAACATGTTCATACTCATCTTCCCAGATCCATTTAATCTCGTTCTTCGGATCTCCCCAATTGGGGACATTGTGAAGATAGTGGCATGTGTGGACTATCTTCTCCACCTTCTCCTTGTTAAGGGCCATCACATCAATCAGCATAGCCCATCTTACCTTTGGACCTGCTTCCTCCTCATGCCCTCCATGCCCATGCCCTTCGTGGGCCATTTCAGCCTCGACTGTACCAGGCTTTACAAGCTCAAATATTCCTTTTCCTCCCAGTCCCACCAAGGTTGTGAGACCAGCAGCCTTTAAAAATTTCCTTCTATCCATATTCATAGCTTGCTCCCGTTTGGATCATAATGACAATCCCAGCAATAGGGGTCAACACCTGCATAATTATGGCATTTGTCACAAAATTCCTTTTTATTGGAATGACATTTCATACAAGTATTCTGAAGGCTGATCCACACCTTCTTTCCTTCTCTATTCACATACCACCTATTGCCCTCTCTCAAGGCCTGATCACGCCAATCATTTAAAAACTGCATGTGTGTAGTAATCATAAAGTGGGTATCCTCAACACACTTTTTCTCAGCAAGTGCCTTTATTGCCGGCGTATCAAGGCTTGGTTTAGGCTGTGGTGCCGCAGTCCCGTGGTTATATAGGAAGGGAAACAAAAAGATACATGCAAATATAGCAAGCCCTATAATTACCTTCCCTGTATCATACATCTTCCTTTACCTCCTCGCCTTCGGCCTTGGCAAAGCCTGGTATTTCCTCACCTCTCAAGTCGGTAGTCCTTTCATGTTCCCCTTCCATGACAAGGGCATTTCCAACCAGTTCAGAAACTCCGCAGACATTTACATCTGGCACCCAATACTCCATAGATGCTGGTAGCACTGCCCTATCAATAGCGCATACACAGGAAAGCATGTTCACGCCAAAGCGCTCATGTACATATTTCACTGCATTTGCCCTTGGGAGCCCACCTCTGAGCCTCAACTCCATGTTTTCACCAGCATTCAACCCTGCACCACTTCCACAGCAAAAGGTCTGCTCCCGAATGGTATTTTCAGGCATTTCATAGAAGTTGTTACAGACATTCTTGATAACATACCTTGGTTCTTCAAACATACCCATGCCTCGAGATGGGTTGCACGAATCATGATATGTCACCTTCAAATGATCATTTCTCTTTGGATTCAGTTTGAGCTTACCATGCTTAATAAGGTCTGCAGTAAACTCTGAAATATGTACCATCTTTGCAGACTTGGCATTTTCAAACTTGGTTCCTGTCAGAGGATTGACTGGCTCTTCGAGAAACTCTGGTGGCCCGTTAAATGTATTCATGTATTGATGAACAACACGCCACATATGACCACACTCACCACCAAGTATCCATTTGACTCCGAGCCTCTTTGCCTCTGCATAGATCTTGGCATTCAGCCTTTGAGCCATATCCAAAGAGGTAAAGAACCCGAAGTTACCACCTTCACTGGCGTATGTACTCCATGTGTAATCAAGGCCAATATGTTCAAACAGGAGCAGATATCCCATAAGGGTATAGATACCTGGTTCGGCAAAGACGTCACCTGAAGGGGTAACAAACAATATCTCTGCCCCTTTCTTGTTAAATGGAGGGTCAACTTTTATCCCCACAAACTCCTCAATATCCATACACATAAACTCTACGTTCTGCTTGAAGGTGTGGGGTAACAGGCCCAGGTGGTTACCTGTCTCATAACAGTTGGCAACTGGTTCTTGAATCCAGTTAATATTTAGACCAAACAGGTTGATAAGCTCACGTCCTATTATGGTGACCTCGGCAGTATCAATTCCATAGGGGCAGAAGAGAGAACATCTCCGACATTCAGTACATTGAAACATGTAGTACCAAATCTCTTTCAATACATCCTCTGTTAGCTTTCTGCCGCCAGCAAGCCTTCCAAGAATCTGGCCAGCCTTGGTAAATTCGCCCCTATAAACAGACCTTATGAGTTCCGCCCTTACTACCGGCATATTTTTAGGATCGCCGGACCCTAGAAAAAAGTGGCACTTATCAGCACATGCACCACATCTCACACAAATATCCATAAAGATCTTGAAGGAGCGATGCTTATCAAGCCTTTCCCTCATGCCCTGGAGGAATGTCTCTTTCCAATCTTCCGGTAGACCCCAATCATCATCCAAGGGGCTCCACACATGAGGGTTGGGCATTCCTACTGCCTCTACCTTCTCAGGCTTAGCCGGATAACAATAAATTCCCGGCTTTATAACGGTAGGAATGTCCATCCAATCCCGATTGGGGGGAGTAAGGTCAATCCTTAACATTTCTTGGGGTGTTAGTTCTTTAGCCATGATACCTTTCCCTTTTGATTATTCTCTCTCAAGCGGTAGTCCAGCCTCTTTCATATATTCTCTGTACATATCTTCATACTCTTCATAGGAGTGGAACTTGGGTGGCTTTCTCCATGGGTTTTTATGATATGCCATCCTACTTGTATTAGCCAAATTCCTTGTAGGACTCATAAATATTCCACCCATGTGCATAAGCTTACTAAAAGGAAAGTAAGCAATAAGGGTACAGACAAGAGCCAGATGAACAAAAAATATGGCTCCGATTCCCTTGGGCACTACAGGATGAAGACTTGCAATGCCTGTCGCCAAGGCCTTCACAGCGGTTATGTCAACCCTAAAGACAAATCTCATAAGCAAACCGCTAATTACAATCCCAAGTATAAGAAAGAGTGGAAAGTAATCGGCAGCCAGTGATACGAAACGGACCTTTGGCAAAAACAATCTTCTTATAAGGAGACCAGAAACAGCTAAACATATAACGATGTCTGTAAGATACAAAGGTGGAATACCTATCTGGAACATACCGTCAACTGCATCTAAGGTCTCAACAAACCCAGGGATAGGATGCACAAACAGACGCAAGTGGCGCAAGGCTATAATAAGGAATGAGTAATGAAATCCAAGCGCCAGCAACCACAACCATTTTGTAGGAGAATGAATGAGCCATCCTGAGCGGAGATCTGACCTCATATTTCTGAAGAGTGAACGAAACAAAAAGACCTCGAAAAACATCCTCATAAGGACTCCGCCAGTAGTGCTCGGATTATCTATCTTGGACCACTTGATCCAGGGCAGTGAGAACTCCTGACCAGCCGTGGTTGGAATACGAAAAGGCACTGGTGACTTGGCCCAGCCGATGACCTTTGCCATAAAACCAAAAAGAAAAACGGCAAAGGAGACATAGAGCAGGGCCACGCTAAACAAGGGCTGCAAGAAGGGAATAGACCCTCCGATTAGAGCCACTGCCACAATTGCCAAAACTACCGCTAGTGGGAACAATATACGCGCTGCCATACCTACTCCTCTAAAAATTAATGTTGGGTTATCTCTTTTTTTAGTTTTTCAAGATGTTTGATACCACGTTTCATCATATAGGAAGGACACATACCTCCTGCCAGCAGATATGGTCTCTTCAAAAGGTCGTTACGCTTAATCTCCCAAACCCTTTCCCTACATTCCATAAAGACATCAAAAGCCAACAGGCCAAATCTGTCTATTTCGGACTCAAACTCAAGATACTCCTTTAACAAGCCCTTTTTCTGAGCCAAGGGCAGTACCTCCTTACGCAGGATGGGTTTGAGAGCAAATATAATCTGTACGGCACTTGCAGGAGTAAAGTCCTGAACCGCCCTAATTCTCACCAGGTTATCCAATAATTTCTTGGTAACTGCTGGATCAGCCTCTCCTATGAGCTGATCGTACAGTGGCCAAATACTTTCCTCTATGGATGAACCAATGGGATTTGAAAATCTATTTTTTTCTCTTTTCAGGAATTGTGCTGTTTCAGGGGGATAAGATTTGTGGATCTGCTCTCTCCACCTCTCAACAACTGGGCCCTTTTTCTGTTCTAGGATCTCCCTCAGCCCCTTGTGTAAATTTCTCCCCACAGATGCCTCCTTTGAAAAGAGATTAGGGGGTTAATACAACCCTTTTTCCTCCCCAGTTGGCGCTGGCTGTCAATGAATAGCCATTCAGCCGACAGGTTCTATCTATAGACAAAAAGAGCTTGTGTGTCAAGTCACTAATTCAGCCATTCCCTTTTAGTATGTCAATTCACCTTGAAAATCCAAGCATTTGCCCTTACTCTGATTGGTGAGTGTATATGAAAAAAATTTCATAAGTGCTGAAATATCCATAACAAAAAAGTGAAAATCGCCTTTATAAATCCATACTGCCTCGATCCTAGACTACAAGACTATGATATTAAAGTCCCTCCAATTGGCCTCTATTATTTGGCAAGTGCCTTAATGGAGAAAGGCCACCACTGCAATATTCTCAACTGGTACTCCATGAAAGGACGCACAGAGGCAATAGAACAAGAGCTGAGAAGCCTAGACCCCGATATCATTGCCATCTCCATCCTCCACGCCAATAGATGGGGAGGGATAGATATAGCAAAGATAGCAAAAAAATTGAGACCTAATAGGCCTGTTGTTTTTGGAGGTCCTGGAGCCACCTTTTTGTGGGAACATCTTCTCAAACACTTTCGTGAAATCGATACGATAATTTTGGGAGAAGGTGAAGAAACTATAGTTGAACTTATAGAAACATTAGAGAGAAAGGGACTTAACCAGCTTAACAAAATTGCAGGCATAGCATTTAGGGATGGAGATACACCTGTTAAAGCTCCCCCTCGGCCATTCATCCAAAACCTAGATATGCTGCCAGACCCATCACGTTTCTTTTCATTTCAGCATGTTATTTCTTCAAGGGGCTGTCCTTGGAACTGCAGTTTTTGTGGTTCTCCAAAGATTTGGCAAAGGACGGTGCGATTTCACAGTGCGGAATACTTTGTAAAACAGCTTCAAAGATTATACGAACAGGGGCAAAACTTCTTCTTTGTCTCAGATGACACCTTTACCCTTAAAAAACAACGGGTTATCTCCATCTGCCAGAAAATTATCAACAAGAATCTAAAGATTGAATGGGCTGCCATTTCAAGAGTAAACATCGTTGATGAAGAGATTCTTTATTGGATGCGAAAGGCAGGATGCATACAGATAAGCTACGGCGTTGAAAGTGGTTCTGCCAAAATCCGAAAAATCCTTAATAAAAATATCAGTGACAACGATATCCAGAAGGCATTTGAACTTACAACGGCATATGGGATCATGCCACGCGCCTACTTTATTTATGGCAATCCAGGAGAAAGCCAGACAACTATAAACCAATCTGTAAAGCTGATAAAAAGAATCAGGCCATTGGGTGCCATTTTCTATATATTAGACATCTTTCCAGGAACCAAACTCTATGAAGACTTTAAAAAAAGGACTGGCCAAAACGATGACCTTTGGCTCAAACGCATAGAAGACATAATGTATTTTGAAACAGATCCAAAACTTGATAAGAAAAAGATCTTAAAATATGGAAAAACTCTGAGAAAGGCCTTTTATTCGAATCTTCCTAGGTTTGCATCTGATATCACGCTGAAAGACCTTCCAGAGCTTGCCCCGTACCATGCTGCCTTTTTAGCGAGACTTGGATTAACATTTGCTTTTGGAGATTATTCTAAAATAGATCAGATTCCACAAAAACTTGAGACTGCAGCAACATTATTTCAAAAGGCACTCTCTTTCTTTCCAAATAAGATGGCGTACTTGGGACTTGCCATTATATATCAACGAAGCGGCAACAACTCTGTTGCTATAGAGGTTGCCAAGGATGGCTTAAAACATTTCCCCAGCTCAAGCGAGCTTATAGGATGTTTAGGGGTAAGCCTAATGAACCTTGGACAAATCCAGGAAGCCTTGAATCTTTTTATGAAAAACGACCCCTCCCTGCAAAATTTGCGCTATGCCCTTAAGTGTGCCCAGATATTGGGCAATAAGAAACTCGCGCTAGAAATTTCTAGTCGTATAAAACAATACGAGCAGACTGGACCGTCTCAAAACAGTTAGGAAAAGACATGATTACATCACCTAAAAATGAATCCGTTACCATACCTTCTCTTACTGTTGCAGCCTTAAGGGGCGGTTCTGGCAAAACCATTGTCAGCCTTTCCATAACTCATGCACTGGCAAGAAGCGGGATGAAAGTCACCTGCTTCAAAAAGGGGCCTGATTATATCGATGCTGCTTGGTTAGCAAAGGCCTCTGGTGGTCCGTGCTACAATCTCGATCCCTTTCTTATGGAAGAAGCAACCATTAAAGATTCTTTTGCGCTGAGATCTAGAGAATCAGACATTGCGATTGTAGAAGGAAACAGGGGACTGTACGATGGAATGGATATTGAGGGAACTTCAAGCACTGCCAGACTTTCCAAAATGTTAAATGTTCCCATTTTGTTAGTAGTTGACTGTACCAAATCTACAAGAACAGTGGCTGCACTGGTACTTGGATGTATAAAATTCGAACCAGGCCTCAATTTTATTGGCGTAGTGCTCAACCGTATTGCAGGGCCAAGACATAGAAAAATTGTAACAAAGGCAATAGAAACGTATACGGGGCTGCCT
>Ga0256835_1001112_pt1 | contig 16874 bp, 17 predicted proteins | sample PIR30metaG_FD_185972 | JGI IMG/M metagenome (GOLD analysis project Ga0256835, IMG submission 185972) | Hydrothermal vent microbial communities from East Pacific Rise, Pacific Ocean - PIR-30 | ecosystem: Environmental > Aquatic > Marine > Hydrothermal vents | place: Pacific Ocean: East Pacific...
TAGACTAGGTAAACTCCTTGACCAAGGCCTTCGTATTATCTACTCTGGTAAAGCACATCCTGCAGATGCTAAAGGACATGAGATTATAGAAAACCTACATGCCACTATTGAGCGTTATGGTTGGCAGGATAAGATTGTCTATGTGCCTAACTACAATATGGATGTTGCCAGCTATCTTGTTGGCGGTGTAGATCTCTGGCTGAATAACCCTATTCCTCCTAAGGAGGCCAGTGGTACATCTGGTCAGAAGATTATTTACAATGCCGGTCTTAATATATCTATTCTTGATGGTTGGTGGATAGAGGGATATGATGGCATGAACGGATGGGGATGGGAAGGTACCGGTGATGACAGAGATGCAGAGGCACTTATCACACTCATGGAACAGGCATATCTCATATACAGAAAGCATAAACAGTTCTGGTGGGAGATGGTAGAGCATTCGTTCTTGACACTGGCACCGCAGTTTAATACTGTTCGTATGTTCAAAGAGTACATAGACAAGATGTATATGAAGGTAAAAACTATCTAAATCGGATTTGTTAAAAGAGGGATATTTAAAGTGTTTGAGCAATATATAATGCTCATAAAATCCATCTTTTAGCTATCTGGTTGCATAAATATGCTGCTTAATATATAATGTTAATAAGACCTAGCCCTACGCCGTAGCATGAAAATATTTTGAGGGGGTGAAGTATATGGCAGAAACCCGTGACACTTGGGGAACGAAGATTGGTCTTATTCTTGCCATGGCCGGTAATGCTGTAGGTCTTGGTAACTTCTGGCGTTTCCCGTATCAGGCCGCTTCTAATGGTGGCGGTAGTTTTATGATTCCTTACTTCTTTGCCCTGTTCCTTTTGGGTATCCCACTAATGCTTGTTGAGTGGACCCAGGGTCGTACAGGTGGTAAGTATGGACATGGTACTGTTGCACCAATGCTGTATCTCCACGCAAGAGAAGCTGTTAGTCCATCAGCAGCTGCTATTATCGGTGCTCTTGGTGGTATGTTTGCATTCTCCGTTATGGCACTTCTGACCTCTTACTATTCTCAGATTATTGGTTGGACACTTGGTTATTCTTATCTCTCCCTTACTGGTGCCTATATGGATAAGGCCGTTAATACAGGACAGTTCTTCGTTAATTACATTCAGAATCCTGTGTATGTCTTTGTTTTCTGGGGTATTGCCCTTGTTCTTATGGCATATACCGTTTCCGGAGGTGTTCAGGGCGGTATTGAAAAGTGGGCATCTGTTATGATGCCAATTCTGTATGTATTTGGTGTTATCTTGGCTATCAGGGCTATTACCCTTGGAGCACCTGTGAAGCCAGAGTGGTCTGCTATTAAAGGACTTGATTACTTGTGGGAACCCAGATGGGCTGATCTGACATGGAAATCTGCACTTGCCGCTGCAGGTCAGATATTCTTCACATTGTCCGTCGGTATGGGTATTATTCAGAACTATGCATCTTATCTGAAACCCGATGATGACATTGTGTTGTCTGGTCTTGCAACAGTATCTCTTAACGAGTTTGCAGAGGTTATTCTTGGTGGTTCTATTGCTATTCCTATAGCCTATGCATATCTTGGTCCTAAGGGCGTAGGTGCTGGTGTAGGTCTGTCATTTATTTCTCTGCCTAATGTCTTTAGAGATCTTCCTGGTGGTCAGCTGTGGGGAGCCATGTGGTTCTTCCTCCTGTTCATTGCCGGTTTCACCTCTGCTATAGCTATGTTCAACTATCTTGCAGCTATGCTTGAAGAGGATGCCGGTATCAACAGAAGAGTTGGTGCTTATGTTGCAGCATTGACATTCTTCATTATTGGTCTTCCTGTTGCACTTGAGCCAATTCTCACAAAGACTGCCGACTTGGCATATCTTACAGAGCTTGACAACTGGGTTGGTTCTTACTTCCTCGTTGTACTTGGTCTTATAGAGGTTCTCGTTACAGCTACCATGTGGGGACATGGTGCATGGGAAGAGATGAACAGAGGCGCTTATGTCAAAGTTCCAAAATGGTACTTCGACATATTTATGAGATGGATTACACCTATCTACATTGCCGTTATCCTGTTCTTCTCTACACTCGACTATGCCAAAGGTGGATACTTCTCCTTCAATCCTGATACATTGGTGAAATATCTGGGCGTTGATCCTAAGCTTGGTCCTTGGGTTCTTACAGCTCGTATTGTCATCATAGTCGTTCTTGTAATTGGTTTCTTTGTCAGCTACAAGTCTATCAAGAGATCTTATGGTGAGGAAATTGCCCAGGGCAAGGTCCTCATTCGTAGATAAGGGGGTGACCCATTATGGCATGGATAGGATTGATACTATTTTTAGCAGGTGTTGCTTACGGTTGGGTTGCCAGTAATGTTTGGGTGAAGTTGGTATCTGCCTTTATCGTTGGTGGTATTGGCTGGTACATGACCATGACAGCACTGGGTATGTCAAAATCTTCTGCCGCATTTATGGCTTTGGCATGGGCATTCATTTTCTGGTTTGTAGATGCCACAGTACCAACATTGACAACTATCGATTCGGCAGGCAAATAAGAGAGGTATTATTTGGTAGAATAAAGCCGTGGGTATTTACCCACGGCTTTTTCTTTTAGGAGGTGACATGTGTGTCAGTAGATATAAAGAAGGGAAAACTCTTGGATATCTTGGAAGAGTACAGAAAAAAGGTTGAGGCATCACCATTACTTACAGATAAGCAGAAGGAAAAACTGCTAAAGAAATGGGAAGAGGTAAAAAAGAAATATGAAGAGGCCCAGTTTGTCAAGAAGTTTGATGAGAGACTAAATGAGGTTTATAAAGGTGTGGTAAATTATTGGGAAAATAAGCTTTCTCCTATTCTTGAAACTGATTCTCCAGATGAAATTTTGAATATTCTCACCGAGGTTATGGGTGAAAAGGCGGCAAAGAATGTGGAGAAAATGCTAAAGAAGAATCCGTCTAATGTTGTATACAAGATAGCTATGTCTTTCCTTACATATCTTGAGGGCGCCCTTTATGATTTTTCTGACAAGAAAAGAGAGTTAGATAAACTGTATACTTGGACAACACTGTTTGGTATTACATTTTTCTTGGGTCTTCCTGCCTCGGGTTTGTTTGACAAGATAACTTTTATTACTGCTATGGTGTTTGTTCTTCCATACTTTGCCGGTAGAGGTGCTTTAAGAAGGAGATCGAAGTCTGGTTGGTTCCTATTGGCCCTTATGATACCTATGGGACTCTTTGCCGGTGCTATGACACTGAGAAGTGTTCTTTATACCCCTGTTATTCAAGAAGTGTTATCATACCACAATGCTATTAGTAAGGTTCTGGTGCTTTCGATGATTTTTGCCGGAGTCCTTCTGTTCTTTGTGTCTATTTATTACGCCTATCTCATGTGGCGATACAGAGATGCGTTTGTTTAATATAGATGGTATATGGAAAAAGTGGTATGACAAAGGTTGTTTAATACTTGCCAAGTTGGGCAATGATAGATTAGGTATCTCGGCGGCAGCTATTGCTTACTTTACATTTTTCTCGCTTATTCCCCTTCTCCTTGTTTTTATGTGGTTATTTTCGCTATGGGGAGCAGATTCACTGAAAGAGATTATTATGCATGGTATACCCAAACTTGTTCCTGTGTCAGGGGAGTTCTTAGAGCATTTGCTGGAAGAAGCTATGTCTATAAAAACATGGGGTTTCTTGGGTATTATTCCCCTTGCATGGACGGGTACATCGTTGTTTTATCTTGTAGAACAGATGGTAAATTCTGTATGGGGTTTTCCCTCTAAGGGTATATGGAAGGGCAGATTGTGGGGTACGGCCATAGTTTTTGCATTTTTATTGTTTGCCGTATTTCAGCCTGTTCTTCTATATATCTCCAGACTGTTTAATCTATTCGAGAAGATGCTTGGTATTCAAGGTAATTCGCTAATGGTATGGATATTGTCAGGTATAGATAGATGGCTTCTTATGTTTGTTGTATATAGTGTTATATATTATCTTGCTCCAACACGGAGAATTAGAGTCAAGTATGCTGTGGCATCCGCTGCTGTTGCAACATTGGGTACGATACTACTTGAGTGGATTTTTGTTACCTATATTACTATGGGGCGAATTTTTCAGCTGTATAGGGTTATAGCCGATGTGATGTTCTTGTTGTTTTGGTTCTACCTTATGGGGTATATTATCCTAATAGGAGCAGAAGTTGGTTATTTCCTTTATCATATAGACAGAGGTGATTTGTGGGATGAACTTAATAAATTTAGCGATAGATGCCGCATTAAAAGGGGGACAGGTAGCGAAGACATATTTCAGGAAACCTCTGGAATATCGTCAGAAGAGTCCTGATGACTTTGTTTCTGAAGCGGATGTTGCCGTTGAGCAGACTATAAGAGAAATTCTTCTCACTGCAGAAGGTATAGGTTGGCATGGTGAAGAGACAGGTGAGAGTGGCGATAGGGCTAAATACTGGCTTGTAGATCCGATAGATGGCACGGCCAATTTTATAAGAGGTGTGCCTATTTATGCAATATCTATTGCACTGATGGATGGGAATGTTCCCACACTTGGTGTTATTTATTTTCCGGAGAGAGAAGAACTGTTTTATGCCGAAATGGGTAAAGGAGCTTATATGAATGGTAAGCCTATAAAGGTGTCTGGTCGTACGAAACTTGAAGGAAGTATTATTGCAACTGGATTTCCATTCAGGAAAAAGCACCTATTTGATGATTACACAAGGGTGTTTACTACCCTTTATCCTTATATAGGCGACTTGCGCCGCATGGGGGCTGCAGCCATAGATCTTGCCTACAGCGCTGCCGGTATCTTTGACGGATTTTTTGAGTTTGGACTTTCTCCTTGGGATATTGCTGCAGGTATTCTCCTTGTCAAAGAGGCCGGTGGTAGCGTGTATACCTTTGCCGGTAGTGATATATGGGATACAGGCAATATTATTGCAGGTACTCCTGTTATTGCCTCTGATATCAAACATATGATAGATATGGCGCTAGGTGATTGACATGGCCAAGAGGAAAACACAATCTTATACAGCCCTTGATGCTGTCAGTGATATCAAAAAAGGCAAAGTTCACCACTTATATGTTCTTAAAGGGGCAGAGGTGTATTTTCACGATGTTGTTATAAAGGCTATGAAAGGGTGGGCAGAAAAGCAGGGTATAGATGTAGAGGTGATATATGCCGATGAGCTTTCTTCTGCTCCTGAAAACACCGGTGGTGGAGGCATGTTTTCCTCAGGAAAGCTATATATTATCAAGTATTGGCAAACACCCAAAAACAAGAAAGTGCTTGCATCTTGGGAGAGGTTTTTTATAGAAGATGAAGATTTGTATTATGTTGTTTCTATTGATACATCATCTCGTTCTGGATTTACCATTAAGACCGTGGGGGACAGGGTTGATGTGTCATGTGCTCCTCTAAAGGGTCGTTCGCTAAAGGCATTTATTAAGGCTGCTATAAAGAAAAGGGGTAAAGATATTACAGGTAGTGCCCTTGATATGCTGGTGTCTTTATCTGGTGGAAAGCTCAGTCTCATCGTAACAGAACTGGATAAACTGGATCTCATTGAAGAGAATGTTATTACCGAAGATATTATCTCTCAGTACTTTGCCTTGCAGGCTGAGGGTAATGTGTTTGTATTTTGGGATGCCCTGTGGAACGGAGATACAGGTGTGGCCGGTGAGATGAAACAGGCTATTTTACTGTCTGGTACTCCACCTGCCCAGATACTGGCCACTATTGCCACTTTCATACGGGGAGTGTTGGAGGTAGGACAGCTAAGACACAAAGGGTATTCTGTGAAAGATATAGCTTCTGTGACATCTAAAAATCCATATTATGTTGGCAAATTATTGGGCATCTACGATACTATAGGTATAGAGGGCGCGATAAATCTATTGCAAAAGTTGTACGAACTGGATAAGGGAATAAAAACAGGAGAGATAACAGATATTGATGCCCTTGATGCTGTGCTGTCCTATATCATATCCATGCGGGGGAAAGTGTTATGAAGAGACGATTGTATCTTGTAGGGGGATTGTTGTTGCTTGTCATAGCACTTTTAGGAGTAAACTATGCTGGAGCATGGAATGTCAATGTTATTGAGTTCTACCCTGATAGTGGCCTTGTTAAGCTGAATGGTCAGACAGTATCTACTGCATCAAAACCGATTATTGTCAACAACAGGTTGTATGTGCCTATTCGCACAGTATCCAATCTTATAGGGGCTACAATTACTTGGAATGCTACAGAGAGATATGCCACAATGTATGTACCTGATTTTATCTCTATGCTGACAGAACTCGATGAGAAAGAGCAGGAAATATCTAAACTTCAGGCCCAGGTCGATAGTGTAGGTGTATACGGCGATGTTATTAAACTGATAACGGAGAACTATCTATATAAAAATGATGTATCCATTAAATCTTTGACATATAGTGCCATTAAAGGGGTAGTTGCTTCTCTTTATGATAAATATACTCGCTTTTTCACCCCTGAGGAGGTGGAAAAGAGAAAGATTTTACTCAGCAGTAATGTGCAAACTGTGGGAATTGAGCTGACAAGGTCTTCTGGTAAATACATCATTTTAGATGTTATTAAAGGTTCTCCAGCATACTATGCTGGGCTTATGCCAGGTGATGTTGTTAAGGCCATTGATGGAACATATATTCGTGATATGCCATTTGACGATGTCAAGATGATGCTTTCCTCTACAACTAGTAAAGAGGTGAAATTGGATATTATTCGTAGTGGTACTGCTATGACATTTAAGGTAAAAACATCTTATGTTAGTGCCTCGCCTTTTTCATATTCCCTTATCTCTGTAGGTGACAAGACAGTTGCCTATATTCGTATAAAAACCATTGATAGCGATGTTGTCAAGCAAATGGACGATGCTTTAAAGAAGATATTTTTCACTCATCGTGGTGAGGCAGATGCATATATCCTTGACCTTAGGGGCAATTTTGGCGGAGATTTAGAAGCTGCTCGTAATCTACTGAGTTTTTTCGTTGGTGGAAAGAAAGTATATACTCTGGTAGATGGAGATGGTAACGAAACACCTGTGTATGCACCTGTTAGCCAGTGGATGCTTTCATGGAGTAGACCTATATATGTTCTTATTGATGAGGGTACAACATCGGCTGCAGAGGTCTTTGCCATGGCTATGAAGTCTTATGATAGGGCAATTCTTGTGGGTGAGACAACCTATGGTAAGGGAGTAGCTTCTGCTGTATATAAACTCGATGATGGCAGTATGCTTGTCCTGACAGCATACGAAGTGTTAGGGCCCAAAGGTGAAGTTTTGAATGGGGCAGGTATTCTTCCCCATGTATGGTCTATGACTTTATACGCTAAAGATGAGGCTATCAAGCTATTTAAAAATGGTATTTTGCATCCATCGGATTTGGGGCGATAAACTATGAGATGGCATGATATTGAGGTTGTGTTGGATTCCGTTGTAATAACGAAGAGACCTATTGTTGTTCTTGATCTTGATGATGTTGTGTTTGATACTATGCAGGCTATCGTCAATTATGTTAATAAGACGTATGGTAAGAATTACTCTATTAATGAAGCCAGAAGATGGAGTATAGCCTATGCCCCATGGGTTAAAGATGGCACAGTTCCTTTTCATGAGGCTGTACAGATTTTTCGAAAGGTTGCCAAAGCTATGATTCCCCTGAGAAAAGGGGCTCAAGAGGGTATTTTTTATATGCAGGAGCAAGGAGCTCAGGTTATGTTTCTTACTAAACGCACTATCTATATAGAAGAGGCCGCGAAAAAAAATCTGGCTCTATATGGGCTAGGTGATTTTCCCTTTGTCAATGCTCCATTTGAGCGGGGTGGTAAGGAGCGAGTGCTTCGACGTCTGTATATGAAAGGTGCACGTATTGTCATGTTTGTAGATGACAGTCCTCATAATCTTGAAGAAACTCATCGTATGGGTTTCCCTGTGGTGCGGTGGGATATGCCATACAATAAGATGGCTCCATGTGATTTTTCTGTATCTTCGTGGCGTGAGCTTATCATTCTCTTTGAATATTTGATGAATAAATACCATAGATTATTCTTTGCATAATCTAGCATATATGCAATGTGCGGTATAATAGATAAGGGGAACCCCAAAATATTAATTCTACGGGAGGCGATATGTATATGGCCGGTTTTCTTGATGCAGAAAAATTACTTAGTACGAGGGCTAAGTCCCTAAATCCGTCAGCCATAAGAGAGATTTTCAAATACACAGGTGTAAATGGTATTATTTCCCTTGCCGGTGGTTATCCAGAGCCGGGTCTGTTCCCACTGGATAAAATCAGACAGGCTGTCAATTCTGCAATAGATAAGTATGGGCCTAAGATGATGCAGTATTCTCCTACTCAGGGTGTGCCCGAGTTTCTTGAGTATCTCCGTTGGTTTATGAGAGAGAAAGAGGGTTGTCATCACTGTGACGAAGAGTCAGTAATGGTGGTTAGCGCCTCTCAGCAGGCTTTAAGTCTTCTGTCTCAGGTTCTTATCGATCCAGGAGATATTATCATTGTAGAAGAACCTACCTATGTTGGTGGTCTTGTTGCATTCCGTTCTATGCAGGCTCGCTTTGTGGGTGTTCCTATGGATGAGAATGGTATGGACATGGATATCCTTGAGCAGAAGTTGAAGAAACATCGTGCAAAGGGCGATCCTGTTAAGGCCATTTACACTATTCCAACATTCCAGAACCCAGCAGGTTACATGATGAGTGTTGAAAGAAGAAGAAGACTTGTGGAACTTGCCAAAGAGTACAATGTACTTGTTATAGAAGATGATCCATATGGATATCTTGTATATGAAGGTGAAAGACCACCTACAATTAAATCCTTTGATGATGCCTCCACTGTTATTTATCTTTCCACATATTCTAAGACTCTTGTTCCCGGTTTCAGACTGGGTTTTGCAGTAGGACATCCTGAAGTTATAAGAAAGATGATTGTTGCCAAGCAGGCTGCAGACCTCTGTACTGCTGCCTTTGTCCAGTACGCGACACTTGAGTACATGAATCTTGGTTTCTTTGAGGAGCATCTCAAGACACTTATTGAGAGCTATGGAGCCAAGATGAGGGTTATGCTTGATGCTTTGCAGGAGCACTTTGGCGATGTAGAAGGTGTCAAGTGGTCTGTGCCTAAAGGTGGCTTCTTTATCTGGATGGAATTGCCTGAATGGGTAGATACATATGAAATGTTTAGATATGCTGTTGATGCTGGTGTTGTTTATGTTTATGGTTCTGCATTCTATCCATATCCTGAACTTGGCAAGCGCAATACACTGAGATTGAACTTCTCTCTGCCAACAGCCGATGATATCAAAGAGGGTATTAGAAGATTGAGACTTGCCTACGATAAGTATAGAGAAGATAGAGCTATGTAAAGGGTGTGCTTATTATAAAATGGGAGGGGAGGGGTAGCCCTCCCCATTTTTAATGAAGAGGTGGAGAAGTAATGTATAGTCAAGATGTCATAGATATGTGGAGAGAAAAGTATTTGGAGATAAAAGATATTATTGAGACAAGACTTTCTGAATTTGCTGATGTTTGGAAATATGCAGATGAAGAGAGGTTGTTTGCGGAGTTTGTTTTCTGCCATCTTACTCCTCAAAGCAAGGCTAAAGTGTGCTGGAAAGCAGTAGAGTGTTTAAGAGAGAAAGGTTTTTTGTTGCAAGGTCAAGAAGAGGCAGTAAAAAGCTGTCTTGTTGGGGTGCGATTTAAGAATAACAAGGCAGGTTATATTATTAGGTCTCGTGAGCAGTATTGGAACTGGCCCGGTGGCTTTAGACAATTTCTTGTGGATATCGGCCTTCCCGATGATGTAATATCCGCCAGAGAATATCTCGTAGAACATGTTAAAGGTATGGGATACAAAGAGGCAAGTCATTTCTTACGCAATATTGGATTTGGAAAAGATATTGCCATACTGGATAGACATATCCTGAAAAACCTTGTGAGAGTGGGGGCTATCCCGGAGGTTCCTAAATCTTTAACGAAGAAACGTTACCTCGAGATAGAAGAAGCTATGAGGAAACTTGCACAGAACATAGACATACCTATGGATCACTTAGACCTTTTACTGTGGTATCTTGAGGCAGGAGAGGTATTTAAATAGCTTGTCTTATCTTGGTGAGTGCATCAAGATAGATTTGTTTCAGCCTTATTGTCTCTTTCGCAGTGTCTCCTAAAAGCTCAATGTGCCTAGATATTCGACCTAATACAATCATTGAACTTCTTGGTATATCTTCTTCTTCAAGGACTTCTGTGATCTGCCTGTATTGAATATCTATAACCATATCTCTTTGTTCCGGTTTTAGTTTAAAAGGTGCAGATAGTGGCACAAGGTCACCATAAGTTTCTTTGAGGATTTCAAGCATCTGTTTCATAACAGATGCTGTATATTCCGGAATTCCCGGAAGCTCTCTTAACATTCGTATATTGGAGAGTATCAAATCACTGCTCTCTTCAATTTTCAGGGCCAGCTCAAGTAATGTCAAAATGGCCAGTATTTCTGTTTCGTTATGAGTCGAGGCTAAGAATTTTATGCTAAGACTGTATATGTCCCCCAGTTCATTGTCTATAAGCTCCTCAAGGTGGGAAATTTCTAATATATTTTCATCTTGTCCACTCATATCAAGAAATACAATGGTTCTGTCTACTTGACGCTGTAAGAGGGATATGATCATAACAACATGTCGTTCAAGGGAGTTTTTCCACTTCACCGTTTATCCTCCGCAGGAGGAAGTTTAATTTGGAATATAACCCCTTGGGGCTTTGCTTGGAGTATGTCGATTTTTCCGTTATGCCATCTGACAACTTCCTTGACAATCATCATACCCAGTCCCAAGCCACCTTTTTCTTTGCCTTTACCACGGGTAACATATTTATCAAATATCTTTTTCTTCATATCTTCTGATATATTTTCACCGTGATTTTCAACCTCGAGTACCACATATCCGTCCTCGTCTGTATATGCTCTTACGATGATTTTTTCTCCTTCAGGTGAGTATTTTACACTGTTGTCTATGAGATTAAGTATAAGGCTCTTTAAAAGACTTTTACTTCCCAACACTGGTGGTAGTGGTTCTTTTAGTTCGTATACAATCTGAATATTTTTATCTCTTACAATAAAACCATATTGCCAGAGGCTGTCTTTGATAAGTTGGGCAATATCTACTTTGCCTGTTTTCATAGGGGAGATACCCCTATCAAGTCTGATTAGGGATATGAAATCTTCTACAAGGTGGTATAGCCTATCTATCTCCCATTTAAGCTTTTGTATGGTATCAAGCATATCGGGGGATTCTGCATAGTCTTCAAGGTGTTCTGCTATTAGGCTCATGGCAGTAAGAGGTGTTCGGAGTTCGTGTATAATACGCTGGAAGACTTCCACCTCTTCACTCTTTGCTGCATCTGCTGCACTACTGACATGGCCTACAATACCGTGGTCAACCTTGAGAAAGAATATCTGGGCCTTTTTAACACCTAAAAGTTCCTTTTTAATAAGGGATACACTGGCTGTTGCAAATTTATCTTTAGCAAGTACTTTTTCCGCTGTTTTTAATACTTCATAATCGGGAATGACATCGTGAAGTGGGGTAGGAACTGGAAAATCCTCCTCTAAAATCTCTGAAAACTTGGGATTTTTATAGACGATATTAAGGTCTTCATCTAAGAGGAATACACCAAATGGTAGATGCTCAATAACATCGAGGATAGAAGTTTCCCCCAATATTTTTCTAATTAGTGGTCGTGCCTCTTCATTTTCTGAAAATGGGCGGGAGAGGTCATCTCCCGCCTTTTTCCACCACGGCATAGCTGTTATCTAATCTTCTCAACAGGTTTTCCGAATCGATAACCGACTTTTCTAACAGTGAGAATATACTCGGGATTGTTAGGATCCTCTTCAATCTTATTTCTTAGCCAGTGAATATGTACATCGAGTGTACGGGCATTGCTCATGAAGTTGCCCCAAATCTCTTTAAGCAGCCATTCTCTTTCAAGTACCTCAGGTGCCTTGAGCATGAGAATCTTAAGAAGCTCAAACTGCTTACGTGGTAGGTGTCTAACTTCCTCTCTGCCATCTCTTTCTACAATAACCTGATGTGTCTTCAGGTCAAGAATAAGTCCTGGTGCTCTGAGCTGGCTGACATTAGACATATTGAAGCGATAACCATGATGTGCTCTCCTCAGTACTGCCTTCATACGTGCAAGCAGCTCAATAAGAGAAAATGGTTTGGTGATATAATCATCGGCACCAATTTCCAGTCCCTTAACCTTGTCAATGTCTGCATCCCTGGCTGTGATGATAATGATAGGAACATCGGACTCCCTTCTAATTTCTCTTAAAACATCCATACCATCTTTTAGTGGAAGGTACAGGTCAAGAAGTATCAGGTCGGGTCTATCTGCCTTAAATTTCTCAATGGCCTCGTTGCCATTCATAGCAGATACAACCTCATAGCCCTCATCGGTAAGGACCCTTCTTAGTTGCTCCAAAATAGCGTCATCATCTTCAACAAGTAATACCTTTGTCTTTGCACTCATTGTGCTCCCTCCTTTTTATACGATTTCTTTATTAGAAATGTTATAAACCCCTCGCTTAATATCATTATACAAATATTATTCTTATTCGTCTACTACTTTAAGTAGTTTACAATGCATATGTTTTGTTTTACTGTGTTAAGTACTTGGAGCAAGTGTATAATGCACTGTAGGAGGCGATTAGTATGAAGATAATGGTTACAAATGATGATGGTATATGGGCAGAGGGTATTAATACTTTGACAAAGGCCTTAATAGACAAGGGATATGATGTTGTCGTTGTTGCACCTGATAGGCCTAAGAGTGCATCAAGTCATGCTATTACACTGGATATGATCTTACCTCTGAGGGAGGTTAAGATGCCTTGCGGATGTCATGGATATGCAGTAGTTAACGGTTCACCGTCTGATTGTGTGCTTATAGGACTTGGAGATATTGTTAAAGATGCCGATATTCTCATATCTGGAATTAATCATGGTGCCAATGTTGGACACGATATTATCTACTCTGGAACAGTTGCCGCCGCTATAGAGGGTATACTTCATGGTATTCCGTCTATGGCTGTTTCTGTTGATTCGTGGGAAGGGATAAATGCTGAGACAGCGGCCCAGGTTGTCATTGATTTACTTGATAAGGGAGTGCAAACGATCCTATCATCTGAATATGTGCTAAACATAAATGTTCCATCTGTTCCCATAGAGAACATCAAGGGTTATAAGCTTGCCCGAATGGGAGGTAAGGCATTTGAAGACTGGGTTGTTAAGAGAGTTGATCCTAGAGGGCGGGTGTATTACTGGCTTGATGGTAGGCCTGTGTATGAAGATGCAGAGGATACCGATATATGGGCTGTAAAGCATGGGTATGTTTCTATTACACCAATCTCACTTGATATGACAGGTTATAAGTATATGGATGGTATCAAAAAGTTTTTAGAAAATATGTAAAGAAGGGCTCCAGAGCCCTTCTTTTAGTGCATTTTCACAAAGTAGTAAACAATAAGGAATATACCTAAAGCACTTCTGTATATGGCAAATGGTCTTAGTCCGAATTTCTTAATGATATTCCTTAGTAGTATGAGTGAGATAACTCCTACAACAAATGATACACTGGCCCCTATCCAAAATGCCGATGTGATAGCCTCACCGGAGGATACTAAATCTTTCAGGGCAAGTAAAAATGCCCCACCTACTGTGGGTATGGAAAGATAAAACGAAAAACGAAAAGCTTCATCACGGGATAGCCCCATAAACGATGCACCTACAATGGTTGAACCTGAACGTGATGTACCGGGTATAAGGGCAAATGCCTGAAAGATACCAATAACAAATGCCCCTAATGGGGAGAGCTCTTCCATCTTTTTATCTTGCCATCTTTCATCGGCTATGAGCATTAGTATAGACCATATGATGAGTGACAGTGCAATGATGAGGAGATTTTCTCTAATGAGATTTTCTATAGTGTCTTTAAATAGCACTCCTATCACACCAGCTGGAATGATACCTATGAGGATGAGCCATAGCACCTTGGGGTGTTTTTTAATATCTATATAGAGGGCATATCCCAATACTGCAAGTGTTGCCAGTAGTGTAGCACCGTGTAAAAACACATCGTAGGCAAGACCGGGATCTGGAATACCCAGTAGGTCTCTAACAATGATAAGATGTGCTGAAGAGGAGATGGGTAGAAACTCGCCTATACCCTGAACAATACCCAGTATGATTGCCTGCCATGTTGTCAGATGCATATAAAATCCCTCCCACTATGTATTTCGCTATATAATAACCTAACTATTTTATATCTAAGGAGGGGTTTGTGTATGGGTGAAAAGAAAATTACGGGAAAGGTGCAGGTATACACTGGTAACGGTAAGGGTAAAACGACAGCTGCCATAGGTCTTACTACAAGGGCTTTGGGACATGGTAAGAAGGTGCTCTTTGTTAGCCTTATGAAAGGACCTGCCTATACATATGGTGAGGAGAAGACATTTGATGCACTTCAGAAGGCAGGTTTCCCTATAGTACACAAGAAATTTGGCACAGACTACTTTGTAGACCCTAATGCTCCCGATGAAAAAAGTATAGAGGAGGCTAAAAAAGGATTGCAGTTTGTCTTAGATATGATGGAGAAAGAGCAATTTGATATTGTTGTTGTTGATGAAATCAATGTTGCTGTAAAATTCAAACTACTCAGTGTGGAAGATGTTAAGAGGCTTATAAAGGTCAAGCCTGAAAATACGGAACTTATTTTGACAGGTAGATATGCTCCAGAAGAGATTAAGGAAATGGCCGACCTTGTCACAGAGATGTGTGAGGTTAAGCATTACTTTAATGCCGGTGTGCCTGCTCGTGAAGGTATAGAATATTAACAATAAGGAAGGGGGCACCACTTGTGCCCCCTTCTTTTTTCCGCCGGCGGAAGTACAAAGAACTTACATTAGGCAAATACGACTTTACCCTCTTTAAGGAGTCTCTTGTAGCACTTCATGCAGACCTTAATGGTCTTTTTCTTGCCATTTTCAATAACTCTAACCTTTCTCAGGTTTGCCTTAAATACTCTCTTTGTTCTCCTATTGGAGTGAGACACATTATGACCAAACATAGTGCCTTTTCCGCATATATCGCACCTGGCTGCCATTTTATCCACCTCCTGATGTCTATACAAGTCAAAGGCTATTTTACCACGAACATGGGCTAGACGCAAGACGCAGATATATTGTAGCACAAAATGCAGTCTTATAAAGTTAAGGTATATGAATTAAATTAATATAGTCCCTACATTTTGAACTTTTGTTACCATAGTCGTAGACAAGAACCTTGGGAGGTGAGTATCTTGCCAGATAAATTAACTTATGAGGAGATTGTAAAGAAGCATATAGAGAGAAAAGGTAGAACGACAGAGGTTATTTTGCCTGTTCTAGAGGAGATTCAGGAAACTTACGGCTATCTTCCCCGTGAGGCTATGGAGTATCTTGCAGATGTATTGAAGGTTTCACCTGCTGTTATATACAGCACGGCGACTTTTTATCACTTTTTCTCCCTTGAGCCTAAGGGCGAAGTCATAATAAGGGTGTGTCGTGGAACGGCCTGCCATGTTATGGGTAGTGGCATTATTATGAATGAGCTTATAGATGAGCTTGGTCTTCAGGGTGAAGGAACAACTCCCGATGGTAAATTCACACTGGAATCTGTTGGTTGTATTGGTTGTTGTAGCACTGGTCCCAATATGGTTGTTATTAAGGATGGTAAGGAAGAGATATTTGGATATCTCACACCTCAGAAGGCACGCGAGGTTGTGAAGAAGATTAAAGAGCAGATACAGTCTCAAGGTGTGGGGGTGTAAGCGGTGAGATATACATTTGAAACTTTGGAGAAAATAAGGGATGAGTACAAAGAACGTATAGAGATAAGAAGGAAGAGAACGCTAGAGCCGGGTAAGAAATATATTCTTACATGTGGTGGTACATCGTGTCTCAGTATTGGTGGTGAGAAACCTACATACCAGCTCTTTAAGGAGATAGTAGAAAAAGAGGGTCTTGAGGATAAGGTAGAGGTTATTAATGTTGGTTGTATGCGTATGTGTTCTGAAGGTCCCCTTGTGGCCATGTATCCCGGTGGTGTTTTGTATACAAAGGTGAAAGATGAAGAGACGGCAAAGCAGATAGTAGATGCAGCACTGAGTGAAAATCCATATGTCGATGGTCACCACTATAAAGACCCTATAACAGGAGAAGTTATTTATCACATGTGGGATATTCCATTTTTCAAGTATCAAGAGAGTGTTGTTCTTGAAAGGGTAGGTCTTATAGACCCAACAAGTATAGAGGAGTATATTGGGGCTGGTGGTTATTTTGGCCTTGCTCGTGCTCTGCAAATGTCTCCCGATGATGTTATACAGGAAGTTTACGATAGTGGACTGAGAGGCCGTGGTGGTGCAGGATTTCCCACAGGACTGAAGTGGAAATTTGCCAGGCAGGCACAGGGTGAGCCCAAGTATGTTATTGCCAATGGTGATGAGGGTGACCCCGGTGCATATATGAATAGGGCAGAGATGGAGGGAGCCCCCTTTGCCCTTATAGAGGGCCTGACCATTGCTGGTTATGCTATAGGTGCTTCTAAAGGATATATATATACAAGGGCAGAGTATCCACTGGCAGCACATCTTCTTGAGCATGCTATTAAAGTTGCCAAAGAGAAAGGACTTCTTGGTGAGAATATCTTAGGTACAGGGTTCTCCTTTGACATAGAGGTATTTAAAGGTGCTGGTGCATTTGTGTGCGGTGAGGAGACAGCCCTTATTGCCTCTATT
>Ga0256835_1001113_pt1 | contig 16850 bp, 7 predicted proteins | sample PIR30metaG_FD_185972 | JGI IMG/M metagenome (GOLD analysis project Ga0256835, IMG submission 185972) | Hydrothermal vent microbial communities from East Pacific Rise, Pacific Ocean - PIR-30 | ecosystem: Environmental > Aquatic > Marine > Hydrothermal vents | place: Pacific Ocean: East Pacific...
GGCTGCCATTTCATTATTTTGGTGATTTTCCCAAAAATCGCGCACCATAGCCGTCATTTCTTCTATGGCCTCATGCGAATGACGATACATCCAGGAAACTGAACCATACATCCATTTGTCAAAAGTGCCTTTGTCTCCCCAAGATGATGGATTCAAAAAGACTTCTTGGTTTCTAGGATATCTTTTCAAGTATGCACTGGGAGTAATGAGTTCAGTCTGATTCTGGTTATAGTACAGCTTTTTGAACAGGAAATAGAGGAAATCTGGCCCTTCATACCAGTGATGACCGAATAGTTCGGCATCATACATGGCTACAACCAAAGGCTTTTTCCAAAACCAATTTTTAATATGTTCAAAGCGGAAATTCCTTGCCTCCATGAAGTGCTGTGCATGGCGGGCAGCCTTTTCCAAGGCCCATTCTCTCACATAGGGTTCTTTGTAATCGCTTCCTCTGCTGGTTATGCGGTTATATTTGAGAGGCCCACCTTTTATATGAAACTCTAGGTAATCTGGGTCGCCTGGATAGCCTTCTTCTCCGCTCCATACCTGTTTTCCTGTTTCTGGATCCCTGGCAAAGGCGGCCACATCGCTTCCTTTAAGATAGACTGGGGCATGGGTTCCAAAGGCAGCCGGGGCATCTGCTAGAAGCACTGCGTGCGTCTCTGTAAAGAAATATTTAAGCCCTGCCTCTTGAACAAACTCCTCTATGCCTGGCACATATGCGCATTCTGGAAGCCATATGCCTATGGGATTGCGGTCAAAGGTGTTTTTGTAATCCTCCACCGCTGTTTGGATCTGTGCCCTTACACCCTCAGGTGTTACAGTGAAAAAAGGCAGAAAGGCATGGGTTGCTCCACATGTGGAAATTTCCAAATAGCCTTGATCCTGCAGCTTCTTGAAGGGCCTGGTCAAATCACGACCACAGCGAAGGAAATAGTCCCTTACTTCCCTGAATCTGTTCAAATGCATCCATGCAGTTTGATGATAGTGAGGAGCCTCCCTGCGAGTACGCTCTACCTCTGCAAGGGCAATGCTGATATTTGCTTCCATATACTTCAGAAATTCTTCTTGCAGCAGCGGGCAGCGCATCATATTGCTTAGTGTAGGAGAAATATCCATGGAAATACGGAAATCCACCCCCTCATCCCGCAGCTTTTCAAAGACCATGAGCAGAGGAACATAGGTTTCCCTTACTGCCTCATGATACCACTCTTCAGGAAAGCCAATGGGCTGCCATATGCCTGTTGTTCCATAAACCACACGCCTGCGGATAAAAGGCAGATGGGCATGGAGATGTATAGTCAAAAGACCAATTGAATAATCGGCTGTATCCATTGGTGTTTCGAGTTTTTTATGGCTGGGATGTTCAAAGGTGTGAGCTACCTCCCGGAATTCAATGGGATTGTTGCCTGTTTGGACCCTGGCAGTCTGGACTGGATTGGAAAAATCGGTAAGGGCCTCAACCTTCCCGTCATCCAATACAGCAGCCAGCTGAACCCTATAAATTTTGTCTGGCTCTACGTTAAGATAATAACTGTCAGTATATTCTAGACATACTTCAACATCTTTATCCATGTGGTGATGCAGCCCGCCTGCCCAGTCATGAAACACCCTTAAATATGTTTTTATCCTTGATGGATCACCGCTGCTGAACTCTTCGAGTTTTTTAGACAATCGATCCTGATCGAGGTGCCAATAGGCAAAGATCCTCTTTTCATCTATGGGCATGAGCACGATCTTATCGGGCCGGTCTGGTATGGCTAATGGAGCAGTTACCAGAATCGGCTGCTCCAGATCCTCTTGCTCTATCCGGTTGTGCAGTACCAAGGCAGCCTTGAAGGTTGAATAGGCAGGAATGGAGGTAAACAAAAAGTCATTTGCATTGAGCACCCTATTCTGCTCTCTTTCCCTGAAAGGTTTCCAGCCCTCTGCGCCTTTTTTGAAGAGACGAACGCATACATCAACATCTTCCCAGGCCAGGCCTTCTGGCTGGAGCAAATTCTTTTCAACTAAATTCCAATGATCTTCAAAGAGCCTCCACCAAGCCCTTATTTGTACACTATCCTCTTCCCAAACTTCCCTTTTAAGCTCCATATATGGACCTAAAGGTGAGGCTTCAATTTCAACTTCGCCTAATTTTTCCAAAAATATCGGATGCTGAAAGGTGAGTTCAAAGACCCTCTTTAAAGGCCTATTGTCCAATCCATTGCCAGCGTCCTTTTTCATCACCACCAACTCTACCTTGTCCAGGCTTCCTAGCAGTAGGGCGCTGTTTGCAAGACCAACATGCTGCCACTCTTCCTTGGGCAGATTATCTTGCTCTTTTATACGGATGACATGGAGCATCAACTCCACATCCTTGTTCCAGTCCAGGCCTGTGCTGATCTCGACTTCTTTTTTTATGCTTTGCCAATCCACATCTTCCCACACCAAATGGTGCCTGCCTTCATTTTCAGAAATAAAAATTATCTTTGGTGTATAATGGAATGGTGAAGAGATGCTGAATCTGAAGCGGCTCTTTTTGGCCAATTTTATTGTAAGGCTGCCACCCTGTTCAATGTATTCTTCTGTTGAAGTGAGATGTGTTACCTTCTTGTCCAAGACCAGCTCATCATTATTGCGATAGACTTGCAGATAGAGGTCTTCTTCTGCTGAATTGCAGCGGCTGGTCAAATCGTCATCCCATGACACCAGGAGCAAACAGCCCGACACTTCAGCTGTAATATGGTTCTGGACAACCTTGTTGCATTTAAAACTCGGTTGAAAAAAAGGATTATCTAAAGTGATTGTTCCCATTAAGTCCTTTTAACCTCGATATATCTTTCATTATTACACTACCAAATTTATTCTAATTTAAAAGAGAGCAAAATCTTACTCTTTTTAAATTATTGACAAGATTTTTGAGCGGTGATAAGCAATTATTGTGCTTGACAGCAATTATTCATGGTGAATCAATTGGAGTGTGATTTAACAGTTTTTCCTTCCATATTGCTCCCCTTCACTGTGATAACTGTCAACATCTTCCCATTTCTCGCAAGGAGGCTTATATGAATTATCCTAAACTACCAGTTATTTTTCTTACTATTTTTCTTTTTTCAGTTCCATTTTCTTATGGTGACACGTGGATAAAAAATTTTGGAGGGCCTAAGTGGGATCAAGGCTACAGCATAATCCCAACTTCAGACCATGGAGTTTTAGTTTGTGGAGAAACGGCCTCTCTAGGAGCAGTTAATATCGACTGGTTCCTGCTACGGCTGGATCAAACGGGCAATATTGTTTGGGCCAAAACCTATGGTGGTCTTGGTTTTGATGAAGCTCCATTCGGTCTTGCACTCACAGCCAATGGTAATTTTGTAGTGGCAGGCAAAACAGATTCTTTTGGCGCAAACGGTCAAGATATCTGGGTTATAACATTAGATAAAAATGGAAATATTTTATGGCAAAAGCGATATGATGGGCGAGTCCTAAATGATTCAGCCTATGATATCATTTCCACTGCTGATGGAGGTTACCTTGTTGTAGGCGATACAACTGTTAGTAGCATGTCTGATTTTGATGCATGGATTTTAAAGCTAGATCAAAATGGGCAGATAGTATGGCAAAAAGAATATGGAGATATTTTTAATAATCATGCCTTTACAGTGAGTGTAGCCAATGATGGATATTATGTAGCTGGCGCTACTACCTCGCAAGAAAACAACTCCTATGAACTATGGGTGCTTAAGTTGGATTTTTTAGGCAATATTGTTTGGCAGCAGACATTTGGTGGAGCTGCTAATGATTTTGCAAGATCAATAATAACCCTTTCAGATGGCTGTTTAGTTGCTGGAGGGACATATTCTTTTGGCGCTGGCAAAGAAGATATTTGGGTGCTTCGATTATCTAATGCAGGGAATATAGTGTGGCAACATACCTTTGGTGGCTCAGAAGCTGATACAGCTAATAGTATTGCAAAGGTAGGTAACAATTTTCTTATAGCAGGCTCTACAGCTTCCTTTGGTAAAGGCACGGATGATGTGTGGCTACTTATGCTCTCCCCTTCAGGAGACATATTATGGGAAAAAACTTATGGCAGCATTCTACGAGATAAAGCAATAGCAGCTATATCTGACAATAATAATTTATTTTTTACTGGCAGCACTTCTAGTATAGGTAATGGAGGCTTTGATCTTTTGACAGTCAAAACTGATATATCAGGTTCTGTCAATGGTGCTCTAGAGATCACTTCCTCCCATGCTATAGTAAAAACTCCACCTTTTCTTAATAACGACATCAACATTTCTCCACAAGACACTAATGCTTTCTTAGCAGACACTATAGCATTATCAGCTCTAAATTTTACAAATGGCTCCATGCCTTCTACCACAGGCCCAGTTATGCTAACCATTCAAATTAGCGATGAAATCTGTCAAGATTCTGGGCTGGCTGGCAAAGTGGTATCATCAACTCCTCAACAGTTTGAATGCAAGAGCGGAGCAGCCTGTAACTTTAGCTATCCATCTTCCAGCCAAATTGTTTTAAGAGCAGTGCCATTAGAAGGTTATGTGTTCCAAGAGTGGGTTGTTGATGATGGACAATGTGGCAATGAACCAACTTGCACATTGACTTTAACAAATAATAGCAACATTGTCGCAAAGTTTAAGAAAATTGCTCCTAATCCACCTAGAGACGGGAAGTATATATTCTTCAATCCTGTCAACACTCCTTCATGTGAAAATCCTATTGGTGTTGGATTGGCAGCTAATGGTCGGCCATATGTGGACCTTGATGTGTTAACTCCAGCCTTTCAAGCACCAGTAGATCTCTATTTTGCATTTATGGCACCAGATCTTGCCCCTGAAACCATATATTTATTGACCCCTCATGGAATAAAAACATTAGATGATGGTCTAATTCCATGGAAAAAATCTATTCAGGAAAGTGTTCATGAAAAACCATTTGGTGACAATTATATCCCTAATCATCCTGAGATATCGGGCATAGAAATCCCCGCTGGGACATATCATATATTTTTACTTATTACCCCTGCTGGCCAACAATTACGCCAGGGCTATACCTTGTATCAAACCACATTCACTGTTCAGTAATAAGGAGTTAATTACCCATGATGAAAAATAAAAAAATAATACCATTCAGCTTAATATGGATATTAATTTGGATTGTGACATTATCTTATGGTACCGTTCATGCCCTTCAGAAAAACTCTCGAGTAGTCAACACAGATATGCTAGGTTCAGTGCCTGATTTATATCAGCCTCATGCCTTGCTAGAAGGTGTTGAGCTTGAACCGCCAACCTTTTTTCAAGATGTTCATTATGGCTCCTTCGAAGATATAACATGGGATTTTCAACCTGCTGTTATCAAGGTCAATGGTCTTTTTACCCAGGATGTATTAAATAAGAATTTAAAGGTTCTGCCTGAAATAAATATAGACTCATCCACTGTTACGCCTCAAACAAGATTATTATTAGGAGCCACTATTTCAAAAGAGATCATTCAAAGAGCAATTCCATCCACTCGTGCTCCATCGTTAAATATTTCTATAGGCTCTATACTTGTTGATGAACAAAATGGAGTTGCCCTAAAAATTATAGGACAAAAAACAGTTGATCAAGAAGAGGTTTATGAAGTTACAAGACCGCAACTTCAAGAAGTGTTAAGGGATTTTAAAATTCCTAATCAAGCAGTATATCTAACACAAAATAATCTAATTCCTGTCAGCAGTGAAGTAGCTGAAAGCATAATTACTCTTACAAGGGGAACAGCTACAGAGGCTATAAAAAATCAATTTCCAGATCCTTTAATCGCTTTAGAGTTTAATAATAAAATATTTAATATAGAAGCTGGTGACCAAATAATAAAAATTGTTTTAGATGGCATTTTGATAATTGATAAAGTCCGAGTAGATGGCGGTTATAGTTGTTTTGGCAGCTATCACTTTCAAGTAGGCACTGGAGAAGGTATAGGTCTTGATGCCGATGTAAAGACTCAAATTGACCATGAAGTCACATTGCCTCTATTCGCAATTGATATACCTGCTGGCATAGCCCATGTGCGCGGAGGCCTTTATCTGATTGTTGGTTTAAATGGCAAATTTAGCATTGGAGTGCATATGGGAGAATGGGCCAAGGCCTCTCTTGGCCTGCAAGGCAGCACCGCATTTTGTGTTCCTACTTCATTTCATCCTATAGGGGCTTTTGAGAAAAAATTATTTGGCAATGCAGATTTTCTTGGAGAAATTCATGGAGAGTTGAAGGCTGGGCCTATGCTTGATCTAGAACTATTTGGGTGGGACCTTGCTGGAGCTGGTGCACTTACTGGTTTCGGAGCCAATTGCAAAGGCACGGTTACTTCTGATGGATTTTACCGTATAAACGCCGATCTCTATGTTCCGCTACGTTTTTACTTAACCTTTTTAGGTGGCACTTATAATATTTTAAAGAATACTTTTTTATTGGCCCAACTGCAAAAAGTATATTCAGCAGGTACAGATTCTTCAGGCAATATCCGAAAATTTGATGTCACTTTTCAAGAAGCATGTGCTTATAGGCAAGTGGTCTGGGGGAAAGTACTTGATCTAACTGCTCCTCTTGAAAATGATAAACCAGCGCCTCTGCGTAATAGCCAAGTAGAAATTACAGTCAACCATAATCATATTTCAACTAAATATTATGGTTCAACAAATAATAAGGGATATTTTGCTATCCGTAATGTGTCTATGGCTAGAGGGGATAAAATTACTGTTACAAAACTTGATAATGTGCCTGTAAACACAATTTCTATAGATCCAACTTTTCCCTTTAAACAAGTCAATCTAAATTATGTAGATTTTTTTGATGATTCTGCTAAAGGCCAAGTGGCACCGGTTAGAGTAGTAGACTGGGATGCCACTAATCTTCAAAATAATGGCGAGATAATCTATAAGGAAATCAAATACAATGGAGATATCGGCTTTGAAATAGAAGGAGATTCCTCTTATCCAAACACCCACAGTGACGATAATGGCAATTTTTATTATAAATATGACTTTAAGCCCAATAAAAGGGTAAGAGCACATATCAGATGGAATGGCTTTGATAGCCCATCTGCTTCTGTTATGCCTGATACCCAACTCGCCTTTTATACCACTAAAGAAGAGATTTTAAGCTCAGCCTATACTACAACTAAAGAAAGAGCATATACTAAAGGCAAAAAGGTATATAGATTAAAGATCACCTTAATAAATATGAGGGGCACAAAATCCTTTGGAGGTTTGCAAATTCTAGGAAATAATTACTATTTTCTTTTGCGCAAACCTTATGCAATATGCTTAGGATACAACCTCAAGCCTATTGCTCCCTTAATAGGAGCAACTGAATTTAGACAAGTTGTTCCAGAGGATAAACTGCCGCTTAATGGTTCTTCTAGTTTTGAGAGAATATTTATCTCTGAGTGGGAATGGCCTACAACTTATTATGTTCAATCGCGCCGGGCCAGCTCAAATGTGACTTCTGATTTTTATTTAGAGGGGAATATAGGTGTTTCTCCAATATCTAAATCATATGATCCAATTATTGCAGGAGAGTTTTGCACTGAAAAAACAGAGTTTAAATTTGCTACCTCACGCAATATCTTCATAGAAGGGTTATGTGATGTCATTAATCAAAATGTGCTTGATAGAGGTGCTTGTCAGTTATTTGTGGAAAATTATGATGAGTTATATTCAATGCTATTAAACGGTTTTTCTCCTATTTATGAACATCTCTATTTAAAATTTTTCTATGAAGGGGAAGAAATCCTGTTACAGAATATTAATAATGCACATAGAAATCCCAACTGCAGACCTGTTGACACAGCTGGGCCTAAAAATCCAGTTGACCTTCTTTTAAGAGAAAAAGTTTGGAGCAGAATCAACCCAGCGCCTGTGGATATAGAAAGTCCCATTACTGTCATTAACCAGCCTTTCCTTGACATAAATACAGGCTTGATTGATAATAGCCTAAATTTATCTCTTGGACAGGATGTAACCAATTCAATTGGTTCGGGATTGCAACTTAATGGAGCATTTTAAGAAGACAGTTTGAGAAATAAGATACTAGGGGCCTGAGGTCATACATGACTTCAGGCCCTTTTTCTATTCGCTAGATGAACAAACTATGGCCACTGTGGGATCTACAGCCTTATGAAGTACCTGACTGCTTACACTGCCCATAACTATCTCTTTTACTGCCGAACGGCCTTTTCTGCCAATGATGATTATGTTTACGTCATTTTCTTTGGCTACATCCAAAATGGTCTCAGCAGGCCGCCCATAACGGGCCATTATTTCAATCCTATCTTCCAGAATGCCACTCTTTACAAGTCGGCTTTTGCAGTCCTTCAATATTTCCATGGCTTCATCTTCCAGGGCCTTGCCTTCTTTTAATGCCTTTTCATACTTTGCCACATCTACAACTCGCAACAATATGACCTTTTCAACGCATCCATTCGCCTTGGAACCAAAGGCAGCCATTTCTCTCAAGGCACCTAGAGAGCCAGGGGAGCCGTCAACTGGAATTAGGATTCTGGGAATCGGACATTTATGTTCAGGTTCAAGCACTTTATGACCTACAACATAAACTGTGGGGTGAATCGCCTTGTGAAGCAAGCCTGATGTAACACTTCCCACCAGGATTTCTTTAACAGGAGACAGCCCCCTTCTTCCCATGACTATAGTTGAATAGTTGCCTTTTTCAGCTACTTCCAAAATGGCATCTACTGGCACACCATCAACCACATCGCGGTTTATAACTGCCTTTATATCAAATTCCCTTATAAGTTTTTCTGCCTCATCCATCATAGGCACTACTTCTTTTTCAATATGCTGTTCCTTGAGCTTTAAGAACATTTCACTCTTGATCAAATGGCCAGCCCTTACATCAATATTGGCCATATGCCTGGCCAGGTATCCTCCTGCCAGAACATGCAGCAGTGTTATCATTTCCACGTGGTCAACTATGCGGCTCATACATCCGGCAAAGACTACGGCCCTCTTGCTAGGTTCACTTCCATCTATTGGAACTAATATCTTGGTTAATGGTTGAAAATGTGTTTCGCTCATAATCACCTACCTCCTTTTAATAGAAAAGCAGCAGCCATACATTTGCCAGGGCCACAGTCAATATCATACAAACCATGCCGACTTTCATAAATCCAAAAAACTTCATTGGATAGCCAGCAGCTTCTGCAATTCCAACTGTTACCACATTGGCACTTGCACCAATAATGGTTCCGTTGCCACCGAAACAGGCTCCAAAGGCCAAGGCCCACCACAAAACGCCGCTTTCAGCACCTGGAATTACTCTGGTAAGGTAGGCCACAATAGGCAGCATCGTGGCAGTAAAGGGAATATTGTCCACAAAGGCGCTCATAAAGGCTGAAACCCACAGGATCAAACAAATTGAGGCAACGAGGCTTCCCTTGGAGACATTTAAAACCCAGTCTGCAACAATTGCCAGAAGCCCTGCCTCTTCCACTGCTCCCACCAATATGAACAGAAAGATGAAAAAGAGCAGGGTGGGCCACTCTATATCTTTTTCTATGAGTTCCAGCAGGTCTATCTTCTTGGTGAGAAGACCATAGGTGAAAAGGACAGCACCGCCAAACAGGGCTGCAATGCTCACCTCCATATGGAGTACGCCATGCATCAAAAACATGCCTATAACTATGGCCATAATTACCATTCCGAATGAAAGAAGGGTTTTGTCAGTTATTTTGTATTCTTCCTTGAGCTTTGCAATGAAAGCCTCGATATCTTCCACCTTGGCAGCCTTATATTCTTTGCCATATAAGAGTTTGGTTATAATAAAGACTACGATCATAGAAAGCACACAAACCGGAGCCAGATTCTTTACAAATTCCACAAAGGTAAGGCCGGCATAGGAGCCGATCATGATATTGGGCGGATCGCCTATCAGGGTAGCCGTTCCTCCAATATTGGATGCCAGAACCTCGGGGATGAGCAGGGCCAGCGGATTTATTGAAAGAGATAATGCTATCTCAATGGTTACAGGAGTAAGGAGGAGCATGGTGGTGACATTATCTAAAAATGCAGATGAAACAGCAGTGAAGATCATCAGCACCAGGCTCAACATCATTACATTGCCGCGGGCCAATTTATAAGATTTATATGCACACCATTGAAACACTCCAGTGTGTTTCAAGATGCCCACTATAACCATCATGCCCATGAGCAGAAAGATCACATTCATATCAATGGCCTTTACAGCCCTTTCATAAGACATGATATGAAATTCAGGGTTAAAGGTTCCCAGGGTATAGCTGATTACCAGTATAAGCGACGCCCCGAGCATGGCTGCTATTGTACGGTGCAGCAATTCGAAGGAAATGAGCACGTAGGCCAGGAGGAAGATCACAGTGGCAATCCAAAAGGCAGGGCCGATGGACCGGGGCAAGATCACATCATAATTTCCATAGAATTCATGCCCTTTTTGAGCCAAATGTGTTGGTTCAATGGGCAGCTTATAAGGCTTAAAACTAGGTTTGAAGACAGAAAGTTCAACTTTGCTCGCCTTAAAAACTCCCTTGGGCAGTTCAAGCACTATCTGATAGCTGCCATCTGATGCAGATTCAAACTCGTCTGAGCTTCCATGATGGTGCTCACTAAGGGTGACATGGCGCGGTTCGCCATCTATCAAAATCTGCAACTTTGCATCAGGAACAGGCTCTTTGTGGCTGTCTAAGATGCGCCCGCTTAAATAGATCTTTTCGGCATCACCTGATACCGTTTGATGAGACGCCTTTTTTGAATGGCCTGCAGAAGCCAATCCCTGTTCAGGCACAAAGGCCATGCCAATAAATACAATTCCTATGAGCATTATCACAGGCAGGTACCAAAAAGTTGATTTCAGCTGCTTATTCTTCCACATCACTTTATTCCTCCTGACATCTGACAAAAAACAGGCCTTTTTCCACCTTTCGGAAGAAATTAGATTTTTTTAAACATAAACAAGCCAGTCCCAACTGATTTTATAACCTAAATCAGATATGGCGGTAAAGGTTAAAGGTGCTTTTTAATAGGAAGCTGCACACGATAAAGTTTTAGCGCAATTGTCCGATATGCTCATTAGTAGGTAGTGTGCTCAAATTTTCTTTTGTGTGTAGCTTAATGACAGAAATATCTTATTCAGAGAATAAAAACTGCTCCTATTCTATTTTTCAAGAATCAGATCGCGATATAGAAACCTTTCTGGTTTTTACTATTGCGGGGCAGAAGGCCGCAATTTCAGTGGATGCAATTAAAGAAATTGCATTGCCAGCTTCATTGGACAAATTGCCTAACCATATTGACCAAGTTGTAGGACTTATGAATCTGAGAGGCGATATAATTCCAGTAATAGATTTGGCTGGAAAAGGTTTGGGAAGCTGTGGGTCCAACAACCAGCATAAAAAAAGGGTGATTGTCATCCCGCTGGGTGAAACCAAAATAGGCCTTCTGGTAGAGAACTATATGCAAATCACCACAGGCATTAAGGTTGTTGGGAACTCGAAGAAATTTAGCAATAATGATATGCCCTTGTTCAGGCCTTATACCAAATCTGTGGTGAAGGACAGAACAGGGCACACCATTCCCCTTTTAGACAATATTCAGCTATTTGAGCAACTCATGGCTAGGATGGCTGATAATGTTTGCAATGCGAAAGCCTCAACAACCGTTTCAGGCAAGGAGGAAGTCCGTCATGGGTAGAAATTTGAAACAACCGAGTTGGTCTATACAAAACAAAGTGCTCGGTTTTATAGGTCTGTTTGTATTAATTGCAGTATGCGTGCAGTTCTATTTGTACTATATGGCAAGCAGCGCATTAAAAAATCAGGCCAGAAGTACTTTGGTTGGTGAGGCCAGAGTGGTGGCTGAGGCTGCATCTGATTTTATAACTGGCAGATTGAATGATATGCGTACATTTAGCAGCCTGGATGTAGTTTCGCTGGCTTTGGATATAGGCGGCGGCCAGGGGGGTACAGACCTTTTTCTTAAGCGGATAGTTTCCCAATATCCATATTATAGTGCAATGATGGTGCTTGATAAAACGGGTAAGGTGCTGGCTTCAAGCAGTCCAGATTTTTTGGGGAAAAATTTTAAGACAAAATCGTGGTTTTATGTGGATAAAGAGGGCCAAGTTTCTATGACTCGCCCAATTCCCATAACACAGCTAATTGATTCAAGAATAAAAAAAGGAAAATTTTATCATAAGTTCACTTCCGCATTTACCGCTCCAATATTTCAAAAAGGAAGACCCAAAGGCACTCTAATTGCCTTTATAAATTGGAAGAATTTTAGTGATGTGCTCTCTTCTGCAGCAGTTAATGTGTTAGACAAAAAAGGTGCAGCATATTTAATAGACTCAGGAGGGAAAATATACTTTCACCCCGATCAAAATATGATAGGCCGTAGTCTCTTAAACACCAATAGAGCAGACCTTGTGTCTGTAAACGGCATGGTGAAGGAGATAGAGGACGATGAATCGATTTTAGCTACCGCTGTTACCTGCAGGCTTCCAAAAGGGCTGGTTGCACCTTACGGCCTTAAGGCAGTAACTGAGATGCCTGAATTTGCTGTCATGGGTGTTTTGAAAGGCCTATGGCGCCATTCACTCATAGGCAATTTAGTGCTCTTTATCATGCTCATGCTTTTGGTCTACTTCCTTAATAGGAATGTAGTGAACCCAATAGTTAGGGCCTCTCTGTTGCTCACAGAAACTGCAACAGATATGGATTTGCGTAGAAGGCTAGATGTTAAGAGCAATGATGAAATAGGCATGATGGGCAGGGCTGTTAATGGATTCCTCGATTCTTTGCAGTCAACATTTAGAGATATCACGAAAATTGTGGATAATCTTGGTGGGGCCAGCAGCGCTGTTCAGAAATTATCAAGAAATATTGTTGAGAACGCCTCGTCACAGGCTGAAAGGGCTCGTGATGTTGAAAGACGTGTGGCGGTTATGGGGCGGACTGCAGTGGAAGTGGCTGAACACGCAGAATCATCATCTAAGTTGGCTCAAGAGGCTGCACAAATTATTCAAGAAATGGCTAAGACCACCCAGCAAATTACACGTATTTCTGCAGACAATAAAAAAGGAGCTCAAAGGGCAGTTGAAACTGTTGAAGCCATGGGTGATACAGCCAAAAAAGTACAGGCTAGAGCCGTAGCACAGGCTGAGGCAGCAACGGCCACAGCAGGTGCTCTGCATAAAATGGTCGTGGAATTACAGCAGATGGCAACTGATGCCCAAGGCGCAGCTTCCCAGGCAGAAGCTGCTATGCTTAATGCCCAAGCTGGCGGTCAAGCAATGGACAAAACATTGCGCACCATGGAAATTATTGCTGGAAGTTCAGAACAGGTGCGTGAAATCGTAGACTTGATTTCTGACATTGCAGAACAGACAAACCTTTTGGCCTTGAATGCAGCTATTGAGGCAGCCAGGGCTGGTGAGCATGGGCGTGGTTTTGCAGTGGTTGCAGATGAAATTAGAAAGCTTGCTGAAAGGACCGGAGAGTCCGCAAAAGAGATTGCTAATCTTATTGAAGAAAGTGTTGAAAAAGTGGATGAAGGACTTCAGGCAACAAGGGAAAGCGCTGCAGCCTTGGAAAAAATTGTGGAATCTGTTGAATCCAGTGCTGAGGTTATCATACATATGTCCAAAGCCTCTTCTGAACAGGCAGATTCTACTAAATCGCTGCTCACAGAAACCGATGAACTCAAAAAGCTGGCTGGCTCCATAGTGGATATGACAGAAAAGCAGGTGGAGAGAAGGTCAAAGGCCGCAAAAGTTATTGAAGGCCTTAAAGAGCTTTCTGAGCAGATAACCAGTGCAGCAAATTCAAGCCGCTTAACCACCAAGACATCTGTTGAGACAATAAGCAAGGTGGTTGCCAATTCCACTGAGATTACTTCCAGAACATCTAAGCAGAAAGAGCGAAGTGAAGGGCTTAAAAAGATCATGGCAACTATGGCAAAAGTTGCTTCTGCAAATGCTGAAAAGGCCCAAAACGCGTTGGAATCTATTGAAAATATGCTTAATCAGGCAAAAGAGATGGAAAACAAGATAAGGCAATTCAAAATTTAGAGTATTTAGGTGAAGATCTCATTCAGCAAAATAAAAAGGCGGTCTATAGCATTAAACTTTATGATAGGGGTGTTTTGCACCATTTTATTATGGAGCCTGCCTTGTAATGCTGCATCTGAAATTAAAATTGGGGTGTTGGCCAAAAGGGGGCCTGTGGTTGCATATGCCCGCTGGAATGGTTTAGCTGAATATCTTACCCGCAAAACAGGCAGAAAGCATGTAATAGTTTCTTTAAATTTTTCTCAGCTGCCTCAATTTGTGGCTGAAAATAAAGTTGATTTGGTCATAGCCAATCAGCTTTTGTATGTGGTTCTTGCCAAAAAATATGGGATTAAGGCTCTGGTAACCATTTCTAGCCAAAAGGCAGGTCCATATATGGGTGGAGTGATATTCTGCAGAAAAGATACGCCAATTTATCGCCTTTCTGACCTTAAAAACAAGCAAATAGCAGCGGTTTCGAAAAGGTCTGCTGGCGGTTATCTTATTCAGGCACATTTGCTCTATAAAAATAATATAAATGTTGAACGTTCTCTTCGTGTTAAACCGCTGAAAAATCAAGACTATGTAGTTTATGGGGTGTTAAACAAGGTTTTTGATGCTGGATTTGTAAGGACAGATCAGCTTGAAACCATGGAAAAAGAAGGAAAGATTAAAATAAATCAATTTAAGGTTATTCATAAAGTGAGCCACCAGGAATTTCCATATCTTTGCAGTACACAGCTTTGGCCTGCTTGGCCTGTGGCAGCCTCCAGAAAATTGAACAAGCAGATGAAGGAAAAGATAAAAGATGCCTTGCTTCAGCTTTCTCCAAACTCCAAAGCTGCCAAACAAGCAAGGATAAGGGGTTTTGTAACCGTGGGTGACTATGGGCCGGTACGGCAGGCGGTCAATGACCTTAAAATTTCTTTTTAACTGCTATAGTTTTGTTCTATAGCTTCCATTTTCTTCATCTCTTTTTCCCAAGTTTTATAGGCTTTTTCAAGATTTGCCTTTATAAGAGTATATCTTTTGGCATGGATAGCTGCTTTTTCACCTTGTTTGAAAAATTCTGGATCAGACATCTGCTGTTCCATCAATTTTTTTTCTTCTTCCAGCGTCTCTATCTCTTGTTCGATACGTTCAACCTCAGCTTTTATCGGTGCCAGCGCCTTATTTTTTTGCTGGCGCAAAAGTGAGGCTTCTTTACGCAGCTTTTTTCTGTTTATACGCCTGCCCGTCTTTTTTCCCGAGCCGTTGGTTTTGGATGATGACGACGATGCTGAAATTGCGCCTTCTAGAATAAATTTGCCCTGCCGTTCCAGATAATCTGACACATTGCCATGATAAAGGGTTCCTCTGCCATCTTTTATCTCCAGCACCTTGTTCACGAAGCCGTCTACAAAATCGCGGTTATGGGAAACTATCACTATTGAGCCTTCATATTCAAATAAAGCTTTTTTCACAGCCTCTTGAGATGATATGTCAAGGTGGTTTGTTGGCTCATCCAAAAGCAATAAGTTGGCCTTGGATGCCATCACCTTTGCCAAGGCCAAGCGGCTTTTTTCCCCGCCAGATAGCATTGCAACCTTCTTTTTCACATCATCTTCATGGAACATAAAGGTGCCAAGTATGGCACGTAATTCTTTTTCAGGCATATCAAGGCCCAACTCCAGCATTGCTTCTAAAACAGTTGAAGCAGGATTTAGCTCCCTTGCCTGATGTTGGCCAAAATAGGCTGGCACAACATTATGTCCAAAGCATATTTGACCTTCATCAGCTTCCAATTTGGCTGCTAGCATCTTAAGGAGTGTTGATTTCCCTGCACCATTTATTCCTACTACAGCCACTTTATCTCCGCGCATAAGCGTAAAAGAGACATCTTTCAGAACAGGGAATGCCTCAAATGCCTTTTTAAGGCCTTTTACCTCCAGCACTACTTTGCCAGACTTTGGAGCAGGAGGAAGATTGAAGGAAATTGTTTGCTCTGTCTTCTCCAACTCGATTTTATCTATCTTTTCAAGCTGTTTCAGTTTGCTTTTCACTTGGCTTGCTTTGGTCGCTTTAGCCCTGAAGCGTTCTACAAACCGCATAGTCTGAGCTATTTTAGCCTGTTGATTCTCAAAGGCAGCTTGCTTAAGATTCAGCCGTTTTTCTTTCTCCTGCTTGTAAAAAGAGTAGTTGCCTTTATAGATGGTGAGCCTGCCTAAGCTCAGTTCCCAAGTAATTTGAGTTGTATTGTCTAGGAAAGCCTTGTCATGGGAGATAATCAGCATGGCGCTGGGAAAGTCTTTTAGAAATTCTTCAAGCCAATATAGAGATGGCAGATCCAGATGGTTTGTTGGCTCATCCAGCAATACATAATCGGGCTGGGCCAGCAGAATTTTGGCCAAATGCAGTCGCATTAGCCACCCTCCGCTTAATGTGTGTACAGGCTTGGATAGGTCATGGCTATCAAATCCAAGGCCCGCACATACCCTGTGGATCTGGGCATCCATTTTGAAAAAATTTGATGCTTGGAGTTCATTTTGCAGGGATTCTTGTGCAGTTAACAACCGTTTCATGGCTGCTTCGTCCAAATTGCCAGAAGATAATTCTTGATTGATATCATCAAGTTCTTTTTGTTTTTGCAAGAGATGTGAAAAGGCGCTTCTAGCCTCTTCATAAATGGTAGCCTCGGTTTCACAGGATCCTATTTCTTGGGGCAAATAGCCTATGGTAACATTTTTAGGCATGTTCACTGTACCGCTGTCAAATTCTTCAATGCCGGCT
>Ga0256835_1001114_pt1 | contig 16849 bp, 19 predicted proteins | sample PIR30metaG_FD_185972 | JGI IMG/M metagenome (GOLD analysis project Ga0256835, IMG submission 185972) | Hydrothermal vent microbial communities from East Pacific Rise, Pacific Ocean - PIR-30 | ecosystem: Environmental > Aquatic > Marine > Hydrothermal vents | place: Pacific Ocean: East Pacific...
CCACAGGCACATGGGCAAAATCAACCATATTACGGTGTGGATCTCCAAGCCTGGTTTTTACTCCCCGTAAACAGAAAACAATATTACGGTTGCCTTCACTGGCAATGTATTCACAAGCGTTCAGTGACTCTTCAAGGGTAAGTCCCATGCCCCTTTTATAGAGAACTGGATGGATGTCTTGGGAACCCACGGCCTTCAAGAGCTCAAAATTCTGAGCATTTCTTGTTCCTATCTGGAACATAACTCCTGTTGGATTTCCCGCTTCTTCAAGGGCGTTATGGATCTCATCAATATGCTCTTCTTTTAAGACCTCCATGGCAATTACCTTTATTCCATATTTCCCAGCAAGCTCAAACACCCATGGAAGGCAATTTTTGCCATGGCCTTGAAAGTCATATGGGCTTGTGCGTGGCTTATAGGCCCCCATCCTGGCAGTGGTGATTCCATATTCCTTCATGTGTTTCAGCATGGTTTCAATATTTTCCGGGGTGTCTACTGCACATGGCCCCATGAAAATATGAAAACTATTCTGGTTGAATTTAATGCCGTTGTATTCAAAGCCAAGTTCATCAAGCTGGCCGCCATGCTTACCTATTTGCCTGTATTTGGAAGAAACCCTGATAACTTTTTCTACTCCAGGCATACTTTGAATAACATCTTGTGGAATGTTGTGCGTAGGACCTATCAAATAGATTTCAGATACCACCCTTGATGTGCCCCTTATGCCAGACAACCTGGTTTTGACATCAGGAAACTGTTTTATATATGAAAGCAGCTGGGCCACTTCTGGACCATTGGGATCGATATCATGCTGTAAAATAATTATCATTTTCTAAAAATTTATCCTCCACATCTTTTAAAAATTTTAACCGTTTCTATTACCACCGCATAGATTTTAGGTCAATTGTTGGCCAAACTAATGGAGGAATTTTGGAAATTCATAAAAAGCTATTGACAATTCTATTTAATAAAAGTAATAATGATTATCATTTTTAATTGGAGCTTTTAGATGAGAATGACCCATCAAAGAGAGGTAATCTTGCAGGAATTGAGAATGGCAAAGGACCATCCTACTGCAGATGAACTCTTTCAAAGGGTTAGAAAACACCTACCCAAAATAAGTTTGGCAACTGTTTATAGAAATCTTGAAATGCTTGCAGAAGCTGAAACAATTCAGAAGATAGAAGTTGGCGGCCGGCAAAAACGTTTTGATGGCAATCCTATGCCGCACTATCATATTAGATGCATCAGGTGCGGCAGAGTTGATGATGTGCCAATAGGAAGGATCAAGGCACTAGACTCTATAGGGCTAAGGCCTCATGGATATAAGATATTAGATCATCACCTGGAATTTACTGGTATATGCCCATTTTGTCAGAAAGAAGACTTGAGTTAACAAAATTAGATATTAGTTTCTATATAGATAGGAGGAGTAATTATGGGATGCAAAAAGTGCTCTAATAAAGGACTAACTGATGAACAAAAGGCCATTTTAACCACCCTTGCTGCCACTGAAGGTGAACCAAAGGCATGCAAGGAAATAGCAGAGATGGTTGGCCTTAAAAGCAATGCAGTAAGCTGCAGGATACGTTCATTAAAAAATAAGGGTTATGTTATGAGCCCTGAACGGTGCAAATATATTATCACGGAAGAAGGCAAGCAGGCCCTTTTGTCTTAATGGATAAAATATATAGGAGAAATAGGTGAAAAGCATAAAAGGAACTCAGACAGAAAAAAATCTGCTTACAGCATTTGCAGGTGAGTCCCAGGCAAGAAATAGATACACTTATTTTGCCAGTAAAGCCAAAAAAGAGGGTTATGTGCAGATCTCTCATATATTTCAGGAGACAGCAGACCAGGAAAAGGAACATGCTAAACGCCTCTTCAAATTCCTAGAAGGCGGAGAGGTGGAGATACAGGCATCATACCCTGCAGGCGTAATTGGCTCCACCCTGGAAAACCTGCAGGAAGCAGCTGCTGGCGAACACTATGAACATACAGAGATGTATCCCTCTTTTGCTGAAACAGCAGAAAAAGAAGGATTCCAAGAAATCGCTTGCGTTTTCAGGGCTATTGCAGTTGCAGAAAAACAGCATGAAAAACGGTACAAGGCACTGGCTGAAAATATCAAAGAGAACAGGGTATTTAAACGGGATGAAGAAGTGGTATGGCGCTGCCGGAATTGTGGATATCTACATAAAGGAAAAGAAGCGCCAGAAGAATGTCCGGCCTGTGCCCATAAGAAAGCTCATTTCGAGCTTCTGTGTGAAAACTGGTAGACAGTAATCAAACATAAAACAAGGAGGTTAGAAAAATGTGTAATTTGGTAACGAAACCAGCTCCAGACTTTACAACCCAGGCAGTAATGCCTGACAACTCCATCCAGGACATAACCCTTTCCTCTTATAAGGGCAAATATGTCATTCTGTTCTTCTATCCGTTGGATTTTACTTTTGTTTGACCCTCAGAGATATTGGCTCTGGACAGGGCCTTAGATGAATTCAAGAAGAGGGATTGCGAAGTAATAGCCATTTCCGTTGACTCTGTTTACTCACACCTTGCATGGAAAGAAACCCCGGTTGAAAAGGGAGGTGTTGGCAATATTCAATATCCTCTTGCATCAGACCTTACCAAAAAAATAAGCCTCGATTATGGCGTATTGCTTGAAGAGGCAGGAGTAGCTTTGCGTGGGCTTTTCCTCATAGATAAAGAAGGCGTTATTCGCCATTCAGTGGTTAATGATCTTCCCCTTGGAAGGAACATTGACGAGGCCATAAGAATGGTAGATGCACTTCAGTGCCATGAAAAACAGGGAGAGGTATGCCCAGCAAACTGGAGGCCTGGTGAAGATACCATGAAGCCTACAGAAGAAGGCGTTAGGGATTATTTAAGCAAACATTTTAAGTAATATTCATCCGATGGCTGCTGGCTGGCTGATAAAGGATGGCCGGCCAGCAAACAGGAACAGGAGGAGGACCGGATATGAAGTTCAAAACCGCTTTCCTAGCCATTTTGCTTAGTGCTTTATGGTTGGCAACACCAGGAGCAAATGCGGCAGAAATGGGAAAATTTAAATATGGCGACTTTAAAAAACCTACAACGTGCAAAGGCTGCCATAAGGAAATCCATCAAGAATGGAGCCAAAGCCTTATGTCACAAAGCTATACCCATGAATGGGACCAGGTGGAATATTTCAAACTTGCCCTGCCCCATTCTCAGAAACTTGAAAAGGTTGCCGGAGTAAAGGCAGGCTGTATTGGATGTCATAGCCCGCTGGCCTTTTTGACAGGAGACATACCACCTAAAGAGTCAAGCGCTGGCACGCGTGCCAATGAAGGCGTAAGCTGTGAGGTTTGTCACCACATTACTGGCACCACAGAGGCAGAGCCATTTAATTTCAGCTTTACCATAGAACCTGGCAAGACCATGAATGGCCCTAGGAAAGATGCCAAATCGCCTACCCATGGCACAAAATATTCTGAGTTTCTTAGAAGCCCCCAGTTCTGTGCCACCTGCCATGATGAACAGAGCCCATATGGTGCATGGGTAAAGGCCACCTACAGAGAATGGAAGGCTGGGCCTTATGCCAAGGAAGGCACCAGATGCCAGGACTGTCATATGTACAGGGCAGAGGGAAAGTCTGCTTCCATGGGCAAAAAACGCAAAGATATAGCCCATCATGTCTTCCACGGTTCCCACTTTGCAAACAAACTTGCCGGGGCGGTTGATATAGCACTTTATTCAAAAAAGAAGGCAGTTGATCTTGGTGCCAAATTAAAATTCAGGGCCGAACTCTTTAATGGTAAAGTGGGCCATATGATCCCATCTGGGTCTGCTGAAGAGAGGATGCTGTGGCTTGAAGTTACCGCTGTTGATGCAGAAGGAAACCGCTTCAATATTCCTGTAACTCCAAAAGGTTTTCCTGGCGAAGAATATACCATTGCCAATCCTGAAACCTTGGCCTATCAAGCCATGGGTGAAATCATGGAGATCGCAGATTTTAAAGGGATCAAGCGGGATGGAAATGTGCCAAAGGGAGCGCGTATATTCAGAAAACCCTTTTTTGATCCCAAAGGCCGTATGACTATATGTCAGTGGTACACAGCAGACAATACAAAAATAGATTACCGGATAGGCCCGCGGGAAACCAAAATAGAATATTATTCTTGGAAGGTGCCCATGGATGTCACTCCAGGCCCTGTTACCATAGAGGCAAAACTCTATTACAGCCAGATCCCCAGCTCAGTAGGCGAATTTTTTAAACTGTCAAAAGATGAATATGCCCCAATTTTAGTAAATAAGGCTGTCATGACCATTATGGTCAAATAAATTCAACCCCCGGGTGCCTTGCAGATCAAAGGCACCCTTACAAGCAACATTAATAATAGGAGAAGCACAATGACTAAGAAACTTCAAATCTATAAGTGCGAAATTTGCGGCAATATAGTTGAGATGGTTCATGAAGGTGCAGGCCAGCTTGTATGCTGCGGACAGCCCATGAATCTTATGGAAGAAAACACAGTAGATGCTGCCAAGGAAAAGCATGTGCCTGTTATTGAAAAGACAGATAAAGGCTACAAGGTAACAGTTGGCAGCGTTCCCCATCCAATGGAAGATAGCCACTATATTGAATGGATTGAACTCATTGCAGATGGCAAGGCATACAGGGAATTTCTTTCTCCTGGCCAGGCCCCTGAAGCGACCTTCTGTATTGAGGCTGAGAATGTCACAGCAAGGGAATATTGCAATCTCCACGGACTTTGGAAGGGGTAAAAAAAGATGTTGAGCAAAAAAATGGAAGAAGCACTCAATAAACAAGTAAATGCGGAATTCTATTCTGCTTATCTATACCTGGCCATGGCTGCCTATTTTGAATCCATTGACCTGGCAGGGTGTGCAAAATGGATGTATGCACAAACCCAGGAAGAGATAGTCCACGGCATGAAGATCTATGACTTCATAAATGAAAGAGGCGGCCGGGTTAAATTGGATAAAATTGAAGCGCCCCAGGTGGAATGGGAATCTCCACTGGCGGTGTTTGAACATGCATATGCTCATGAACAGCATGTTACAAGCCTTATAAACAATCTTATGAACCTTGCAATAGAAGAAAAAGATCATGCAACCCAGATCTTCCTGCAATGGTTTGTGACTGAACAGGTAGAAGAAGAGGCTTCAGCAAATGAAGTAGTGCAGAAATTAAAACTCGCAGGCACCTCTTCAGGAGGCCTCTTTATGATAGACAGGGAACTGGGCCAGCGTCAGATGCCGATACCAGTTCCACAAGGAAATTAGCATGTAAATTTGGCTGGTAATCTGGTGCATTTCCAGCCAAACAATTAAGAAGCACAAAAGCGAGGAGCAAGATCATGGCAAAACCAGAAGAAATGTATCAGTGCCAAACTGTAAATTGCGGTTATATCTATAATCCAGATAAAGGTGACAGAAAGGGAAAAATTCCCAAAGGCACCAAGTTTGAAGACCTTCCTGATGATTGGCGCTGTCCAGTCTGCGGCGCCAGCAAGTCCATGTTCAAACCCTTGGCAGGTGAAGGCTCTGTAGCAGAGGCCCATGCTGAGGCAACCAAATAATAATCTTAGGAGGATGATATGAAATACCGTTGCACCATTTGTGGATATATTTATGACCCAGAAGCTGGAGACCCAGGCAGCGGAGTGGCTCCAGGTACTCCCTTTGAAGACCTGCCAGATGACTGGGTATGCCCTGTTTGCGGAGCAACAAAAGACCAGTTTGAGCCGGCAGAAGATTAGAACATAGCTTTATCGACCTTAACAAAGTCCCTGCTTTAATATGAGCAGGGATTTATACATATTGCAGGAGAAAAGGAGAAACTAACATGCAGACGTATGAGATTAAAAAAGATATCCATTGGGTTGGAGCCGTGGATTGGACCATTAGGGATTTCCACGGCTACTCCACCTATCAGGGTACTTCTTATAATGCCTTTTTGATGCTTGACGAAAAAAATGTGCTCTTTGATACAGTAAAAAAGCCTCTCAAAAGCGAGCTGATCCACAGGATCAAGTCTATTATTGATCCAGCAAAAATTGACTACATAGTGGTAAACCATGTGGAAATGGACCACAGTGGAGCCTTGCCAGAGATCGTAGAATTGGTAAAGCCGGAAAAAATAATTTGTTCCAAAATGGGGCACAAGAACTTGCTTGACCATTTCCATCAGCCCGATTGGCCTTACCATGTGGTAAATGATGGTGAAACCATATCAGTGGGAAAACGCAATATCACCTTTATTGAAACCCGGATGCTCCACTGGCCAGATTCCATGTTTTCATATATTCCAGAGGAAAAGCTGCTCATCTCCAGCGATGCCTTTGGCCAACATCTGGGATCTTCTGAGCGTTTTGATGATGAAGTTGACCAATCCTTTTTAATGCATGAAGCAGCAAAATATTATGCAAATATCTTGACCCTTTATTCACCGCTGGTTCAAAAACTCTTGGAAAGGGTGGCCAAACTGGGCATTGAAATTGATATGATAGCCCCTGATCACGGCATTATTTGGCGCAAAAATCCAGGCCTAATCCTGGATGCCTACAAAAGATGGAGCGCCCACGAAGGCACTGAAAAGGCTGTAATAATCTATGACACTATGTGGCACTCCACGGAAATGATGGCCAAAGCAGTTACAGATGGCATTGAGTCTCAGGGAATCAGCGTAAAGCTTATCGATCTACAGGTGTCTCACAGGAGCGATGCAATGACCGATGTGCTTGATGCCAAGGGTGTGGTGCTTGGCTGCCCTACCCTAAACAATGGGCTGCTTCCAAGAATGGCCGGTTTCCTCATGTATATGCGCGGCCTCAGGCCCACAAATAAATTTGGGGCAGCTTTCGGCTCTTACGGTTGGAGTGGTGAATCGGTAAAGCTGATGAACAAGGCCATGGAGGAGATGAAGTTTGAAATAATTCATCCAGGCCTGCGGGTAAAATATGTTCCCACCCACGACAGCCTCAAGGAGTGTGTAGAGCTTGGCAAATTGATGGGCAAGACAATAAAGGATTCATTCAAATAATATAGGAGTTGATTTATGAAGATCGAAGTTGACAGGAATGTGGTGGAATTCACCCCAGAAAACCCTCAAGAAGAAGCGGCCCTTGAGGTCCTTTGGAAAGTGATTATCGACTGCTATGGGGAAAACAAGAAGCTAGTTCCCATTGGCCAATACATTCCGGGGCAAGACAAGCTGGCCCGCTTTACCATAGAAGGTGTACCAGGCGGAAAGACTACATATTCTGACCATAAGGCAGAGGAAGAATGTGCATATTATTGTGCTATTTGCAACAAATATATAAACTTGAAGCCTGGTGATTCCATTCCATTGTGTTGCGGCAAAGAGATGGAAAAGCTGGATTAGCAGCTTTTAAAAAAATGGCTGTCTCCAATTCAAATAGTACATCTTTCAGGGCCAAGATAAGAGAACTTCTTGCCCATAAAGATGTTGAAGATGTTTTGAAAGAGTTAGGCAGCCTTCCCATTAAGAGATCCCTTAACGGCCTTCTGGCGTGCTTTTATGATAAGGACCCCCTGGTGCGTTGGAAGGCCATCTCTGTCTTTGGGAAATTAATGGGAAAGCTTGCCGAACAAGATATGGAACAGGCCAGAATAATGATGAGGCGCCTTATGTGGAGCCTTAATGATGAGTCTGGCGGTATTGGCTGGGGAGCTCCTGAAGCAATGGCTGAAGCCATGTACAATTCAAGGTCTTTGGCAGATGAATATATGCGCATCCTTCTTTCATATATCAGAGAAGATGGTAATTTCCTTGAATATCCTCCCTTGCGTACAGGAGCCCTTTGGGGATTGGCCCGCCTTTCAGAAAAATATCCAGAGATGCTTACGCAAATAGACGCTTCTAAATATATCGCTCCTTACTTAGGGGATGAAACTCCAGAAGCCCGTGTTTACGCAGTCATTGCTCTGACAAACATGAATCAGAACCAGTATTGTGAACAAATAAGAGATCTGCTTAAAGATCAAACTAGCGCAAATATTTTTGATGGAAATAGTCTTAAAAAGGTCTCTGTAGCTGAGATAGCTCAAAAGGCCCTTAAATCCCTGGGTTGTTGACCTTAATGGCTAGAATTGGTAAGGCTTAAACCATTCATGGGACTAATTAATGGAGGGCTTTAATGCAACACAGGGATAAAAAGGGAATGATGCCCCTATATTTATTGATTTTCATTATTTTTGCCCTTATAAGTAAAAGCGCTTTTGCTGCAACCTATTTTGTGGCACCCAGATCTGAGGTTCCTGTCCGCCGTGCACCTGGCAATCAATATAAAATAATTGCTATTTTAAAAGATGGAGCAAAGGTTGAGCTTTTAGAAGAAGATGGAAACTGGGCCCATATTCTACTTCGGAACGGCAAAGAGGGGTGGATCTTGCGCCGTTACCTTACAGAAAAGCCGCCTCTAAGCAAAATTGTAGAGGACCAAAAGGAACAGATACAACTTCTCACAAAACAAAAAGATGAACTCCTAACCAAATTTCAGAAATCCGAAAAAGAGCGGACCAAATGTGAAAAGTCTTTAAAGGCCTGTATTCAGCAGCGTGATTCAACCCAAAATGAATATCAGGCATTGATGACTGATGCTTCAGACGTGATTGAGCTAAAAAAGGCCTTGGAGAAGTCTACTACTGAACTTAACAACCTTAAACAAGACATCTCCACTCTTAAACAAGAAAACCTGAACCTCAAAAATAATGAACGTATAAAATGGTTTCTAGCTGGTGGTTGCGTACTTCTTATAGGCTGGCTTCTGGGAATGATAATGGCCAGGAACAGACGCAGAAGGCGCCCCACACTTTTATAATTTTATTGGCTTTTGTTATGAAAGAAACTTCATAATGTATTTTGAGACTGCGGGTATAGAAGTAAACCCTTTTATCCCTCCCTTGGTGGCCTTTGCAATCTCTTTCTTAACATCTATGGGAGGCGTTTCAGGTGCCTTTCTTCTCCTTCCCTTTCAGATGAGTTTTCTCGGATATACAAGCCCTTCTGTAAGTGCTACCAACCAGCTTTTCAACATAATTGCTATCCCCAGCGGTGTTTACCGTTATGTAAAAGAGGGGCGTATGGTGTGGCCCCTTACGTGGGTTGTGATAGTAGGCACTTTACCTGGTGTGCTTATTGGAGCGATAATCAGAGTACGATATCTTCCAGATCCAAGGAATTTTAAGTTTTTTGTGGGACTGGTGCTCCTTTATATAGGTTTGCGCATGCTCCAAGATATTTTCTTGAAAAAACAGGGCAAAAATAAACAAGTGTCAGCAGAGGAGGAATTCCAAAAAATGGTTCAGGAATTCCACAAGAAAAAGGAGGGCCATAAACTGCCTGCAGTACAGATCAAAGAGTTCTCCCTGTTTAAAATATCCTACGATTTTTATGGCAGAAACTTCACCATTAACACAGTGGGGATCTTTATATTAAGCGCTATTGTTGGAATTATAGGCGGCGTTTACGGCATAGGCGGAGGTTCTATAATAGCACCATTTTTTATAAGTTTTTTTGGCCTGCCAGTCTATACTGTGGCAGGCGCAGCCCTTATGGGAACCTTTGTAACCTCAGTTGCCGGTGTAGCTTTTTATCAGGCCATAGCCCCATTTTATCCCAGCATGGCGGTTGCCCCTGATTGGATGCTGGGCATTCTGTTTGGTATAGGAGGAACAGCAGGCATGTATCTTGGCGCGCGTGCACAAAAATTCATGCCTGCCAAGGCAATAAAACTTATCCTTGCCGCCTGTATATTCTTTGTTGCCGGGAAGTATATCTTGAGTTTTTTTACATAAGTTTTTAATACCTAACCTTGCCTATCATTCTTTATTTCAGAAACACCACAGTTCCATTCCTTCCTGTAATTTTGTCCCGTCTGTAGGAGAAATAATTTTCATTGCATGCCGTGCAGATTTGAGCACAAAATATCTGGCTTTTCGGCACGCCTGCACTGCTCAGCTGATAGATGGATGCTGACCAGAAGTTGAAGTGGTCCTGCCACACCTTAAAGCGGTGAAGCCATTTGGGAAGTTTTGTCTTCCATTCCTTAAATTCAGCGCAGCAGGGACCAAGAGATGGACTTATGCCTGCCCAGAGGTTCCCTGGGGATGAGCCATAAAATGAGGTGATCCTGGCCACTGCCTTTGGCAATATCTCATTTACATTTCCCTTCCAGCCGCAGTGTATATTTGCAACGGCTTTCACAGTAGGATCATAGAGCACCACTGCCTGGCAGTCGGCATGTTTTATCATCAGACCTTTGCCAGGCGTTGAAGTCCAAAACGCATCTGCCTCCTGTATCAACCCCTCTCTGTCATCAGAATCGATAAAAATTATGTCGTTGCCATGGACCTGCTTTAAAAATAAGAGTTCTTCAATGCCGGTAAACTCTTTGATGATCTGCAAGTTCTTGGCAACATTTTGGGATTCATCCCCCACATCATATGAGACATTCAATTCATTAAACGGTGGCTTGCTTACCCCGCCCCACCGGTTAAAGCTGAAACAGTGAACTCCCTGACGCAATTTAAGAGGGACATGTTCAAGCAGATCAATATATGACAGATGGCCCACTTTTAACTTAAGCCAAGCCTTTTCTTTATTTCATCCACTCCAAGTTTGGAAACAACTCTTTCCATCCTTGATTTCTTCTTGACCTCTTCAGAAAAGAGTTCAGCTGCTTTTTTTAGAATATCCACCGCCTCTTGAGGAGTAGCAATGGTCGCAATTTCCTGGCCAATTTTTGGCTTTGCACCGCCGTGGCCCCCTATAAGCACCTTGTAACCTGAACGCACCCCCATAAAGCCTAGATCCATAAGATTTGCCCATGAGCAGCATGCCGGGCAGCCAGAAACCCCAACCTTGAGCTTTGGCGGTATTGGCTGCCTGGCCAATTCCTTATAGAGGATATCGCCAAGTTTAAAGGTGTCTTGGAAAGCCAGCTTGCAGTAAGGTTTTCCAACGCATACCCTGGGATGGGAAAGATCCCTGGCCTTTCTGAAGACAGCACCTTCCTTTTCAAGGGCTTCCATTAGGGCCTTTGCCCTGGCTTCATCCAGCCCTAGAAACATAACCTTTTGGGCAGTTGTCAAATGGACAATTGCCTGCTGCTCTTTTGCAGCCTGGCCAATTTTTTCAAGGAGTCCAGGTTCAATACATCCATTGGAGCATTCCATGGTCAAGGCATAAGAACCATCCTTTTGAATCATCAGTCCTGGTACTGTACTCATATCTCTTCTTTGTCCTTTCTTGTTTTATTCAAAGTCAACTCCAAAATCTTGCTCATCTTCCTGCTCAGGGGGTGGAGCAGCCTTTTTTAGTTTTTGTTGCTCAATAATTTTACCAGGTTCCGTTTTTTTATCCTTATTGTTTGAAAAATTCAGGATTTTCCAAGGAAATTTCAGGGTATTCATAAAGATGTTTTTTATGGTCCCTGTAACTGCCTTTGTAGGCATAATGTCCAGTTTCGGATCTTTGAAATTGCCAGTCACTTTTACAGGAATCGAAAAAACGGCTCCGCTTTTACCTGGTATTATCATGCTTACCAGCGGCACCTTTGAGACTATCGTATCTATGGTCTTAAAAGGAGAAACCAGGATAAGGCCATTCAGCTCAAACGTGGACATATCCAATTCTCCAGATGCAAACATGTTAAGCCCCTGCCCCTTTACATAAATATTGTCAAAGACAATTTTATTGTTTCTTACTATACCATGAATTCCCATTTCTGAGTACTTCAAACCTTCGGTAAAAAGGTCTGGCAGACCTCGGCTGGAAAAAAGATCTGTGACATTGAGCAGGCTGAAAAGCTTTGCCAGCAATGTGAGTTTTCTCAGAGTCCCATTTGTTGAAACAAGATTTATTTCTCCGTCTGTCCAATTATTTGGACTTCCTTTAATCCAGCCACTTATGGCCACCTTGCCTTCAATGAGATCCTGTTTAAATCCAAGGCAGCTTAATAGTGCATCAAAACGCTTATTTTTTTTATGGGGCAAGTAAAAACTAAAGTTCAAGAACTGTTTTTCAGCCTCTTTTTCCCATTCACCTTTTAGATCTATAGTGCATAAATCAGCTTTTTTGATTTTTACCCTTATATGCTCTTTTTCAAAAAGCTCTGCAAGGCCAGCTACATCTTTGAAAATATAGGTATGTGGCCTTTCTTTTTTATCTTCCTTGGTCAGATGTTCCCAAGCAAATTGCTTCAACTTGAATTTCACTCTGCCTGCAATGGTTATGTGAGGACGTTTTTTTTCCCTTGGACCAGCACTAAAACTCGAAAGGAAAAGGTCAAGATTTTTAAAAGAGAGATGATCCATTTCCACGTTTAAGTCCATTGCAACAGAGCTGCCTTTAAGGGTGAACAGCCCCTCTATATCTGCCAAGTCCTTTCCGACGCCAATCTGAGTATCAGCTACATGGATCATAGTTCCTGATCCATTCAATTTGCCTTTAAAGATCCTCAGGCCGGGCTTAATGCCCCAAATCCATGTAAAATCCCGCAGTGCCAAAGTGCCATTAAAGTCAAGGGCTGGGTTATCCGCTGAGTAATCGCACATAATCTGTGCATTTCCAGAAATGCTGCCTTTGAGTAGAATGTTATTTTCAAGTACCTTATCAATAGTGGTCCCGCTCAAATTACCTACCCAAAATGCCTTTATAAGAGTTCCTTTATTGATCAATTCCAGACGGCAATTGTCTGAAGGAGAGCGGATAGCAAGCCTGTTTATGTGCATAAAGCCGGGCCTATGCTCCAAGGCCAGCTCAACAGAGATGTCTGACCCGGCTGTACCAAACCGGGACTTGGTATCAAGCAGAATTCTCTTTTCTGCTTTTTTCCAAAGCACATGAAGGTGATCCACCCTTTCAGGCTGTTTTGGGAAATAGGGCTCAGGTATCCATTTTTTTTCTTTTACCCATGAAAGCAGAACAGGCCCGGGCTGCCCATTCAGGGTGAGATCAAGTGAATCAGGCTTAAAGTTTTTATGAAGGTACTTTATCTTGAGGTTAAAATTTTCCTTAGCAAGGTTTATTCTTCCTGGGCCACCTTTGATCCTTTTTTGCGTAGCACTAAATGGGTATTTGAGTGCAGATACTTGAGCAGGGAGCATGGGAGATGAAAAAGAAAGACTTTTGGCTATACCCGCAATTGAATAACGCCATTTTTTAGGCCTTTTTGCAGGCCCTTTCAGCCTTGCCTTTTTTATTAATAATCTGCCACTGGCGTTGGTGACTATACGCTTCAGCTCCTTGTGTATTGACTTATAGTCACTCAATTCATCCAAAAGAGCAGCGCTATTCAGGCTGCCACTAAAATGGTTGATATCTAAAAATGTGTCTTTGCCTTTGCCCCATGTCACCTTGCCCGATGACATTGCTATCCTATGCTGGCCAGCAGTTCCAGCTATCTGATTCCAGGAAACGCTGTTAGTGGTAATAACTGCCCCACCCTTTTTTATATGAATAGGCCATGAAAATCTTGTGTAATTGCCTTTGCAATCGATCTCATCAATCCTCACCCAAGGCTTGATGTGCTTGATGCTGTTTCCCAGCTTGATCCTGCCTGAAAGAGTGCCTTTCAAATCCTTAAATAGTGCAAATTCCCTTTGGAATTTTTCATTCTTTATTACTTTTTTTAGGATTGGAGTTATGTCTGAGATTTGGGCCTTGGCATCAAACTCCACATTTAACATCTTGTCATGCCCTGTCAGGCCAAGCTCCAGTGCGCCATTTTGAAAATATGATTTCTTCAAAACCCCTTTTAAGTCTGTGCCATTTAATATAGCTCTGCTGATCTTTATATCCCCTTCACATTTATTAAGATGCAGATCAACCTTAGGTATCTTTACAGAAACCTCTTTAACCAGTGCTTCTAAACGGTAGCTCTCGATTTTAGACAATTTGTCTATGGAGCCTTCAAAAAATGTCTTGGCATATATGGCCTTGCCGCTCCTAACAATATCAAAGACCTCTCTAACATCTTTATGCCTGCCGAAAAGGCTCAAAGCCTTCGCACGTATTGATCCTATATCTGCGTCATTGCCGGTCAGTTCAATCTTTAAATATGGTTTGGAATTATCTCCATCAGGCAGTTTTACTTCTACTTTGCCTGCAAGGGATATGGCCGGGTCTTCCAGATAGAGTTGATCTATATTAGCCCAAAGCAAAGAGGGTTTTTTGTGGACATCCATTTTGAAATATCCACAGGAAAATATAATTTCCTTGTCTTTTGGATGGGTGGTAAGGCATGGAATATCGCCTGAAAGGGCTGCAGAAAAAGTACCATCTACACTTCCTTCTATCTTGGCCTTCAGATTTACAATAGAATCAATGGGTTTTAATCCAAACTTGTCCCACTTTTTTAAAAAAAGGGTATGTGGTTTCCATTGAAAAAGGTTGATATCAGCACTATAAGTCTTGGCTTTGAATGAAAATGACCCTGCTGATTTGAATTCAGATGCAAAGGATGGTTTTAGTTTAAATTTCCATTTGATTTTATCATCATTTAGATTGAGTATTCCATCTATTTCAGAAAAAGTGAGATCCTTGTTATCCTCCAAAATCCTGCTGCATATCTTTTTGCCACTGATGCGCAGGTTACCGTGATGAATGATGACTTTGCCAAGCGGCTGGCCTTTTTGGCTCTTTTCTTCCTTTTTTAAAAAGCCGGTTCCTTTTATAAATAGAGACGGGGCATTAAGGACTATTCGTGAAATATAAACTTTTCCTGTGAGGAGAGAACTCCATTTGGGAAAAAGATCTATATATGGGGCAGTAAGCTCAATATCTTGATTTACAGCTTTAACATCAAATAATAGGATATGGGGTAACGGCATCCATCTGAACTCTAATCCTTTTAGAGTAATTTCAGCCTTTAAAGCCCTGGAAACCTTTTTTTCAATAAGAGAGCGGAACTGATTAAAATCAATAGAACTTGGGATAAGATAGATGGTTCCTGCCAAGAGCAGAAAAATCATCAAGACTACAATTTTCTTTTTATTGTTAAATTTCACTTATGTGATTACTGCACCTGTTTCAAGTCTTTGCAGCCTTTTTTAAGGCCGCTGATACCAATCAGCGGCCTTTATGGTTTATAAATAATTTTATTGGGTAACTACTTGTACAGGCAGTTCAACGACCCTTTCATGATCCCCAATTTTCAGGCTAAGGCGCAGTCTGGAAATAGACTTTGCCTCATCCTTGCCAGGAAAAAGCAAAAATCCATGGGCCAAGTGGCCGGGAGATATTGCTTTGTTGCGAAGGCTCCTTTGAGACAGGTCCCTTCTTACCTTTTCAGTAGCAGATTGATATCCTGCAGCTCCTCCGCTTAAGGCCCCGGCTGTTGCACCAATAGCAGCACCTTTGGCCACATTCTCTCCAATATCTCTTCCAGATACTATTCCAACAGCCAAGCCCACCAAGGCCCCAGCAGCACCCAGCAAAACAGCTGGTTTTGCAGTGCCTTTAGCAGTTTCTCCTATTTGGACATGGCTCTCTGTCCTTTTGTATGCTTCCTGAAGAGACAAAAGCGGCCATGCCTTGCCTTCTTGGTCAATAAGAAAGGTCTGGGTAGGATCGACCATAACACTCCTGCCGCTCTGGTTATCGATAACCACCTGAACAGGCAAAATGCCTGCCCCCCGTATATCAAAACCAAAACGCTTCTTAGCAACAGATTGATCCAGATATGCCTTGGCGGTAATACGCACTCCTTCCACATTTACAGCTCCATTGGATTCGCTGGGCAAATCTATGGGGGCCACCTTGTGGCTGTATGTTGAACAACCAGCCAATGATAGAATTAAAATGAAGGCCGTCATCGTCATCAGTGATTGCCATTTTCTCATCTTCTTTTCCTTATTTTTTTTGTTAACCATTTTGTCCTCCGAACAGGTTAAAATGAAGGTTGATGATGGAAATATCCAGTAATAACCCTTCTTAAATTATACTTGTTATGCCATTCATACATTAAGCAAATATAATACCTGCTTTGTCTGAATTTAAGTGGTTGACCATATCTTTTGAATTTCTTTACAAAAATCTTGATCTTCTTTTATTGGCCTGCCCTTTCTGGTGAGATAACCGCCAATCATCATGCCATCTGCACCCGCATAAAAGCAGAGGGCAAGGAAATCTTTCAAGAGGGTTTCCCTCCCTGCGGCAAGCCTTATTGGTACATTTGGCAATATTATTCTGAACATGGCAATGGCCTTGACTGCTTCCATAGGAGTTATCATAGAACTCTTTGAACTCTTTTGGTAAAGAGGAGTTCCCTCAATGGGAATTAGAAAATTAAGTGGCACAGAATCTACTTCAAGCCCTTTCAACTCTATGGCCAATTCAATGCGCTGCTCCAAGGACTCACCAAGACCAAGAATACCTCCAGCGCACACTTCAAGGCCCGCCTCCTTTGCCTGATTAATGGTATCCACACGCTCCTCATATGAATGAGTTGAAACAATGTTTGGGAAAAAACTTCTGCAAGTTTCTAAATTGTGATGGTAACGGGTTAGGCCGGCATCTTTGAGCGCCTTGAGCCCAGACCCATCAATAATTCCTAAAGAGGCGCACACATTTATGCCAACTTCCTGCTTAATTCTGTGCACTATGCTGGCAATTTGGTCCACTTCTTTTTTTGAAGGCCCTTTGCCACTGGCAACAAGACTGAACCTGGTAGCTCCTGACTCCTTTGCCTCTTCTGCCCTTTTGAGAATCTGATCAACAGGTGATATTTGATATATAGGGGCCTTGGTTTTATATCTGGCAGACTGGGCACAAAATGCGCAATCTTCAGAACATGCGCCAGACTTTACATTC
>Ga0256835_1001115_pt1 | contig 16837 bp, 13 predicted proteins | sample PIR30metaG_FD_185972 | JGI IMG/M metagenome (GOLD analysis project Ga0256835, IMG submission 185972) | Hydrothermal vent microbial communities from East Pacific Rise, Pacific Ocean - PIR-30 | ecosystem: Environmental > Aquatic > Marine > Hydrothermal vents | place: Pacific Ocean: East Pacific...
AATGAAAAAACCCGGTTTTTACGTCGCTCCCTGCATGGTTATAAGGGAAGATGGAACCGAATATCCTGACGATGGAACTATAACTATCGACCAGGTCTTTGAGTGGCAGAAAAAAGGAGAAGTTATTAGAACTTCTCAGCCACCTCCCGCCCATTTTTATGAAGCAATAAGTAATGCATTAGAAACATACAATGAAGTCCTTATTTTAACAATTACGAAAGAGCTTTCGGGAACATACCAAAGCGCTAAAATTGCAGCAGATATGTTTGATGATGCCAACATTGTTGTTCATGATACTAAGGGTCTAAGTGTTATTACTGGATTGTTAGTAACTATGGCTGTACAGTTAAGAGAAAACGGATATTCCATTGAAGAGATTCTCCCTATTCTTGACCGTACACGGGACACTGTAAGTACTTTTGCACTTTTTGATTCTTTACATTATCTTCGTCGTTCAGGGCGTATTAATTGGTCTCAAGAGTATTTCGGAACAATTATGGGTACAAAACCTATTCTTGAGTTCACTACCGCAGGAGTATTTAAGCCATATAAGAAAGTATTTGGTGGCCGAAAAAGAGCCTTAAAAGTATTAGTGAAAGCTCTTTCTAAGAGATCTTCTAAAATTGATCCTGAAAGGCTTGTTTTTCTAACTGCAGATCTTAACACTATTGAAGATCTTCGTTTCGTTGTAAGTGAAGTACGTGAACGTTTAAATCCACCATCTTACTTAATTGGTAGACTCGGTTCGATTTTAGCAAGTCATGGTGGTCCTGGAGTATTAGCAGCCGCAGTGGGTGAATTACCTGAGGAGATATCTTCCCTAAAGTTTAATTATCGTTTGTAACATTTCTATTGTTTTACCGTTTAAAGGATATTTTCTATAGACAAACTGATCTTTATTGTTTTGCCGTGGCTGATAATTTTTTAAAGGAATTACTATAATGAGAATAACGAAGTGAAAATAGATAGCCCCGTGGTCTAGCGGCCCATGACTCCGGACTCTGGATCCGGCAACGGGAGTTCGAATCTCCCCGGGGCTACCAACTTTTTCTAAGTGATTCTATGAAATTTTCTATCTAACCATGTTTCAGGGAATCTAATAATTACCGGCCGTCCATGAGCACATATTAATGGTTTTTCACAAGTTCTAAGTTCTGCTAATATTCTAGCAAATTGTTGTAATGTTGGTTGATCTCCTGCTCTTAATGAATAGAAACAAGCGGTTTTTGCTGCTATTAAATGTTTTAGATATTCCTCCGTTGTCTGAAAGTGTTCTCGATCTTCAGTTTTTTCAAGACTATTACTTAATACTTCTAATAATATCTCCAATATTTCATCTGGACCTATTTTTGCTGGAAAAATACCCGGCAAGCCCGTTATGTGAACTTTATTGTTTTCTACATAAAACTCAAACCCAATGGTTTGTAACTCTATTTTTTTGTTTTCGATTTCTGCAAGATGGGTTGGAGGTAAGTCAAGCACTATTGGCTGTAGAAGCTTTTGTATTGTTGCTTTTTGATTTAAAATCTTCAAATTTTTCTCATAGTTAAGTCTTTCATGTGCAGCATGCATGTCTATAAGGATCATTTCTCCTTCTGTTTCTGCTATGAAGTATTTCTTAAATATTTGTGCCAAGAGTCTTATATTTCCAGGCAGAGAATGATGTATCGGTTTTGTGGTTACCGTTTGTGTTTCTGATAGTGTTGACTGAAAATCAAGTTTTAGGTGCTGTTTTTTTCTTTCTGAAGTTGGTTGTTGAGGAGAATATTTTTTATTAAACGTGATCTTTTCTTCTGCTGGAAATGATGATCGACTTGAGATCCGGCTTTTTGTGGCAAAAATGGATGATGACGATTGTTTTTTTATCACCCTATTTGTTTCATTAATCGCTTCGGGGATGATTCTTGCACCAGTTTTTTCTTTAAGAGTTTCCCATACTATTTGTTTTAGCTCTTCAAATACCTTTTCTTCATTTTTAAATCGGACTTCCAATTTTGCCGGATGTATGTTTACATCAATTTCTTCAGGAGGCAGTTCTACATGAATAACTCCACCAGGATATTGCCTAGTCATTAAGAATGTCCCATATCCTGTTTTTAGTGCATTGGAAAGTAAAAGTGAAGTTATCGGTCTTTTATTGACCATAAAATACTGCATTGATTTGTCTTTCGCTTTAAATTCAGGGTCTGTTATATATCCTTTAAATATTGGCGAAGGATTCAATTCTATAAAATGTGTAGCTACATTAGGCCCAAAAATATCATAAAGCCTTTGATGAAGAGTTTTTCTGGGAGGGGCGTTAATAATATTTCTGGTTCCCTCTGTTAACGTTATTTGGATTTCTGGTCTAGCTAATGCAATACTTGTAACAACATTTACAATATGAGATCTCTCAGTGGTATCTGTTTTCATAAATTTTCTTCGAGCGGGGGTGTTGAAAAAAAGGTCTCGGACTCTTATGGTAGTACCTCTTTTTCGATGAATTTCTTTCTTTTCTTTTATTGTCCCACCTTCAAGTAATAAATATACCCCCGTGTTATTGTCTTTATAAGTGGTCCATATTTCCACGATACTTACTGCTGCGATGCTAGCTAATGCTTCCCCTCTAAATCCGTAAGTAATTAGGTGATTAAGATCATCGGGTGAATAGACTTTGCTAGTTGTATGAAGCTCAAAGGCAAGCTCTACTTCTTCTGGAGGTATTCCCGTGCCATTGTCTACTACTTCAATTAATGTTTTCCCCCCATTTTTTATTGAAATAGATACTTTTGTGGCCTCCGCATCTAGACTATTTTCCACCAATTCTTTTACCACGTTTGCTGGACGAGTTACTACTTCTCCTGCAGCAATTCTTTTAATTGTATTCGGGTCTAAGCGAATTATTTTTCTATATGCCATTCTTTCTTTTCTCCTATCAAACTAGTTTTTTTCAAGGAGCCCTTTTAGTTTTGCTAAAATATTTAAGGCTTCGATTGGCGTTATTTTGTTGATATTTAGATTAAGGAGGGTTTCTATGACTTCTTGTTCTTCCTTAGTAAATTGATAAATGTTTTTTTCTTTAATAAGGGGTTCTTTTGTTTTTTCTATAGTAATAGCTTCAGTTTTTGTTTCATCTAAAAATTCCAGTAATGTTGGTTGAAATGGCATCCCTTGTTTTTTTGTTTCTTCCATTACTTTTTTAGGAAGAACAGATGGGTCATAACTTCCACTTTCTATGATTTCAAGGATCTTTTGTGCTCTTTTTGTCACTTTTTCTGGGATCCCTGCTAATCTTGCTACTTGTATCCCAAATGACTTGTCAGTGCTACCTGGTAGTATTTTTCTTACAAAAACCAGTTTTTCTCCTTGAAATTCTATTTTAGTATGATAGTTTTTTACTCCTTCTTTTATTTGTTCTAACTGAGATAACTGGTGATAATGCGTTGCTAAAATTGTTCTTGGAGGGTCTTTCATATCGTGTAATGCTTCTGCTATTGCCCAAGCAATGCTTAATCCATCATAGGTACTTGTCCCTCTCCCTATCTCATCAAGAACGATAAAAGAACGACCAGTAGTGTTAGCTAATATGTTGGCGCATTCCTGCATTTCTAACATGAAAGTAGACTGTCCTCTCGCAATATTATCAAAGGCACCTATGCGAGTAAAAATGCGGTCGACCACACCAATTCTTGCTTTTTTAGCAGGAACAAAACATCCCGCTTGTGCCATTATTATTATTAATGCAGATTGCCTAAGGTAAGTGCTCTTACCTGATAAGTTCGGTCCTGTAACTATTAGGAATCTTGAATCTGTTTTATTAATAAATAATGAATTTGGAACGAATGGCTCCGGATCTAAAATTTGTTCTAATACAGGGTGTCTTCCATCAACGATCTCTATTACATCTGAGTCGTCTACTTCAGGTTTAACGTAATCATTTTCTTCGCTAGTCTTTGCAAAACATGATAACACGTCTATCATCGCAATTATTTCTGAAGATTTCTGTATCCTGTGGACATGTTGTTTCAAAAGTTCTCTAAGGTTTAAAAACAAAAATTCTTCTCTTTTTTTGGCTTTTTCATCAGCAGTTAGAAGCTCTTCTTCTAATTCTTTAAGTTCTGGAGTAATGAATCTTTCAGCATTGGTTAGAGATTGTTTTCTAATATAATCTGGAGGAACTTTTGATAAATGCGATTTTGATACTTCAATATAATAACCAAATACTCTATTGAAGCCTATTTTCAAGTTAGGGATATTAGTTCTTTTTCTCTCTTTTTCTTGATATTCTTCAAGGAGCTTGTTTCCTTGACGCATTATTTTACGATAATTATCAAGTTCCGGATCATAACCGTCTTTTATGATTCCTCCCTCTGTTAGTAGACGTGATGGTTCCTCTTGGATCGCACGTTCGAGTTCCTCAACAATGTCCTCCGCAACATCAATTTGCGTACTATATTGATTTAACAATTTATTATCAAATGACTTTAAAGTAGACTTTACTAATGGTAATGCCATTAAAGAATTTTTTAACGCCACAAGCTCAGGAGGTTTCGCGGTGTTTAATGAAATTCGAGTAGCAAGTCTTTCTAAGTCTGAAACGTTTGAAAGCGCTGCTCTTAATGAATGGTGATTTACAGAATCATTTATTAATGCTTCAACGGCGTCAAGTCTTTTCTTTATTTCTTCAGGCTTTCTTAATGGTTTTAGTATAGTCTGTACTAATTTTCTAGCCCCCATAGGCGTTAATGAATGATTGAAAACTGATAGTAAACTGCCTTCTTTCGTTTCATCAAACATGTTTCTTATAAGTTCTAAGGAGCGAATAGCAGTTCTGTCCAACATTAAATAATTCTCTGGGCGTATTTGACGGGGGTATTTCAAGTTAGATACTTTTGTTAATAAGTTCTCTTCTAAATACCGAAGTATAGATCCTAATGCTGCAGTTTCTGGTGAATTCGGCTTTAGACCAAAACTTTCAACTCCTGCTACTTCCCATGTTTCTTTGATCTTGTTTTCAGCTAACGATGGATCGAACCAGTAATCTTCTACGAAAGTGATCTTAACTTCTTGGTCTAGTTTAAAACCTAAATAATGTTCTGGGTTTTCTTCTGCTTTTCTAGGTAGCAATATTTCTGCGGGACTTAATCTAGCTATTTCACTTTGTAAATTATCAATCGCTTTTTTCCCTGAAAAATGAGCATAGTAAACATCACCAGTACTTATGTCTGCAACGGCTAGCCCAACGTCGTAATTATTTTTTCTTTTAGAAATGATTATTATAGATGCCAAAAAATTGTTTTCATCTTCCTTTAATACTCCTTCTTCAACAATAGTCCCTTTTGTTATTATTCTGACTAAGTCTCTTTTAACAACTCCTTTAGCCAAAGCAGGATCTTCTAATTGCTCTACAATTGCTACTTTATAGCCCTTTTTAACTAAGCGTGCAATATAACTATCGGCAGATCTTATGGGTACTCCTGCTAATGGGTAATTTGACCCACTGGTTTTTCTGCTAGTAAGTGCTATTCCTAATTCTTTTGCCCCTATCTCTGCGTCTTTAAAGAATAACTCATAGAAATCACCCATTCGGAAGAAAAGTATAGTATCATCGTCTAATTTGTTTCTTACCGCCCAATACTGTTTTAGCATAGGTGTAATTGTGTTTTTTTTCACTTATTGCACACCGATATTGAAATTCAAAACCAGATTATTAAAATCCTTTTACCGAACGAATTTAATAGTTAACATTGAAAAAAGCAAAAATTTTGATAAAACAAACTGTTGGATATGAATAAAAATATGATAACATATTAAGTGAACTACCCCTTGCTTTCGCAAGTGGCTTCCTGCTTCATCAAGAAGACTCACCCCAAAACCACTTCCTTTATTTATTATAAAAAATGGTTCAGAGTATTTCTTTAGGAGTTGACTTGAATAACATGTGGACATGGTCTTTATTATTAGCTTAGACCAGAAATTGATGACCTAATAAAACAAAAAATAAGAAAGATCTTAGATATCGCGGTGAGAATACTAGCTATTGAAAGTGATGACCTTTCTTCTGTATTTTACAACAAATATTAGGTGGTAATATAGCGAATATAATATAGTGAATGCGAATCCCTGTTTAAGTCATATTTCAAAGTTATCAATAGTAAGGCACAACTATAAAAGAGTGTTCGTATCGGCTTTAATTTTATCCCCCACCCTGTAGAAGGGGATTTCCCGTCGATAGAACTAAATTTTAACTTTACTTTTTTCTTGATATTAGATATGGTTTATCCGAGTATTATCTGAACTTATAACCTCAACTTTTCATTATACTTTGATAACGATGCCAATAACCTCAAACCAACTAGCATTACTAATGAAGATAATAGATGAGAACAAGGTTATTAAAACACATAAATCACTCCAAAAAATTATTTATTTATCCCAAGCTCAAGCAAAAACTAGTATCTGGCAGTTTAAATGGTTTCATTTTGGTCCTTTTTCTCCAACATTGCAGACCGTTTTTCACACAGCAGTAAATTACAAGTTACTTAAATATTCTCTTAAGAATGGTGAAATAAGTATTAATCGTAATAATGAGTTAATTGAGCTTTATCTCGGAAAGAAATTAAGTGAAAGAGAATTACTATTACTAAAAGCAATTAAGAGCACAATACAGAAATTGGGGGATAAAATTTGTTATAACCCCGAGAAGTTGGAGTTAATAGCTTCTTTATATTATCTATATAAAAAAGAGGGGGATTTAGAAAAAGCAAAAGAATTATTATTTTCATTAAAAAATAACGCGTCATATCATGATGAGATTGAGGTTATAAGCCCGCAGATAATATACTTGATTAAAAGTTAGAAGTTATATTCAAAAAATATAAAGAAAAATAGGAGATAAAAACTTTATTTTAAATATATTAATACTGGTTAATGAAGCGTTCAAACTGTTCTTTTGCTCGAGTTCTATTTAAAATAATTGGAGGCTGTTTGAAATAGTAAGAGCTAATTTCATTTATTGGCCCAGACATTACCAAGTTCCTCGCAATTTGTAATGCTCTAATAGTGTCTACAAGTGTTGCTGCACCATTAGGAGAATCATAAGATTCCATCCTCATATCAATTTTTAGTGGTGCATCCATGAAATATTTAGCATAGATATAGAAATGCCCAATACGCCTATCACCCAAAAATTCTAAGTAGTCTGTTGTTCCACTTGCAATATTTAGATCATAGGGCATTGCTCTGCGAATAGTATCTTCTTTAACTTGTCTTTTGAGAGTTCTTCTTTCAACATCTAAAGTATTTAATCCTTCAAAACCACCAGATACATCAAGTTGGTAAGTATTGATTACTCTTACTCCTTGGTCGTTTAAAGCATCAAGAATACCTTTGTGTAAAACTGTTCCACCGGCTTTAGATTGTAGATCATCACCCACATAAGGTATTTTCGCCTGTTTAAACTTTTTAGCCCATACTGGATTCCTGGCTAACGGCGTAGGTGTTGCATTGATAACTGCAACATCTGCTTTTATTGCAGCTTCAGCATATTTGTATACCGCTTTATTTGCACCAGTGGGTAACGCAATGATAAGTATATGTGCGTTGGTTTTGTCCAGAACTTCCGCGATATCTACTTCTGATTCTTCAGAGATTGGAATGAATTCTTTAGTCATCTCTGAAATCCCATCTTCGAGAGGACCTTTTAGTACTTTAACATTTAAAGGCTTTAGATCTTTTACAAAAGGTTCTCTTTTATTGAGAGTGATTCTAATGGCTTCTGTGATATCTTTTCCTACTTTTCTTGCATCAATATCAAAAGCCGCAACAATATTAATGTCTTTTAACAAGTACCCACCAAGAGAAGGATATTGGACGCCATGTTTTGTAGCGTCATGTTCTTGATAGAACTGAAGGGCTTCAACTAATCCCGCGGCAAGATTGCCGACACCTGCAATTGCAACGTTTATTTTCATCATTTTTGTATTCCTCCTTGTCAATTTTTTCTATTTACTCCAATGGAAATTGGGATAGATATGGCTTGGCTAATTCTTTATCGTCCTCTCCTTTGATGAAACGTTCAAGTAGCTCTTTTGCTTCAAAGTCAGGTATTTGTACTGGTGGATGTTTAAAGCTATAGGCTGATAATGTATATATTGGGCCAGCTAAGCCACGATCCCTAGCGATTTTTAATCCTCTAACAACATCAATCATTACACCTGCAGAATTAGGACTATCTTGAACAGAAAGCTTTAATTGCACTTCAAGGGGGTTTTCACCGAAATTAGTTCCTTTTAGAGTGATATAGCACACTTTCTCGTCTTGTAGAAATTCGACATAGTCACTTGGACCGATACGAGTAGGCACTTCATATGGAAGAATAGAAGTCACCGCTTGAGTTTTAGAAATACGTTTAGTATGTAATCTGTTTTCGTATTTCATGTTTTCAAAGTCGGTATTACCACCTACGTTTAGTTGGAAGGTTTCAGTAACTCGAATACCACGATCAAGTGCTAATTTCATTAATACACGGTGTAATATTGTAGCTCCAAGTTGGCTTTTAATATCATCACCCGCTACGGGAATACCAGCGTCTTTGAATTTTTTAGCCCAGTTAAGGTCACTGACAATGAAAGTTGGGATACCATTAGCTAAACTTACTCCTGCCTCTAAAGCAGCTTGTGCATACGCGCGGGATGCTTCTTCAGAGCCTACGGGAGTAAAATTAATTAAGACATCAGCACCACTTTCTTTTAAGACATCGGCTACGTTTACTGGCGAGATTTTGCTTTCATCATAGACGTGAAAAGATTCCCTCATATGAGGAGCAACACCATCAAGGATTGGTCCTGGTAGGACTTCAACACCTAAATGAGGGACATCAGCAAATTTTCTTGCACAGTTAGGATGTTCCCAAATAGCTTCTGATACGTCTTTACCGATTTTTCTTTCATTTACTTCGAAAGCGGCAACTACTTCTACGTCAGAGATGTGATAATCTCCGAATCTAACGTGCATTAGCCCTGGGACAAATTGGTCATCATCAGCATCCTTGTAATACTCTAAGCCTTGGATAATTGATGATGCGCAATTACCTAATCCGGCTATTGCGATTTTGACTTTTTTACTCATAAAACATACCTCTCAACTATTTTTTATCGATTCTATTATTAATACAGAAACTCTGTTCTGTTCCTAAATAGTAGTAAAAGTTTATAATTTCAGCGGTGAACAAATGGAATTTCATGTCAATCTACTTAGAAATTGTTTTTTATAGTGAAATATGTTATAAATTTAATTATTTATAGATTTAATAATAAAAGATATACAAAGATAATTATAGGACTTTCAGACATAGTCTACTAGATGAATAATAATTTTTCAGAACAAGAAATTGAGACCATAAAATTCGTTACTGAAAAAGACATAAGAACAATTAGTAAAGAGATTATTGATTTTCTTCAAAAAAATGGATATAAAGCTGAATATTATTACAACCCAACAGAATATGAGACCACAATTATTGTAAAAAAAAGGAACATAAAAAATTATTTGAAAATCGAGATCCCATCAAAACAAGAATACCTAGTTAGAATCAAATTTTTATCTGAAGATCAGGTTGGAATAAAACCATCAATATTAACTTTCCTAAAACACTCTCAAGCAAAAAAACAGAAAGGATCAGAAAGTGATAATGGATTTAGTTATTATAAAATGTATTGGATATTTATTTTTGTATTATTCTTAACCTCATTTGTTTCTTTTTTTTCATGGATACGAGAAGAAATAACAATGTATTTGGGGATAATAGGGCTAATAATTGTTTTAATTTTGCTAGCAATATTATTTTATCTAATTATTATGAGCCCAGTTTATTACTCTAAATGGCGTAAAAAAAAGAAAGAAGGAGAAAAAAGAAAAATATATCAGTTACTCAAATATTTTGCTAATAATGCTAAAAGTGGAAAAAAGCAAAGCGTTACATGTTGGAATTGTTTCAATAAAATTGATAAAAATCAAGCATATTGCCCTCATTGTGGTGCTAAATTATGATTAAGGAAGTAATTCAGTAGATGGGAACTCTTTATTCGCTGTTTCATATTCTTTTTGTGTATCGATACTTAACCAATAAACATCGTCCGGCGCTTCATAACCCATAAATCTTTTTTGTTGGGCTAATTCAACGAATATAGTATCCTCCATTTGACCTTTTTCAGGAAACTTGGAGAGAAGTTCAGAAGAGAACAAGTCAATACCAGAATGTATCCATACAGGAAGAATTGGTTTTTCAACGAACTCTGTTATTACGCCATTTTCCACTTTAATAACGCCAAAAGGAGAACGCATTTTGACTAGACCCATTGTTGCTTCTGCGTTTTTTTCTTCATGAAAATTAATTAGATCGTTCAAATTCATCGTGGTTAAGACATCTCCGTTGATTATAAATACATCATTTGCAGTAACAAGTCTTTGGGCTAATTTTACGGCACCACCACTACCAAGCTTTTCTTTTTCTATAGAATATGCTAATTCAACATTGCCCCATGGGGTATCAAATTCTTCTCCAAAATATTCTTGGATTTTATGTGCCAAATGACCAAGCGCAAAAATAATTCGCTTTACACCATGTTTTCTAAGCCAAACTAGTTGCCATTCTAAAATAGGCCTCTCTTTTATTTTTACTAAACCTTTAGGGATTTGATCCATTGTTACGCTTCTTAAACGTTTGCCTTTTCCACCAGAAAGTATGATCGCTTCTATAGTTCCTTTCATACGCACCCCTTCAAGTTAGGTCTCAAAAATTATTAAAATAACCATATTGAAAACAGTTTGGGAAGTTATGACGGAAAATCTTTCATCAGATGAATTTATTAATACTATGAATCAACTTAAAGAATCATATAAAGAGCTAATAAAAAACGAACTTTCAGGGATTCATAAAAAGATTGGCGGTAAAATAAGGAAAGTTCAAGAAAAAATTGACCGGGCTCTTATTGACGCTGAAGAATTTCACGAAGAAATAACAGACACATCTCCTGCAATGGACAAGTATTCAGTTAAAATCGAAGAAGAAATAAAAAATTCATTTTTACCAATTAGACCACCTGAGGAAATTACGTATCTGGCTACTAAAAAATACGTTGATAATGTTACGAAGGCATTAGGGCACTTAGATAATGTTTTTCAAAAGTATGTTCCCTTATTAAAAGATAAGAGAAAGTATACATCGAGAATTAAGAAAATGGATCGAGATATTAAGAACATCGTCAAAGAGCTTCTGAAATTACAAACTGAAATGCAAAAAATCTATGAACCAGTAAAAGAGTTAGAAGAAGTAATTGACCTTATTGATGAGATTCTAGAAAATAAAGCTGAAATTGACGAATTACGCTATAAAATAGAAGAAAAACAAGAAGATGTTGAAAAGCAAAAGTTAGTTGTAAATGAATTTGAAAAGCAACTGGAGAAGCTAAAAAATCATGAATTATTAAAACAACTAAATGAAGTCAATGAACAGATACATGAACTAAGAAAAGAATATGATTTACAATTTAGTGACTTGAAAAAAGGTCTCAAAAAACTTTGGAAAGCGCTTAAAAAACGCAGAATAGACTATAATAAGGACGATCAAAAACTTGCAGACAAATTTATTTCGGATCCAGTAGAAGTATTAGCAAATTCTTCAGAAACTACTTTAAGAAATATTTTTCAGCTCATTGTTACCCATATTGATAAATTGGAATTAAAGAAAGAGAAAGAAGAAAGTCTAAAACAAACACTTGATGAGATTTTAACGGGAGACACTTTACGAAAAAGAATGGAGAGAGCTAGAGAATTGTGGGAACGAAGAGAAAGGATTAAACAAGAAATAAAAAACATGGAAATGGAAAAACAAGAAAGAGAATTAAAGCGTCAATTAAAAGATGCTAAAAGAGACTTAGAACGACTAACTGAAGCGTTAGAAAGAAGAATTAATGAATTAAGGGACCGTAATAAACAGAATTGGAAAAGAATAAAAGAATTAATCGCACAAATGAATGCAGAAGATATTGTTCCTCCAAAATTAGATGAATACTTTGAAAAAAGTGATTCACTCTGAGTTACTATTTTTTGTTGATAATATTATTATTAAGGGAAATTCTTAATGGGTAGTTTTTCCCTTCTATTTTTGTGGCTATGGAAGAACTAGTTGGAATAAGACGTACTCCCACAGGGATTGAAGGTTTAGATAGAATTTTAGGTGGTGGATTACCAGCTGAAAGACTAACATTAGTATCTGGGCCTGCTGGTGCAGGTAAATCTACATTCGCACTTCAATTTCTTTATTATGGTGCTTTAAATGAAGATGAACCCGGGATTTATGTTACTTTTGATGAAAAACCAGAAAATGTACGCAACGACATGATGTCCTATGGATGGGACTTAAGAGAATTAGAATCACAAGGACTATTAGCAATGGTTGACGGATTTTCTTCTAGGGCTGGTGTAAGCAGTAATGAAAAATACACAACAGAACTAGAAGTAGATGAATTATTGACTGTGTTAATAGAATTAATCGACGAGATTGGTGCCGAGAGAGTGGTTATAGATTCTATTACTGCAGTAGCATTATCATTACAAGATGAAGTTTCAATTAGGAAAGAGATACTAAAATTAGGTGCAGTATTATCGACATTGACATGCACAACAATTATGACTAGTGAGATGACGAAAAAAGATGAAGTTTCAAGATTCGGTGTAGAAGAATTTATGGCACAAGGAGTAATCGTTTTGGATTACATTTTCCAGAGGAGAGGTATTAGGACGCTTCAAGTACGAAAAATGAGAGGAATAAAACATTCAACGATTGAAAGACCATTTAAAATCACAGATCGTGGAATAATTGTCTATCCAAATGAATTAATATATCGTTAATTTGCGTTGGATCAGAAAAAATCATCTAAACTTGCTTGTTTATGAAGCTCATCCCACCCTCTATACGCTCGTTCTAAAGCATTTCTAACTCGTGATTCCGCGAATTCTTTTTCTTCACATAAGAATTTAATTATTTCTTCTGTTTTAGGAGGACGAAAATCTAGTTTCTTGATTTCGATGATCTTAGGATTAAGAAATATTTCTCTAATTTCTTTCCAAGGAAATTCTGGAGAAATTAATCCCTTTTCTATTGCGTTTTCTAATGAACCATGATCTTTTATTAGTTTCAAAGACTTTTTAGGACCAAAACCTTGTATTCCACCAGGATTATAATCAGTACCCATTAAAATGGCAATATCAATTAATTGTTCTCTTGTAATACCAAGATTTTTTAGATTTTCATCTAAAAAAATTTTTTCTGGTTTAACATGCACGTATTTATTTTTTTTAGGCAATTTTCTTTTGCCAGAAACGGTTAAATTCCTAACGAGATTGGGTGAACCAAATAGAAAAGAATCAAAATCCTGCGAGCCACAATAATCAACAAGACCTTGCTTCGTTAACCACGCAGCTTGAGCCTCTCCCTCCTGTGGAGCCTGTACTACAGGTATTCCTAATAATTCCAATAATTTTTTTGACTCTTCTACAATTGATTTAGTTATTTTGCTAGTTCTTTGGGCCATACTAAATGCCCTTGCTAAGTCTCCTTCTTTAAGAGCTTCTTCGTACTTTTCTTCTGCTTCTTCACGTATTTTACTTCTTGTTTTGATAGTTTCGGACTTGAGTTTAGGTGGATCACCGTCAAAAACGAATACCACTTGTATTTGTTCTTCTAGTAATTTTGTTACTCTATATATAATTCCCGACAAATGAGAGGTTGGATTTCCTTTTGAGTCGGTTAGAGGTGTTCCGTCTGGTTGGCGAATAGTTGATAAAAATTGATAAATAGTATTGAATGCGTCTAAAGCAATTTTTCTACGTTTTAATCCCGTAAAATCTGTTTCATATCTAATTGAGAATAATTCTCCTAAGCCTGTGACTCCCACAAAACCATTTACTCATTAACTAAAATAAACTTCTTGGAAATATTTATTAAACAATTTGAAATTAAGCCTTTTTTTGATTTCAATACAATAAAAGTTACAATCTATTTTTAAAACCATGTTTCCCAATTAAAGGAACAAACATAACACCAAATTCTTTTCTTTGCTCTAATGTTCCATCTTCTTTTTTCTTTGCTGTCACTAAAGACTGTATATATCTCGAGCCTACAGGTATAACAATTCTACCACCAACTTTTAAAATATCAATAAGTGGGGGAGGAATTTGTGGAGAAGCAGCTGTAACAATGATTAAATCAAAAATTTCTTTTTTAAACATGGCATTGCTTCCATCGCCACAAATTAAATACAAATTGGGGAAAAGACCTTCTTTCTCTAGGTTTTGTTTTGCATTTATAATTAAATCGAAGATTCTTTCGTAACTAACAACTAAACCTTTGTTTTCACCATTAGGATCTACAGCTCGAGATAATATTGCAGCATTATATCCACTACCGGTACCAATCTCCAATACATGATCACCAGGCAGTGGATCACCAGTTTCTTTTGATATCATCATTAACACCATGTGTATCGCGCTAATTGTTTGCCCATAACCTATTGGTAATGGTGTGTCAATATAAGCGCGATTAATTTGTGGTGGTGGAACAAAATTTGCTCTGTCTGTTTCTAAAAAAGCTTTTTTGACATTGTCCCTGAAAAAGAATCCTCTTAGTTCAAGATCTCTTAGAATACGTTTTTTAATATTTATTGTTTTATCGATGTCCATTCATAATAAATAGGGAAACATGATTTAAATTGATAATTTCCTTTGCTCAAAAAAGACTAAGAGAGATGATTTGTAATTAAAAAGGATGGAATAATTTATGAATATTGTATCAAATCTTCAAATGTGAACTTAGAAGAAACATTGAAAAACGCCAAAGCCTTTTTATTTGATCTTGATGGCACTTTAATTGATCTTCCACCAAAAACGTTCTACATCGATTATATTAGATACTGTTATCCCCACTTCAAAGACGTCTTCTCCAATGAAGATGAATTTAGAAATGCTCTTTTGTCAAGCATCCAAGAGACTGTCTACCATACGGATGGTAAAAGGAATGCAATCGAAATATTCATCGATATCTTCGCACCCAAAGCAGGCCTTGATGAAAAAGAAACCTTGAAAAGATTCATGGAATTCTACAATGGAGACTTTGATAACTTAAAACGCTTTGTAAGGAGTTACCCCATAAGCTCAAAACTGATAATATTAATAAAAACACTTAAAAGAAAGGCTGTTCTTGCAACAAATCCCGTTTTTCCAAGGATTGCTACTGAAAAAAGAATTAAATGGGGTAAATTAGAGCCCCAATGGTTTGACTATATTACTGTAGGAGAAAATTCTTATTATGTTAAACCACAGGAGAAATACTATACTAATATTTTAAGGGAAATTGGGGTAGATGCAAGATATGCAGTAATGATCGGTAACGATTACGAAAAAGATACTGCAGCAAAAAAAGTAGGGATAACTACAATCATGGTTGATACCCACCAAGAAGGTAAAGAAAATAAAACGTGTGAACCAGATTTTGAATCTTCTCTAAAAGAAATCTATAATGCATTAATGATAATAAGAAAAACAAAGAATAAGTAAAAAAAGATCATTTAAAAAATAAAAATTAAACATAACTTTGAACTTTTAGAAGCTTGGAAAAGTTCAATTATTCATTTACTAAACAAAAGATTAGAGTTTATTTTATAGGAATGGCTTTAGGGATGATGATAAGAGAGTCACCGAGAGCGTTTATACGCAATGATCCTCGACGGGCGAACTGACCTAAGCCATTTCTCCGCCTATTTTAAACCGAATGCTTTTTCAGAATTAATCAAAATAAATCGTATATTTAATAAGATCTTTGATAAACAAAGAAGACAAGGTGAAAAAAGAATTCATTATTACTGCACATGGGCATCCAAATATAAAATCAAGTCATAAATCAACACTTGAAATAACAAAAGATGATTATCTAACGCCTAAAGGTAATTGCATAATTGGTATAAATGCAGACTATAGCGTAAAAGACTTGCCAGAGGAACTAAAAGAATTTATCAGATCGGGCAAAAAAGTGCATTTTAGGATTATAGTCGGGAAAAATGAGATAAAAGGCTATTTTTATGGTAATCAAAAACTTTCACTAACACATAATACCGACATTGTGATTAGAAAAAGCGATTATATATGTTCAAGAACACTTGGAATACATTCATCGATTGTAGCAAAAGATTTGCCTCAGATAATGAAAAAAGAACTTAAAAAACCAGAAACAATTGTAAAACTAATTTTGGAATATACAGTTTAAAACCTATTTTATTCTTAATGAACATGAGATATGGTATTCTTCTGGCGAATATTGCCTGACTTTTCTAATATTGATCACTTCATTTATTTCTCTGCCATGTTGGTTAATCTTTTTTTGAAGCTTTTTTAATATACCCCAATGCCACTGAGATATTGGTTCAAAAGAATAAAAATGAAGGATACCATTTGGTTTTAATATTCTTAATGCATATTCTAAGAATTCATAGCTTTGACTAGGATGATTCATTATTATTCTGTCAAAATAAAGCGGTTTCTGTTTTTCACACCATTCTTTTGCATCTTCAACAATAGGAATAATCTCTCCCTTTAACTTGCTTTGGTTCAACTCAATACTTTTTTTTAGACAATCAATTGCTTTAGCATTGATATCTATAGCATATATTTCTGCATCTGTATTTTTAGCAATATGTAAAGGAAAACTTCCAACACCAGTAAATAAATCAGCTATTCTTTCTTTTTCTTTAATTTTAGAAGCTAATAGAAAATGTTCCAAAGATAAACGGGGACTAAAATAAGT
>Ga0256835_1001116_pt1 | contig 16829 bp, 18 predicted proteins | sample PIR30metaG_FD_185972 | JGI IMG/M metagenome (GOLD analysis project Ga0256835, IMG submission 185972) | Hydrothermal vent microbial communities from East Pacific Rise, Pacific Ocean - PIR-30 | ecosystem: Environmental > Aquatic > Marine > Hydrothermal vents | place: Pacific Ocean: East Pacific...
GTTCGGACAATCTATGCTTTGGCCCCGGACTTGCGGGCAAAGGGGTTAGATGCGTTACATTCAGGAAAGCCGTCCGGACCGGCTCATAGGTTCGGGGCGCGGGATGCGGTCCTGAAATCTGTCTTTTCCATCGGCATTTCAATCTTTTTGAAAAACCGGCAAAGGACGGGCGCGACCGCGGAGCAAAAAAGCCGCCGGTTTTCCGGCGGCTCAGCGGACCTGACGGGGATATCCCGGACAGCTTATTCTGTAACGTACTTAAAGGACAGCTTTACACGGGCGCGGTAAGCAACGACTTTACCGTCTTCCAGTTTCATGTCCAGTTGGCCTATTTCGGCGATCCGCAGGTCCCGCAGGCTTTTGGCCGCGGTTTCGACCGCCTGCTTGGCGGCGTCCTCCCAGGAAGTTGAACTCGTACCGACCAGTTCGATTACCTTGTAAACGCTTTCCGTCATGATGGGGCCTCCTTTTTTTGGCAGGGTTAAAAATGGTGGGAAGAAAATCAGCTGATAGTGAGTTCCATAAACACCGTAATGCGTCGCAATGCAGGCGAGATGACAACACAATAGCCGGGGCGCGGCCGGATGTCAACATGGACGGCCGGCGGGGTCGATTCAGCTATCAGCTTTCGGCCCTGACCGGATTTAAGGAATTTTTGGTAAAAGCTTCGAGAGAAAGTTTTCCAAGTGGACCAGTTTGTTTGACTTTTGGTCGGGGCGAGAGGATTTGAACCTCCGACCCCTTGAACCCCATTCAAGTGCGCTACCAGACTGCGCTACGCCCCGACGCAAAAATAGTCACCTACCATCGTCGGCCGGTTGTGTCAAGCCAGTTTATAGGTTACATTGGGCAGATGGATAACCCGAAGACAACAATGTTTGCACCGCTTGCCAAAGGGGACACCATCGCAGTGATGGCTCCGGCCAGCCATTTCGACCGGCAGAGGTTCGATACCGGCCTGGGAGTTTTTGAACGGATGGGTTTCAGGGTTCATGTGCCGCCGGCGGTTTTTGCAAAAGAAGGCATCTTTGCCGGATCTGACGGGCAGAGGGCGGATATTTTCAACCGGCTGGCGGCCGACGGGACGGTAAAAGCCCTGGCGGCCGCACGGGGCGGTTACGGCGCCCAGCGCATTTTGGATCGTCTGGACTATCAGGCTCTGGCCGTGGCCCGCAAGCCGATCATCGGGTTTTCCGATATTACGGCCCTGCTTTGGGCGGCCTGGTCAAAGGCAGGGGTAAGCAGTATTCATGGCCCAACGGTGACCACCCTGGCCGAGGCAGGAGAAAACCAGAGACAAGCCATGCAATGCCTGCTTTGCGGCAAGTGGGAGTTTGTCCTCGAAAGGTCGGAAGATCGCCCCTGGATAGCGGGCAAGGCCAGAGGGCCTGTCGTGGGGGGAAATCTGACCACCCTGTGTCACCTGATAGGGACAAGGTTTGCTCCCCGCTTTTCAGGGTGTATAGTCCTGCTGGAAGACTGCGGTGAAAAAGCCTACCGGATAGACCGGATGGTCTTCCAGATGCTTCGGGCCGGGTGCTTTGAGGGCCTGTCCGGACTGGCCCTGGGGCGCTTCAGTGATTGCGACGATCCCGGGGCCGTGGATGATATCTTCATGTCCCTGGCCCGGGAGCTGGAGGTGCCTCTTCTGGCCGGGCTTCCGGTGGGGCACCGGGGGCCGAACGCGCCGTTTGTCTACGGCGCTCCGGCCGAACTGGACCCGGCCGGGGGAAGACTGTACTTTTATGCAGATTGCACTGATCGACCGTGACCCATGACCGTAGCCAAATACCAGCCATGTCATGACCTCGATCCCGGAGGCATACTTTCCGGGGCCATGGAAAAGGCCATCCGGGATGGTGTTTTCCCCGGAGCGGTGTTGCTGGTGGGAAGGGCAGGCCGGGTAGTCTTTCATGAGGCTTTCGGCACCACCGGTGCTGCAACTTCCGCCAAGGTCGATTGCGGGACTGTTTACGACCTTGCCTCTTTGACCAAGCCACTTGCAACCTCACTGGCGGTCATGGCCTTGCTCAAAGAGGGCCTGATGGATCTGGATCAGCAGGTGGGCGACCTGCTTCCCCGGCTTGCCGCAACCTCGAAAGGGGCCATCACCGTGCGCCAGCTGCTTGCCCATCGCAGCGGCCTGCCGGCCTGGCGGCCGTATTTCCAGACCCTCCGCCTGCTGCCACCCGGACAACGCCGGAATGGTTTGAGGAGGTTGTTGGCCGAAGAAGACCTTGAAGCTTTGCCGGGAGCAAAGACCTGCTACAGTGATCTGGGCTTCATGCTGCTTGCCTGGATTGTGGAGGAGGTTTCGGGCCAGCGGCTGGATATTCTGGTTCGGAACTCCTTTTACAAACCCCTGGGACTGGAGAGGGAACTTTTTTTTGTCGATCTTTTGCGTCCCCGGCCCGAGCGCAGGTTTGCCGCCACGGAAAACTGCCCGTGGCGGGGAAGGGTCCTGCTGGGGGAGGTTCACGACGACAACGCCCATGTGGCCGGCGGAATCGAGGGCCATGCCGGGCTTTTCGGAACCGCCTGGGGCGTATGGAAATTGATGGAAGCCATGGCCCGCTGTTACGGGCGCAGGCAGCCGGTGGGCCCTTTCGATCCCGGGCTGGTGGCTGAATTTTTTGCCCCGCAGCAGGGCGGGCGCAGCCTGGGGTTTGACCGGGTAACTGCCGGGGCCTCGTCTGCCGGACGTTTTTTCTCCTCCGGGACGGTCGGGCATCTCGGATTCACCGGAACGTCTTTCTGGGTCGATCCGGACCGCGAAGTGGCTGTGATTTTGCTGACCAACAGGGTCAATCCAAGCCGGGAAAACGAAAGAATTGCTGATTTCAGGCCTGTGCTGCACGACGAAATAATGAAACTGGTGGCTGGAAGCGCAAGGAAAATAAACTGATCCGCAGGGGGCTTTTTTATAATTTCATCTTGAAATTACACTAAATATTTGGTAGCGGTCAGTATGTCGACAGCCGGATTCCTGCCGATTGTTGCACGCCGGCGCAGGGTGTCTGCACCAATACCGATTCGTTGAACGCACTAAATTCTATGGATTGAAGAGGCGGTATGAATTTCGTAGATTCCATTTTGGGCTTTTTCTCGAGTGATCTGGCCATAGACCTGGGAACTGCCAATACCCTGGTCTATGTCAAGGGCAAGGGGATCGTGTTGAGCGAACCCTCGGTGGTGGCGGTGAGAACCGATAACCGTTCGAAGAACAGGGTACTGGCCGTTGGCCTGGAAGCCAAAAACATGCTGGGCCGGACACCCGGAAACATAGTGGCCATCCGGCCCATGCGCGACGGCGTAATTGCTGACTTTGAAGTCACCGAAGCCATGCTGCGCCATTTCATCCAGAAGGTCCATAACCGGCGCTCTTTTGTGCGGCCGCGGATAATCATTGCCGTACCTTCCGGTATAACCCAGGTGGAAAAGAGGGCGGTGCGCGAGTCGGCCGAGTCGGCCGGTGCCAGGGAAGTATTTCTGATCGAAGAGCCCATGGCCGCCGCCATCGGCGCCAACCTGCCGATTACCGAGCCCACGTGCAATATGGTGGTGGATATCGGCGGCGGAACGACCGAGGTGGCCGTCATCTCCCTGGCCGGCATTGTCTACAGCCGTTCGTTGCGGGTGGCCGGAGACAAGATGGACGAGGCCATCATTCAGTACATAAAGCGCAAGTACAATCTGCTGATCGGAGAAAGGACCGCCGAAATCATCAAGACCACCATCGGCAACGCATATCCCGATCCCGACAAGGTGGAGACCATTGAGGTCAAGGGGCGTGATCTGGTTTCCGGGATACCCAAGATCCTGGCCATAGATTCCGAAGAGATCAGGGTGGCGATCCAGGAACAGATCGACGCCATCGTGGAAACAGTCAAAATCGCCCTGGAGCAGACTCCGCCGGAACTGGCGGCCGATATCGTCGACCGGGGCATAGTCCTTACCGGCGGGGGTGCTTTGCTGAAGAATCTCGACAAGTTGCTCAGGCAAGAGAGCGGTCTGCCCATCACCGTGACAGACGACCCGCTTTCGACCGTAGCCCTGGGATCGGGCAAGGCCCTAGATAGTTTGGAAATCCTCAAACAAGTCGTCATCTATTGATTCATGTTCTCCCGAAAGTCGGCGATGATAGTGGGGCTCATTATTCTGGTTGCGGCCAATATCATCGCCCTTTCCATCATCAGCAAAAAGCCATATCCTTCATACGGCATGGGCCAGATAGCCATTACCTGTGTGGCGCCCTTCCAGCGCCTGATAGTGCGTTCCACCAGGACGATGAAAGATATCTGGCGGCATTATTTTTCCCTGGTTTCAGTGGCCCGGGAAAATGATGAACTCAGAAGAAAACTTCAGCGGGCCCGGCAGGAAAGCAACCGCTGCCGTGAAATCCGGCTGGCGAACCGGAGATTGAGGAAGCTGCTGGCCCTTTCGCAGGTGGTGGACGACAGATCGCTGGCGGCCGAGGTGGTCGGCAAGGACCCCACTCCGTGGTTCAAGACGATCCTGGTGGACAAGGGCCGCCGCCACGGTGTAATCAAAGGGATGCCGGTAGTATCCCCCGACGGGGTGGTGGGAGTTATCATCGAAGTGGCTCCCGGTTTTTCGAAAGTCATGCTCCTTACCGATCCCAACAGCGCCGTGGATGCTCTGGTGCAGGGTTCAAGAGCCCGTGGCATAATAAAGGGCGGCCCCGAAGGCATGTGTCTGTTCAAGTATGTCCTGCGCAAGCACGATATAAGGGAAGGGGAGATCGTGGTTACCTCCGGTATGGACGGTGTTTTCCCCAAGGGATTGCGTGTCGGCAAAGTGGCTTCCGTGGTCAAGGAACCGGCCGGCATCTTCCAGCATGTAACGGTGGCGCCGGCGGTCGATTTCGAAAGACTGGAAGAAGTGCTCATCCTGCCTATCGCCAGGCGGCAGGGAGACAGCCTGAAATGACATATTTGTTTTACAGTGTCGTATGCCTCCTCATGGTGCTGGTGAAGACCACCCTGGTGCCGGGCCAGGTTATTTTCGAGACTTTCTATGATTTGTTGATTCCCTTTATCGTCTATCTCGGCCTCAACCGTCCCGGGCGTGAAGGTATTCCCCTGGCCCTTTTCTTCGGTTTTATCATGGACAGTCTTTCCGGCGGCACACCCGGGCTGTATGTCAGCATTTACTTCTGGATCATCGTGGCCATGCGGGCGCTGTCCCGGTACCTGCATGCCGGCAACTGGATTTTTACTTCTTTGGCGATAGGCCTGGCGGTGGCTTTTGAGCTGCTGGCGCTCCTGTTTTACCTGGCGGCAGCCAATCCCGATGTGGGCATCCCCTCCGATGCCCTCCGGATAGTCTTAATTCAGATCGGATGGGCCATGCTGACAGGTCCCTTGTTGATGTACTTCATAAGTGCCGTGCAAAGGCGTATCGACGCCCTGCGGCGTGAGGCCGCGGGGGCAAACTGAAGTCCGGAGCGCTGCCCTGCAGGCGGAGTTGAACTGACATGGATCCCCATCGATCCCATCTGGCTTCCGGTAAATCCGGCCGCGGGAATTTTCTCAACACTCCCGACAGCGAGTGGTTCAGTCAGCGTCTTTACGGCACGATGCTGGTGATGGCGGTGGCCTTTACCGTGCTTGTCGTCCGCCTGCTGCACCTGCAATTGATAGAGGGGCAGGAATATCGCCGTCTTTCCGAGATCAACAGTATCCGCCTTCAAAGCATCGATGCCCCGCGGGGATTGATGATGGACCGCAACGGCAGGTTGCTGGTGGACAACCGGCCGGCCTTCGACCTCAAGATAGTGCTCAAGGATGCCCGGCCGGTGAAAGATACCATTGCCAAACTTGCCCGGTACACGGGCCTGGACAGGCAGGAATTGCTGGACAAGGTTGCTTTGGCCCGCGGAAGGTCGGGTATCAAGCCGATTTTGCTCAAAAGCGATATCGGAAGGGATGCCATGGCCGCCGTCGAAGTTCACAACTGGGATCTTCCCGGAATAGTCGTTCAGGTCAGCCCCAAACGGCATTACCTCAAAAAAGGATTTGCCGCCCATGTGCTGGGATACATGGGCGAGATCAATGCCTCTGAATTGAGAAAGGAACGTTTCAGGGATTTGCGGCCCGGCGACTACGTCGGCAAATTCGGCCTCGAAAAAACTTATGAAACCATCCTCAGGGGCAAGCGCGGCGGACGGCAGGTTGAAGTGAATGCCTCGGGGCAGGTGGTCCGGGTTCTGAAGACGGTTCCGGCCCGGCCCGGCCACAACCTTGTTCTCACCATCGACTATGATCTGCAGGCCCTGGCCGAATCGTTGATGGAAGGCAAGGCCGGGGCGGTGGTGGCCCTTGACCCGCGTAACGGCCAGGTTCTGGCCATGGCCAGCAGTCCTGCCTTCGACCAGAATATTTTCATTAGCGGAATGAGCCGCCGGCAGTGGAAGGAACTGGTGGCCAACCCTGACCATCCCCTCGAGAACAAAGCCATCCAGGCCGAGTATCCGCCGGCTTCGACTTTCAAGATAGTGACTGCCATCGCCGGCCTCGAAGAAGGTGTCATCGACGAGACTTCGACTGTCAATTGCCCGGGCCATTACCGCTACGGCAACCGCACCTATCGCTGCTGGCGGCATGCCGGTCACGGTGAAATGGACGTGATTCAGGCCCTGGCCCAGTCGTGCGACGTCTTTTTCTACCAACTCGGGCAGCAGCTCGGGGTCGACCGGATTGCAGAATATGCACGGCGCCTGGGGCTGGGAAAGGTCAGCGGAATAGAGCTGGACCACGAATCCAGGGGGCTGATACCCACGGAGGCGTGGAAACTGAGGCGTTTCGGGCAACCCTGGCAGAAAGGCGAGACCCTTTCGGTTGCCATCGGCCAGGGCTTCGACCTGGTTACTCCCCTGCAGATGGCGGTTCTGATTGCAGCCGTTGGCAACGGGGGCCGTATTTACCGTCCGGTGCTGGTTGATATGATCAAGTCCGCCGAAGGCACGGTTGTCGAACGCAGCCGGGGACAGATCGTTGCGAACCTGGATGTTTCCAGAAAAAACCTTGAGTTGGTGCGGAAAGGACTGTGGGCCGTGGTAAATCATCCCAGGGGAACTGCCCATGCCTCGAGGCTGGACTGGGTGGAGTTCGCGGGCAAGACGGGCACTGCCCAGGTCGTGGGCAGAGCCGATAACGGCAGAGCCGGCCGCGAGCTTGCAGATCAGTACAAGCCTCACGCCTGGTTTGTCGCTTACGCGCCGGCGGACGATCCGGTCATGGCCGTGGCGGTCATGGTGGAACACGGCGAACACGGATCTTCGGCCGCAGCTCCGATTGCCAGGCAGCTGATCGCCGCCCGCCTGGCGCGGGAAATGCCATTGCCGCCAAAAGCTTACCGGGAGGCCGGAAATGATTGATCGGCGTCTTATTCAGTACTTCGACTGGGGGCTGCTGGGCCTGACCGTGCTGGCCGGTGCCCTTGGGCTGGTGGCTCTTTACAGCGCGGTCAACGCGGGCAGTCCGGCGACCCAGAAAATACTGTTTACCAAACAGTTGATATGGTACGGTGCCGGAGCCGTTGCCATGGTGCTGTCTTTTTTGGTGGATTACAAATTCTTTGAGCGCTGGGGTCACCTCATCTATACCGGCACCATTTTATTGCTGGTGGCCGTGCTGATCAGCGGCAAGTATGTTGCCGGCTCCCGGCGCTGGCTGGCCCTGGGGCCGTTTTCGCTACAGCCGTCGGAACTGGCAAAGATAGCGGTCATCATTATTTTGGCCCGCTATTACGCCCGGACGGCGACCACCGACGGGCTTGGTTTCAAGGAGTTGTTGCAGCCGGTCGCCCTGACGGCGGTTCCCTTTGCCCTGATAGTGAAGCAGCCCGACCTGGGCACAGCCATGGTTATCGCCCTGATAGCAGCCTCGATGACCGTTTTCGTCAAGATAGAGAGACGCTGTTTCTTTTCGCTGCTGGCCACCGGCGCCATGGCGGTGCCCCTGGTATGGTTTTTGTTGAAAGATTACCAGAAACAGAGGATTTTGACCTTCCTGGATCCGGACCGGGATCCCCTCGGAGCGGGATACCATATTATTCAGTCCAAGATAGCCATCGGTTCGGGGATGATTACCGGCAAGGGATTTCTCAGGGGGACCCAGAATACCCTGGAATTTTTACCGGAGCAGCACACGGACTTCATTTTTTCGGTCCTGGCCGAAGAATGGGGGCTGCTGGGGGCCGTGCTGCTGCTGGGGGTCTTTTTCATGCTGCTGGCCTGGGGATTGAGCATTGCCCACCGCAGCCGGGACCCGTTCGGTACCATTCTGGCCGTTGGCGTCACGGTGATGATCGCCTGGCAGGTGTTTATAAATATAGGAATGGTGATGGGACTGCTGCCGGTGGTGGGGGTCACCCTGCCGTTTGTCAGCTACGGCGGCTCTTCCATCATAACGGTCATGATCGGTATCGGTCTGTTGCTCAATGTCAGTATGCGCAGATTCATGTACGAATAGATGTGCCAATGCGAACAACCGAAGACCCAATTCAGGAGGAGCCATGAAAAAAAAGGAAAAGCAGAAGAGTTCCCCCGAGACCATTTCAACACTGCTCGGGCGGGATACGGTTATCGACGGAGTCTTGGAGTTCAAAGAGACCATCCGGGTGGACGGTCGGATAAAGGGCAAGGTTGTCAGCAGCGATGGCACGCTGATCGTGGGCGAAAAGGCGGGCATCGAAGCCGACATAAAGGTGAAGGCTGCCATTATAAGGGGGAAGGTGGAAGGCAGGATAGAAGCCAGCCAGTTGATCGAGATCTATGCCCCGGCGGAAATCACCGGTGATATCTGCGCCCCCACCATTTCGATAGACGCGGGCGTGGTTTTCAACGGTAATTGCAGTATGAGCAACAGCTTGGCGCCTGCGGGGCAGAAGCCGAAGGCGCCGGCGGTTAAGGTGGACCAGGCCAAAAATTCAAAAAACCTTTGACAATTGCTTGATCGGAATGGTATAGACCGCCGGAGTTTGGGCCTTTCTTAAGTTTTTAACATTTACGAGCAGTTACAATACCGGCGACAATCAAAAGTGGCAACGGAGGCACCCGTATGGTCGATATCAATTTGTCGGTGATCATACAGATCATCAATTTCCTGATTCTGATATTTGTAATGAATCTGGTGTGCTACAAGCCTATCCGTGGTATCCTGAGACAACGTCGGGAGACCATCCAAGGCCTGGAAAATGCCATTGAAGAGGCCATCAAGAAAGCCGAGGAGACCAATCGTGCTTTTGCCGAAGGAATCCGAGAGGCGCGGGCCAGGGGAAAAAAGGAAAAGGAAGCCTTGATTCAGGCCGCTGCGGCCGAAGAGAGCAAGATTATTGCCAGGATCAACGAGCAGGCCAGAGCAGAGCTGGAAGAGGTCAAAAAGAAGATCAGTCAGGATGCTGAAAAGGTTAGACAGGCCCTGCAGAAGGAAGTGGATGCCTTTGCAGAAGCCATCTGTCAAAAAATATTGGGGAGGACAGGTTGATGAAAATTCCTGGTATTAACCGGAACCGCAGGCTCCTGAAGTGCTGGGTCGTATTTGCCGTTCTGGCGCTGATGTTGCTGGGCGCCGGGATGGCAGCTGCCAGCGAAGGAGAAGGGCATGACGGGCATGAAGGGCATGCCAGCAAGGGATGGGCGGCGACAGACACATACAAGGTGATGAATTTTGCCGTTCTGGCCATAGGCCTCTTTTTGGTGCTGCGCAAGCCTGCTTCTCAGGGGCTCAATGGGCGCATCGAAGCCATCAAGACCCAGCTCAAGGAGCTGGAGGAAAAAAAGGCCGAGGCTGAAAAGCAGCTTGCCGAATACAAACGGCAGCTGGAGCGCCTCGATCAGGAGGCCGAGCAGATGGTGGCCGAGTATATCCGGCAAGGGGAGGAAGCCAGGGCGCGTATCTTGAAGGAAGCCGAAGCGACTGCTGAAAAACTCAAGGAGCAGGCCAAGAAAAAAATCGAGCACGAATTCAAGCAGGCCCGTATCCGTCTGCAGCAGGAAATAGTGGAAAAGGCGCTGGCCAAGGCCGAAGAGAAGATCCGCAAGGAGATTTCGGCCCAGGATCAGGAAAGGCTGATTGACGAATATCTAGAGAAGGTGGTGGCATAGTGAAAAATTTTGCGATTGCAAGGCGGTATGCCAAGGCGCTTTTGTTGATCGGCAAAGAAGACGGTCAGACCGAGACCTACCGCCGGGAGCTTGATCAGTTTGCACGGATGGTTGCCACGGACAAGGAGCTGTCCGGGATACTGACAAATCCGCTGTATGATGCCGATAGTCGTAAAAAGGTATTGCAGGCACTGGCTGAGAAAATGGAGTTTTCCAAAGTGATGCGGTCTTTTCTGGTTCTGTTGTTTGAAAAAGGCCGCATCGGTTTTATCGGACCCATCAACGAGTTTTTCCACAAGCTGGCGGATGAACTCAAGGGGGTCGCGCGTGCCAGTCTGGTTTCAGCCACTGAGCTTTCGGATGAAACCATCGAAAAAATTCGTGCCGCCCTGTCTAAGAAGACAGGTAAAGATATAATTCTGGAGGTGCAGCAGGATCCAGGACTAATTGGGGGCATCGTCACCCGTATTGGCGATCTTGTCTTGGATGGGAGCATCAAAACTCAGTTGCTCAATATGCAAGAATCTTTAAAAAGGGGTGAGAGTGTCTGATGGAACTAAGAGCTGAAGAAATTAGTCAGATTATCAAGGAACAGATCACGGATTACGATAAGAAAGTCGAACTCAGCGAAACCGGTGTCGTTCTGTCGGTCGGTGACGGCATTTCCCGTGTCTATGGTCTGGAAAAGGTAATGGCCCTCGAACTGGTGGAGTTCCCGGGACAGATCCTCGGCCTGGTGCTCAACCTTGAAGAGGACAACGTCGGTATCGCCATCATGGGCGAGGATATCCATATCAAGGAAGGCGATATCGTCAAACGCACCGGCCGCATTGCCCAGGTGCCGGTGGGCGAAGCCGTGCTTGGCCGGGTCGTCGATTCAATGGGTCAACCCCTGGACGGCAAGGGGCCGATCGACGCCAAGGAACACCGCCGGGTGGAAATGGTGGCTCCCGGTGTCATCGCCAGAAAGAGCGTTCACGAGCCCTGCTACACAGGTCTGAAGGCGGTTGACGCCATGACACCAGTGGGACGCGGACAGCGCGAGCTGATCATCGGCGACCGCCAGATCGGCAAGACGGCGTGCGCCATCGATGCCATCCTGGCCCAGAAAGATACTGATGTTTACTGTATCTACGTCGCCTGCGGCCAGAAAAAGTCTACAGTGGCCCAGGTCCACGCCGTCTTGGAAAAACACGGCGCCATGGAATACACTACCATCGTGGCCGCCTGTGCCAGCGATCCGGCCACCTTGCAGTACATCGCGCCTTATGCCGGATGCGCAATGGGCGAGTATTTCAGGGACAACGGCAAGCATGCCCTGATCATTTATGACGATCTTTCCAAACAGGCGGCTGCCTACCGTCAGGTCTCGCTGCTGCTGCGGCGGCCGCCGGGACGTGAAGCTTATCCCGGCGACATTTTCTACAACCACTCCCGTTTGCTGGAGCGTGCCGCCAAGCTGAGCGACGATCTGGGCGCAGGTTCACTGACGGCCCTTCCGATTATCGAGACTCAGGCCGGTGACGTTTCGGCCTACATTCCGACCAATGTTATTTCGATTACCGACGGCCAGATTTACCTGGAGCCGAGCCTGTTTTTTGCCGGTATCCGCCCGGCCATCAACGTCGGTCTGTCGGTCTCCCGCGTCGGCGGAGCCGCCCAGGTAAAGGCCATGAAACAGGTTGCCGGAACCCTTCGTCTGGATATGGCCCAGTTCCGTGAACTGGAAGCCTTTGCCGCCTTTGGCAGCGATCTGGACGAAGCCACCCAGAAACAGCTTACCCGCGGTCAGCGACTTGTTGAAATTCTGAAGCAGCCTCAGTATCAGCCGCTTCCCATGGAGAAGCAGGTCACCATTCTTTACGCCGGTACACGTGGTTTCCTGGACAAGTATCCGGCTGATGTGGTTGCCAAGTACGAGGCCGGCCTTTATCCGTTCATCGAAGAACGTTACCCGCAGATCTTCGAGCAACTGAAAGAAAAACAGGAAATCGATGACGCCCTTGACAAGCTGATGAGCGAGGCGCTGGAAGCCTACGACGAGGAATTCAAAGATACCATCAAGTAAGTCAAGGTCCGGTAGCCGCTAGGCTAGGTGGATACAAATCACAAACGAATCGATAAGGGCTGAGCTTTATGGCGAAACTAAAAGAAGTCCAATTGAAGATCGCAGCGGTCAAAAAGACCAAGCAGATCACCAAGGCCATGAACATGGTGGCAGCCTCCCGCCTGCGGGGGGCCCAGGCCAACATGGAGGCATTCAGGCCTTACGCTGCCAAGTTCGCCGAGGTTCTTGGTAATCTGGCGGAAAGCGGTGGCGAAGAGGCAAGCCCTTTGCTGGTACCGCGGGAAGAGGTGAAGACAGTGCAAATCGTTCTTTGCACCTCTGATCGCGGACTGTGCGGTGGCTTCAATGCCAACCTGATGGCAAAGGCCGGGGAACTGGCCGCGGCCAAGGAGGCAGACGGCTGTCAGGTTTCATTTACCGCTTTCGGCAAAAAGGGCAGAGACTGGCTGCGTAATGAAGAAAAGGAACTGGTGAAAGAATACCTGGGCATAGTTGGCGCCCAGTTCGATTTCACGGTGGCGGCCCAGGCAGGAAGGGAATTGGTGGCCGGATTCCTGGACGGTGATTATGACGAGGTATTTGTGGTCTATTCTCAGTTTCTGAGTATGGCCAAGCAGATACCGATGGTTAAGCAGCTTTTGCCGATTCCTCCCATAGAAAAGGAGGAATCCCAAGAAGACGAGAATGCGCCCTATCTGGCCGAACACATCTGTGAGCCCTCGGCCGACGCGCTTCTGGATGAACTGCTCCCCAAAAACGTTCAGGTGCAGCTGTTTTCAGCCCTGCTGGAGACATCGACCAGTGAGCATGCAGCCCGCATGCTGGCCATGGACAATGCCACCAAGGCCTGTAACGAGATGATAAACAACCTTACCTTGGCCTATAACAAAGCACGACAGGCGGCCATTACCGCGGAGCTGATGGATATCGTGGGAGGCGCCGAGGCACTGAAAGGGTAAGCAAATACACCGCTTTAGTTTTAAGAGGAGGTCCATAGATGGCAGAGAACATAGGTAAAATCGTGCAGGTTATGGGGCCTGTCGTTGACGTTGAATTCGAGCAGGGAAAGCTGCCGACGATCTACACGGCGCTGACCATTTCCAACCCTGCCATCAACGACGAGGAAGACAACCTGGTCGTTGAAGTCGCCCAGCACCTTGGGGATAACGTGGTCCGTACCATCGCCATGGATGTTACCGACGGTTTGGTACGCGGCATGCCGGTGAAAGATACGGGCAAGCCCATCATGATGCCGGTGGGCGAGGCCAGTCTGGGAAGGGTGCTCAACGTGGTGGGCCGCCCCGTGGACGGGCTGGGACCTGTCAGCCAGGAAAAGATGATGCCCATCCACCGGGAAGCTCCCAAGTTCACCGAACAGGATGTGGAGGTCAACGTCCTGGAAACGGGCGTCAAGGTCATCGATCTGCTGGTGCCCTTCCCCCGCGGCGGCAAGATGGGGATGTTCGGCGGTGCCGGTGTCGGCAAGACCGTCATCATGATGGAAATGGTTCACAACATCGCCATGCAGCACGGTGGTATCTCGGTCTTTGCCGGTGTGGGTGAAAGAACCCGTGAGGGCAACGACCTGTACCACGAAATGAAAGACTCCGGTGTTCTGCCCAAAGCGGCCCTGGTTTACGGTCAGATGACCGAGCCTCCGGGAGCGCGCGCCAGGGTTGCCCTGTCGGCCCTGACCTGTGCCGAGTATTTCCGCGATGAAGAAGGCCAGGACGTGCTGATCTTCATCGACAATATTTTCCGTTTCACCCAGGCCGGTTCCGAGGTTTCGGCCCTGCTGGGACGCATGCCTTCGGCCGTTGGTTACCAGCCGACCCTGGCCGTCGACCTTGGTGAGCTGCAGGAAAGGATCACCTCGACCGACAAGGGATCCATCACCGCCGTGCAATGTGTTTACGTTCCGGCCGACGACTTGACCGACCCGGCCCCGGCAACGACCTTTGCCCACTTGGACGGTACGGTCGTTCTTTCACGTCAGATAGCGGAGCTGGGCATTTATCCTGCTGTCGATCCGCTCGATTCGACTTCCCGTATTCTGGATGCCAACTTCATCGGCGAGGAACATTACCAGACAGCCCGCCAGGTGCAGCAGATACTGCAAAAGTATAAAGAGCTGCAGGATATTATTGCCATTCTGGGTATGGAAGAGCTTTCTGACGAAGACAAGGTTACTGTCGGACGGGCGCGGCGGATCCAGCGCTTCCTGTCTCAGCCCTTCCATGTGGCCGAAGCATTTACCGGTAAATCCGGGGTCTATGTGAAGATCGAGGATACTATCCGCGGCTTCCGCGAGATCTGTGACGGAAAGCACGATGATATCCCGGAGCAGGCCTTCTATATGAAGGGCGGCATAGAGCAGGCGGTCGAAGCGGCCAAGGAAATGCAGACAGCATAACCAGATGAGGATTCAAGATGGCGGAAAATATTCTACTGGAGATTGTGACTCCATCCAAGGCTGTCGTAAAAGACGAGGCCCAGATCGTAATGGCACCCGGAAGCCTGGGTGAGTTCGGCGTCCTTTCCGGTCATACGCCCTTTATGACCAGCCTTAAGGTGGGAGCTGTCAAATACGTCGATGCCTCCGGCAAGGATAAATTTGTTTTCGTGAACGGGGGATTTGCCGAGGCTTTACCGGACCGGGTGACGATTCTGGCTGAATCGGCCGAAAGGAAAGAGGACATCGATGTTGCGCGGGCCAAGGCTGCCTTGGAAAGGGCGCAGAAGCGGCTCGAATCCAAATCGAATCCTGATATCGATTTCGAAAGAGCCAGGGCGGCCCTTGAAAGGGCCATCCACCGTATCAGGTTGGCCGAGCTACATTGAATTGATTACAAATCGACAGCCTGTAGAAGCTTCCAAAAAGGGGCGGCCGTGTGGCGGCCCCTTTTTTGCGTGGTTTGCCGGTGCCAAATTCGGAAATCGTCAGGATTGATTTGACGCTCGAGGCCAAAAGTTCTAATCTTAAAGCCGGTTCCGGGACATTTCACGGGATCGGCAGAGACACGGTTTGTAGATACCATCAAAGTTGTTGACTTGGATTTCGTTGGACGTTTATATTAACGCAATAAGATGAGGTGAACTGTTGGACAAGGAAACGGTTTTACGGCAGTTTGACGATCTTGAGGCCAAAATTGAAAGACTGATCGAGACCTGCAGGCGGCTTGAAGCTGAAAAGGCTGAACTTGTGAATAAAAACGAGGAGTTGGAACGACAGCTCCTTGAAAAGGCCGAGCTGCAGCAGCGGCACGAAGAGTTGAAGGGCTTGATCAGATCAAAAATCGACGGCCTGATGGACAGGCTATCCGATTTTTCGGAAAAAGAATAAATTTGGTTTACCTCTTAACACAAGACAAATGGGGCAGTAGAACTGTGTGGAAAATTTCGTCACCATAGAGATTTTGGGACAACCGTTTACGTTCAAAACGGAATCGGAGCTATCCGAAGCGCGGGCGGTGGCCGACTATCTAAAAAGCCAGGTAAACAGGATAGAAGATCAGATAATCAAACATTCGCCAGGCATAAACAAGCGAACGGTCTTGCTGCTGACCGCCCTGAATATAACGGGTGAGTATTTTGCCCTAAAAAAAAAGCACGAGGATTTGGTGAAAGTGGTTTCGGAACGCTCCCGGCGATTGATAAACGAGGTCGAATCCCAGCTGGCGTTTCATGAGGAGCGAAAGTGATGCAAAGAGCCCCGTTTGAAAAGTGTTTAAGGTTGGCAAGAACCAGGTTTGTTCATTCCAGGGACATTGGCCTTGAGTAAACGGATTACACCCCTGCCGTGCTCGTGATTGGAAGAAGTGCTTTGACCCAACACTAACAAAAACGGGAGCCTTCCCTGGTTTTGGTGTGCAAGCTCTGCCAGTACAGAGAAGCCTGAAGAAGCTACAAGGCGCCCACCTGGATCCTTGGATCAAAGACCTGCCGACACGGCACATGGCGGGGGTACTCCCCTGTCTCAGCCGGCTTTCAGCTTGAAAGCCGCGGCATTATGCCCGAGTTTCCGTAGACCGTTCCCCTTAATCCGCAATTTTCCCCTCATCATTGCCAGGCCTTACGCTTGGCATTCAAGATTACGCTTGATCCCGCTTCTCAAGCAAATTTATTTCGCTTTGAGATGAAGCCCGGAAAGTTACCCGGCAGTCTTTAACGGGATGTTGCCGAGCTGATAATTTTACAATCGGATCTATGGCTTTGGGAAAAGTTCAATATCATAACACTGCAGATTCTGAACCTTGCTCTGCAAACGGTGTCAGAATCGGTTTTCCTGGGCCGGGAGAAACCTTTCGGTATTGGATTCTTCGCAGAGCCATGGATAATTTCTGCCGCAAAGGTGCTGCCTTTGCCGATTCGGGCAACGTGTCGAGCCCCTTCAGGTTCCGGCAAATGCCGGTGACCCGCCTGCTGGCCAGGCGGCAAGCTAACTACGATTGATCTAAACGGAGAGACAGGATGAATAACTACACGCTCATAGGGACAATCCTGGGAATAGTCGTCGGGTTTGGTGTGGCTTTCTGGATCCGCACACTTCTTGACAAACAGCGGCTCAAATCCGCAGAGGATGAAGCCGAAAGGATAATCCAGGATGCCAGACAACGCGCCGATACCCTGATC
>Ga0256835_1001117_pt1 | contig 16827 bp, 19 predicted proteins | sample PIR30metaG_FD_185972 | JGI IMG/M metagenome (GOLD analysis project Ga0256835, IMG submission 185972) | Hydrothermal vent microbial communities from East Pacific Rise, Pacific Ocean - PIR-30 | ecosystem: Environmental > Aquatic > Marine > Hydrothermal vents | place: Pacific Ocean: East Pacific...
TAGAAAGCGTTTTATGGCGTCGGGGTCACTGGCGAAGGCCACGTCGCTCGCCCTGACCCAGCCGCGGTAGTCGGGGGCGAGGACGAACCACCAGTCGCCATCGCGGCTGCGGTGCAAGAGCGCTAGCGGCGTTAGCGGTTCCAGGGCGGTGTGCTGCAAGCGGTCGAAGCCGTCTTCGTCGTTCACCTTCTGGCCGCGTTTGGATGTCGGCAGCGCTCGCAGGCCGCTGCGGCGGATGGTCAGCCCGTAGCGATCTGCCCCAAAGTCGGCTACGTCTTCCAGGTTGCGGTTGGCCAACAGGCCGTCGCGCTTCTCAGCGGTTGCTTCTTCGCCGTCGAGTACCCGCCACCATTCGTCCGGCACCAGGGCGCTTTCGATCCAGCAGCGGATTTCGGGGGCCGGCAGAGGGCCGCGCTCGAGCGGTTCCCAGATGACTCCGGAACGGCTGGCCAGGCGCGGATTGATTTCGGCCGGGTCGAGGGTGGCAATACCGGCCCGCCATTTCTGCGCCCAGAACTCCGGGTCGTCGAGAGGCAGGCTGGCAAAGGGCGAAATGACGTGGCGCATGGCCGCATTCTAACCGGGCTGACAGCCGCCAGGATTGAGGCTAAGATGGAGTGATGACAGCGCGCGAACCCCAAGTATTCCACTCCGGCGAGGAGCGATTGGATCAGGCTCTGGCCCGGGTACTCGGGGTTAGCCGGGCCAAGGCCCAGGCCTGGATTAGCGGCGGACACGTGCGGGTCGAGGGGCGGATAGTTACCAAATCGAGCCGCCGCTTACGGGGAGAGCGGGTCGAGGTGAACCCGCCGCCGGAAGCGAGCGCGGCGGTGGAGCCAGAGGACCTGGAGATCGGCGTTCTTTACGAAGACGAAGACATAGTCGTGGTCAACAAACCGGCGGGGATGGTCACCCACCCGGCTCCCGGAGTAAACAGTGGCACCCTGGTCAACGCCGTGCTGGGGCGCTGGGTAGAGCGCGGCGACGATCCGCTGCGGCCGGGAATAGTTCACCGGCTCGACAAGGAAACCTCGGGGGTAATCGTCATTGCCCGCCACGAGGCGGCTCTCCGGCGGCTGGCCGACGCCTTCCGGCAGCGCTTCGTTTTCAAGCGCTACCTGGCGCTGACCGAAGGCGTTCCCATGAGCACCACCGTTATCGCTCCCATCGGCCGCCATCCGGTCCACCGCCATAAGATGCATGTTGGCGGCATCAAGGCCCGCTATGCCGAGACCGACTTCGAAGTGCTGGCCGAAGCCGGTGGCCGGGCGCTGGTCGAGGCCAGGCCGCATACCGGCCGGACCCATCAAATAAGAGTTCACCTCAAGCACTTACATACCCCAATCTGGGCCGATTCGACGTACGGTAAACCTTCGCCTTATATCGAGAGGCTGGCCTTGCACGCTTATGAATTGCGAATTCCTCACCCACGTACTGGAAAGATCATGAACTTTGCAGCGCCTGTGCCAGAAGATATGTCAACTGCTTGGCAAGCGGCAGGCGGTGATTGGCCGGCCGATATTTATCGGGCAGGAACCAACTTATAAATAGTTCCTCGATAATCAACGACGTAAAGCTCGCCGGCATCATCTTGACCAAAACTACTAATTTGCAAATTACCACCCAACAACATGCTCGTCCGCCATCCATTCTGCCAGCGGGCGGCCCATATAGCCCCTTTACAGAAGTCGCCAAAAATGTATGAGCCTTGTAATTCGGGTATAGCTTGGCCTCGGTAAACGTATCCGCCTATTACCATGCAGCCCTGTTGGTGACTGTATTCAATTATCGGGGGCGTTAAGCCAGCCTGCCGGCAATTTTTAGCTGGTCTAAAGCAGTGATTGCCTTCCATTATGCTCCAGCCAAAATTTAGCCCGCCATTTTCTCCTGGTGGAGCAGGAATAAAGTCGATTTCTTCCCAATTGCCTTGACCAATGTCGCCGATATAGAGATCTCCAGTTTGCTTATCAAAGCTATATCGCCAGGGTTGGCGGAATCCGAGGGCCCAGATTTCGGGCTTGAATTTTGGTTCTTGAATAAAGGGGTTATCGGCAGGGATTCCATACGGTTTGCCGCGATCGATGTCTATTCGTAGCATCTTGCCAAGCAAACTTCCCGGGTTTTGTGCAAGCTGATGGGGATCGCCGTTCGATCCACCGTCACCGGTGCCGATATACAAATAACCGTCGGGACCGAAGGCGAGGTGGCCACCATTGTGATTGGCGTATGGTTGTTTAATGGCAATTACTACACCAACGGACTGACCGTTTTTGTATTCCTCAACGATAGTGCGGCCACGGTGATCGGTATAGTTAATAAAAAATCGGTGATTTTTAAGGTATTGGGGGTGAAATGCTAAACCCAAAAGGCCACGTTCGCTACAGCAGCTTATTTTTTTGCTCACATCCAGCCAAAGGTTCAACTTGCCTTTTTGGAGAGAAAATATTTGCCCTTTTTGGCTAACGATTAACAGCGGGCCACCCGGCTCTTGAGTAACGTAGATAGGTTTGTCTATGCCGGTAGCGAGTGGTGCTAATACGACTTTTTGTGCCAGCGCCAAAGACGTTAGCAATCCTAAGAGCAACAACAACCTCTTCACTTTCTACCCCAATTTGAGCATACCGCAATCGGCGTAACGGTGCGATAATGAGTTGGGAGGCGGTTATGGCCTGGGATACATGGGAAAGCAAACTTCAGGAAGCGCGTGGTCTGGTAGCGAAAACGCTCGGTTTCCAGCCGGGTTTGTCGCTTGACGTACCTTTTGGTTCGGTTGAAATTAAGCTGCCCGATGGGCGAAGACGCTTGCGCGGCTGCCTGCGTAGTGGGTTATGGCGGTTGGTTGAAGACGAAGTTTCGCTAACCGACGAGCTGCCACTAGCTGAATTACTGGAGCAGCTACAGCCGCAGGTGAATGGCAGATAGACAACGCCTCGACGTAGTCCTGACCGTCCGGGGCCTGGTCGAAAGCCGGGCCAAGGCGCAGGAGTTGATCCGCGCCGGCCGGGTCTTGGTAGACGGCCGGGTTGTCGAAAAGCCAAGTCACAAAGTAGGCGCGGAAGACGAGCTGGCCGTTAGCGGGCCGGCTCCCTACGTTGGCCGCGCCGCAGAAAAACTGCTGGGGGCGTTAGAGGTTTTTGGGGTCGATCCCGCTGGTAAGGTCTGGGCCGACGTCGGCGCCGGAACCGGCGGTTTTACCCAGGTCTTGCTGGAGCGGGGTGCGCAGCGGGTCTACGCGCTGGACGTTGGCCACGGTCAGTTGCACCCCAGCCTGCGAAACGATCTGCGGGTGGTGGCTATGGAGGGGGTTAACGCCCGCCACCTGGAGCATTTACCGGAGCCGGTGGAGGGAGTGGTAATGGACGTTTCCTTCATCTCGGCAACGCTGATTCTGCCCAACATCTATCGCTGGTTGATTGCCGGCGGGGAGGCGCTGGTGCTGGTCAAGCCGCAGTTCGAGCTCGAGCCGGGCCTGCACCAGGGTGTGGTGCACGATCCTGATTTGCGACGCCGGGCACTGGAGCAGGTGCGCCGGGCGGCAGCAGAGATTGGTTTCCGAATCTTGGGCGAGAGCGAGAGTTCCCTGCCGGGCAAGGGGGGCAACCGCGAGTTCTGGCTTTATCTGCAAAAAGGCGTAGCATAAGGCGTGCATCTGAGTGAGTATGAATTGCTGGAAGCCCTGCGTGAACCCTACTGCCCAATTTGTTCGCTGGCCCGGCGTTCTGCCCGCAGCTATTTGGCGGGGGTAGTTGAGGGTGGTGTCAACGACCCCGCGGTACGCGCGGATTGGCGGCGGCGAGGCGGTCTTTGTTCCCGCCACTGGCGCGATGCACGCGAGCTAGAGTCGCCTGCTTTTTCCCTGGCCATCGTCGCCGAGGATCTGCTTCGTTTCCAGATCAAAGAGCACGGTAAGGCGCCGGACTGCCCGGCTTGTGCCGTTGAGCGCGATGCGGAAGAGCGATACCTGCAGAGCTTGCTGCAGTTGCCAATGGAACAGGTGCGCCGGGCCTTGGCGGGGGGACGCGGCTTCGTTTGCTTGCGTCATCGTCGACGTATCCCGGAGGGCGAACTGGCGAGTATTCTCGATGAGCGTTTGGAGCTCATCCTGCGGGATCTGGCTGAGTTCCAGAGAAAGTACGACTACCGCTTTGCAGATGAGCCGATGGGGCCGGAAGGTGATTCATGGCTGCGGGCCATCAGAGCTTTGGGTGGGGATGTTTGAGACATTTTCACCATAGCGGGTTATGCTCTGAGCATGAAGCTATTTTTGGTTACGAATCAATTGGAGAGCGACGCTGGTTTGATCGTCGAATCGATTTACGCGGTAGCCGCCGCCAGCGAGGAAGAAGCGCTATCTAAGGCTGCAGCAAAAGCTAAAACGAAAGTCCTGCACCAACGAGTACGGCCGCTGGTCTTCGACCACCAGGGAACGGCCCTGGTCTGGATGGGTTCGCCGCAGACGGGTGAGGTGCAGCAACTCGAGGGGAAGACCAAGCGCGATAGCGGCATGCGCGACGGTCGCTGACTGAATCGGGAAACGAGCAGGCGCGCCCAGCTGGGCGCGCCTTTCTCGCTAAGACTGTTTTAGGTGGTTGCCGTTCGCCGCCGATGCTGGGAACGATTAAGGCGGGGTTTGAGAAAACTGAAGAGCGAGCGACGCGGGTAGTAAGTTTCACGGTAAGCGGCCAGGGCGCGCAGCCAGAGGTTGAGGCGGGCCGCCTGGGGGTGGCCGCGACGGCGCAGACGCCGCTCGGCGTAGCGGATTTCGGCCTCGAGCCGGTCGAGGCCGCGCCGACCCTCGCGGTTGTCTACCTCGATCAACAGGTTGAGCATCTCGCTGGGCATGGCGGTTTTCGGGGTTCGGAAGAGGCGCCGGATATGATTCATCACAAATATCCTCCTATTGATTATGATGGTAACATAATATACGAAAATACGCAACAAGCAACCACCAGTTATGTATTGACCGAAATACTTTAAGGTAGTAGCATAACCAAAAGGAGGTGCCATGACTCTAGCGGAACGCTTTCGGGAGCTGCGCAAGGAACGCGGCTGGCGCTTGAAGGACGTGGCCGAGATTACCGGCCTTTCCATTCCCTACCTTTCCGATCTTGAGCGCGACCGAACCAATCCCAGTCTGGACACGCTGCGAACACTGGCCAAAGCCTACGAGATGACCGTTCACGACCTGATGGCTCCGGTCGACTTCTACGGTGAGCGGACGCCAGCCTCATTGCCACGTGGTCTGACGGAGCTGATAGACGATCCGGTTCTGGGCGCCGAGATCACCCCCGACTGGATCGAAACTCTCTCACGGATCGAGCTGCGCGGCAAACGACCTGAGAGTAAGCACGACTGGTACGAAATCTACCTGCACCTAAAGCGCGTCCTGGAGGGATAGAGTGGCGTCTGCGGGCGCTAGCGAGCTGCGCCGGCAACTTGCGGAGCGGGTGCTGGAGCTGGCGGCGGCGTATCGCCGTCTGCATCGGCCTTTGACTCTCGACCGGCTGGCAGCGGGGGTTGGCTACCGCTGGCGCGAAGCTCCCCTGGCCGGTCGCGACGGGCTTCTGGAACCGGCCAGCAAGACGATTTTGCTGGCCGCCGGGCAGCCCGCCACCCGGCAGCGCTTCACCCTGGCTCACGAAGTCATGCACCACCTGATCGAAAGCGACGGCGACCTCCTCTCGGACCTGCACGACGTCTACGAAGGACGGGCTTTGGAAGTAGCGCTGGAGAGGCTTTGCAATCTGGGGGCGGCCGAGATGTTGATCCCCGGCGAGCAGGTCGCGCGGGAGGCGGCCGCTGCCGGGCCCAATCCCCGTTTGGTCTGGGAGCTGGCGGGCCGCCATGGAGTGAGCGAGGCGGCGGCGGCCGTGGCTCTGAGCCGGGCCCTTGGCCCTAGAGCCCAGGTATCGATTTGGGGCGGCAGGCCGCTGGAGCTCTATTTCGCCGCCGGTGCGGCAGCGCCGCGGCCGGGGCTGGTTCTACCGCTGCGGCACCCCTTGGCCGAGGTCAGACAAAGCGGGCTTCCATACCGGGGTTGGCTGGACCTACCCGGCGGCGGTAGTGGTGAGGTCTGGGCCAGGGGGAAGATAGGTCGCGTTTATATGGTGGCTGTTGGGGTGGCAGACGATGCCGGTTGACGGACCCAGTTTTGAAGCGGGAGTAAAAAAGCGACCGGCTGTCGAGTGGATTAATCAATTATTTTTCAGACCGCTGGGGTTTTTGGTTGTTCGTGCTCTCTGGCGCTCCCCCATCCGACCAGAGCAGTTAGTCATACTCCATGGATTTTTTGGTTTGCTGGCGGCGTTTTTGCTGATAAAGCGACATTTTTGGTTTTCGGCGTTGTTGTTACAGCTTGTTACTATTCTTGATAACGCCGACGGCCAGCTAGCGCGTTCGCGTGGTCAGGTGAGTTTGCTGGGCAGGTACCTGGATACCGAAGTTGATTTTCTGGTCCACCTGGCCCTCTTTGCCGCTTTGGCGGCGGTCTGTGGATTCGCTGCGGCCATCGTTGGCCTAGCCGTGCTGACTCTCGTTTTGAGCCTCGACTACAACCTGGTTCAGGCTCACTATGACGACGGCGAGGAGCCGTCGCCGGTCGGTCTGGAGAAGGCACTGGCGCGAGTCTACGATCTCTTGTTTGGCTGGCAGGACGTTTTGCTCCAGCGGTTGGAGAACTGGCTAGGTCCGCCACCGCGCTGGTTTTATTGGCTGCTGGCCAACCTGGGGAGGAGTACCCAGTTCGTTGTATTGGGCGTTTTCTTGGTTTTGGGGCGTCCCTGCGGCTATCTGGGTTTTTTGGCGGCTACCGCAGCACTAATCATCTTGGTATACGCTATTCGCATATGGCGGAGTATCCGATCCCCACGGTAGGTGCGCTGGTGCGTTCGCCGGCCGGCCGTTTGCTCTTGGTGCGAACCGAGAAGTGGCGCGGTTTGTGGGGCGTGCCCGGCGGCAAGGTGGAGCGGGGCGAGCGGCTGGAAGACGCGCTGCGGCGAGAGTTTCTCGAAGAGGTCGGCCTGGAGCTGAGCAACGTTCGCTTCGCCCTCTTTCAGGAGGCCATCGACCCGCCCGACTTTTACCGGCCGGCCCATTTCTTGCTCTTCAACTACTTCGCCGACGTCGCTGGCGAGGCGGTCGTGGCCAACGAGGAGATAGTCGAGTGGGCCTGGGTGGAGCCGAACGCCGCCGCGGCCTACCCGCTGAACATGTACACCACGCCGTTGCTCGATAAGTACCTGGAGGCGGCGGATGGCTAGGGTGGCGCTGGTAACCGGGGCCGCTCGCGGCATTGGCCGGGCGCTAGCGCTGGGTCTGGCGCGGCGCGGTTTTGACGTGGCGGTTCACTACCGCCATAGTCGTTCGGAGGCGGCGGCAACGGCGGCCGAGGTAAAAAAACTGGGTCGGCGGGCGATAACGGTCGCCGCAGATTTGACCAATCCGGAGGAAGCGCGGCGGGCGGTCGAGCGTACGGTGGGGTTGCTGGGCGGCCTGGCGGTGCTGGTGAATAACGTGGGTGACTACCTCTACAAACCAATCGAGGTGCTCGAACCAAGCGAGTGGAACTACATCATCAACTCCAACCTCAACACCGCTTTTTACGTTACCCAGCCGGCGCTTTCGCACCTGCAGGCGGGTGGCTGGGGCCGGGTCGTCTTCGTCGGCTACGCCGGCGCTGGCCAGATGGTGGCCAAGCCGCACATAACGCCCTACTTCGTCGCCAAGACCGGCCTGATCCTCTACGCCCGGGCGTTGGCGGAGCGGCTGGCCGGCCGCGGGGTGACCGTCAACGTGGTCTCGCCGGGAGTCGCCGAAAACTCGATGACCCAGCCGTTGGAGGAGGTGCCCATGGGGCGGGCGGCGTACTTGAGTGAACTGGAAGAAGCGGTCGGCTTCTTCGTTTCCGAAAAGGCCGACTACGTCACCGGCCAGGTGCTGGAAGTATCCGGCGGCTGGAACCTGTAAGGAGGAGGCCGTGTCTAAACGCGTACAACTGGAAGACAGCGACGTTAGCTTCGAAACCGTTTCGGACCTGGAAGCCATGACCGACCTGGCGCAACGCTGGATCCGGCTGATCGGCGAAGACCCGCAGCGCGAAGGCTTGGTTGACACTCCCCAGCGGGTGGCCCGCGCCTGGGCGTTTTTGACCCGGGGTTACCAGCAGACCCTGGATCAGGTGGTCAATCAGGCCGTTTTCGCAGCCGAAGGTTCGGAGATGGTGGTCGTCAAGGACATCGAGTTCTATTCGATGTGCGAACATCACATGCTGCCTTTTTTCGGCCGGGTGCACATAGGCTACATTCCCCGCAAGAAGATTTTGGGCCTTTCCAAGTTCGCCCGTATCGTCGACATGTATTCCCGCCGCCTGCAGCTGCAGGAGAGGCTGGCTACCCAGATTGCCGACGCCATAGTCGAGGTATTGGAGCCGCTGGGCGTGGGAGTGGTAATCGAGGGCACCCACCTTTGCATGATGATGCGGGGGGTGGAAAAACAGCAGTCAACAACCGTTACCTCAGCCATGAGAGGGAGTTTTAGGAATGATCAAAAAACGCGTTCAGAATTTCTTTCTTTAATTAATAATAATTTATAGCGCCGCAACTAAATTTCCTGCTGGATTTAGGGTATAAATTTGCAAGTTTACCTTGGCGGCTATCTCATCAGCGGAACTGGTTAGTGCTAATGGTGTGCCAGCTGGTAGTAAAAAGTTATACTCTAATCTTTCATTTGCTGGCAACAACCAGCCTTCTGGCAGCTTTTTTGGGGCGTGTACTGGAGCCATAAAGAAGCGCCTTTCACCCAAGCGGAGTTCCAACGGCGGGCTGTCTTGTAAGATGCCTGACAATGGTGCGAAAACGTAAAGCTCCCCTGAAATATTTAAGATAGTATCTGTTTCTAGCGGCTCAAATTCCAGCCAAGTTGTTTCTGCCGTGTATTCGGAGCGCATAATTAACCAAGAGTCTTCGTGCCTTTCCAGACCCGGACCCCGAATTTTACTTTTTAACAAGGGGGCGTTTTCCCCTTTGGCGACTTTTTTCGTTGGAAGATTCTCCCCTTCTCCCGAAAGGAGGGCGGCCGCATAATGTTTTCCTGCTCGTGAAGCTATTTGGGCCAGATTGATCGATTCGCCGGCCTGAAGGCGGTGCCAACCGGCTAACAATGTTTTGCCGGCGTATTCCCAGGCCGCCGCTGCCCGCTGGTGGTATTGGACTTTCAAGCCGTGGGGAAGGTCGTGTTCCAGGGCTCGGCGGGCTACCGGATCGGCAAAGCGCCACCCTTCTTCATACACCAGCCAGCCTCGGCGCTCCAGCTCTTCTAGATCTTCTTCCCCGCCCATTCTTCTGGCAAGATCCGGATTGATTTGTTCCGGGCAGACGCTAATCCGCTCGAGAGCCAATCGACTCTTTCTCCGCAAGCGGCGTGATTCAATTTTATATACTGCACGATACTTTAGTGGCATTTCGTGACTGGCGCGAACCATTTCTTCCAGTAGCTCGTCGCGCCCGTGCGAACGCAGATAAAAACGAGCTGCGTCGACAAAATCCAGCTTATTCAATAACCCGGCGGCCTCGGCAAAGCTGAGTCGGGGCACTTGAAGATAGCGGGTTCGTTCTGCGGGGTAAACAGCTCGCAGGCCGAGCAGCAACCCCGGTTCTTCTCCCAGGGCTGGTCTGGCGACGACCAGCACTCTAGGCCAGACGTGAGGTTTTTCTAGCTCCTCAAAGGTGGGTAGGGGTTCTTCCAAATAAACCATGCCAGCCGCTCCAGACCTCCACCCTTCGTAGAATGGCAAGTTCAACCTCTCTGCCAGGGCCCTTGCCAAACGACGTTTGCCGACACCAATAGGTCCGGCGAAAATCCACAGGCCCGGGACGGGAAGTTCGCCAGCCAGTCGACGCGCCGCTTTCAAGAGGAGCTGTGGTTCATGACGAAATTCTACTTCGAAACGTTTACGAGTAATCCAGTCGTCAAAGTCGGGAGTGATACCCTCCAACCCTTCAAGGGCTTCGCCTGTTTGGCGGGATATGTCAAGAACCACACCATCTGGCAGACTTAATAAACCTGGCTGTGAGGCTATATCCAAACCATGTTTTTTTCGCAGATAATAGATTTCTGCCCGCAAATTCACGCTGCCTTTTCCGAAAGGCCACAAAAGCTCACTCAAATGTTCGCGCCTTGTAGCGCCTTCGAGCGCAAGATAGTAAAGCATTGCCAGCGCCTTGCGTCGAATATGCGTTGCTACCCCCTCTTTTTCGAGGCGGGCAGCGCCATACAATGGCAGGTAATAAGAAAGTAAATTCTCCAAACTGCCTCCGCAGCTACGCGTGAAGCCAGGCGTGAACTGCCGTTAGCCAAGTATTAACGTCAATCAACCATATTCTACCAAAATCCTCCTGGCGCGAACAAAAAAGAATTCACAAAAAAATCACGGCAGTAAGGATAGCGTGGCATTGGTACGAATAACGCTGATGGAGGTGAGTTATTGGCTGATTGTATTCAAGAACCAATGGTGGGGAGATTCTCGGCAATCGAGGATTAAAGAGCAGGCAGCACGAAAGCATATAGGAGGAGGTAGACGATGAAGAAAGTCATATTGTTGGTCATCTTTGCGCTACTAGGTGCAGCACTGGCTACCCAGCCGACTAAGTCATGGGCGATAAACAAAGGCGGCAGCAACTCGGTGTCACTTAACGAAACCATTAAGGTTACGATTCCTGTTCGTTATGCTTTGCACCTGACGGATACTTTTTGGAAGTTAAATCTTAAAAAACCGGAAGCTGGCACCGACTACACGTTCAATCCCAATGAGTGGGCTGCTCCAGAGGATGGCTGCTACCTGGTTCCAAAGACCATAACCAGCGGCGATCAGCTTAAGGCGTTCTTGGTACAAGGCGGCGTACTTAAGGGCATGGATAGCTATCCAGCCATCAAAGACTTCAATGATGACGGGAAGATCGAGGATACCGAAAAAGGCACCTTAATCTGCGTTCACCACAAAATCCTGCAAAAATTTAGCAATAATCCCGAAGGCTGGAAATTGCTAATATCGGTAACCGGCAACCCCTCGAGCGGCTTCGGTTACTTTGGCATGGCCGACCACGTTTTGCCCGCCGGTGACTGGGGCTACTTCTATACCAAGAGCCTGCCGGTAAGTGAGCAGCAGGTAGCTTATGGCGAAGGCACCACCGGCGGCTGGCTCGACGACGACATCGTCGAAGCCTTCTGGTTTGATGGTACCGAGGCTGCGGGGAATTACAAGCTGACGGTTACCTTCACCCTGGCAGGACTTTAGCCGCTGAGCTCGGGGCCCGGCCTGGCCGGGCCCTAGCCCCTTAGGAGGTTGCCATGAAACGCATTGGCATTATCTTAGTTGCCTCGCTGGGGTTGATGGTTGGCCTTGGCTATGCCTGTTGCGATCAAATTCATACTAGTGGAAATGGGGAGCACTGGATTAGCTGCCAGCATAAGGTGAATTTGAAAGAAAACATCAAGCTCACCATCCCCAAGCGACTGGCCTTGCATTTGACCGAGACCAGCTGGATTCTCGATCTTAATTCGCCGCCAGCGGGTGATATCGAAAGCGGTGAGGGCTGCTTCTTGGTGCCCAAGAACTTTAGCGGTACCCCCCAAGACTTGCTCGATATGCTTGAGGCACACAAACTGACTCCTGCCGATACTTACCCAGCGATCGTTGACATCAACGATGACGGTCAGATCACCAACGATGAAAAGGGTACCCTGGTCTGCTTTAACAAAAAGGTCTTACAAAAGTTTTGCAACAATTGGCAGATTGGGTACAACTACGGCTGCGAGTTTGATCTGAAAGTCAATATGGTATTTCCCCAAGGCGTCACAGGAGGTTATGGCCGCTTCTTCTTCTACGACGACGTTACTCTGCCGGAAGTTGGCGAGGTTGCCTATGCTCCTTTCGTGGAGATAGTTCCCGGAGAGAACGATGACGCCGACCCGATCCAGATGCTGCGGGTTAGAGGGGCGCGTTTTCCCGGCTGGCTTGATGATTACATTACCGAAGGCTTTTGGTTCGATGGTTCGGAGCTACCGGGTACTTACGAGTTCAATGTAGTTTTCATGCTGACGGCAATCTAGCATCATCCCCCTGTCTTACTCTGTGACTGTAAGACAGGGGGATACAATCGCCTCAAGGAGGTAGTAATGAAAACTTTGCGCGCTGTCATCTCGATTGTCGTTTTCCTTTCGTTAGCGGCGGCACAAACAGGAGTAGGCGTCAGCCCGCCGCGGGTAATAATTGCAGCTGAGCCAGGTGAAACCGTTCAAGGAATGGTAGTTGTCGATCATCCCGGTAACGATGCCCCGATGAAAGTTGATATTGGCTTAAGCGACGTTGCGGTGCAACCAAATGGCGAGCCAGTCTACCTGGATCCCGGCAGCATTCCCCAATCTGCTGCTACTTGGATCTCGGTCGCTCCGCCCTCGTTTATGCTTTCTCCAAAAGAGGCGCGAGAAATTCATTACGCGGTTCATGTACCGGATAACTGCAATGACGGAACGTACTGGGCGGTGATATTCTTCGATTCTGGGCCAGTTGAGAACCAGCAATCCGATGGTGTAGGTGTAAAAATGCGGGTTCGAGTTGGCCATGTTGTGTACGTCAATGTTGGAAGAATCGTCAAAAGCGGCGAGATCCGCGGCGTTCGGTATCAGCCACCGACGGCCCGTAATCCAGCTGAAATTAGAGTGCGATTTCGCAATACCGGAAATGGATTAATGCGATTAAATGGATACGTTGAACTCCATGATTTAGAAGGAAACACTGTCACCAAAGCGACTATTAACAATGCGGCCAGTTTGCCAGGTTACGAATATGAAATACCGGCACAGGTAAAAAGCAAACTGCGGAGCGGCGACTACCTAGCTTTAATAATGATTGATTACGGCGGAACCGAGGCCATTATTGGTGAGGGGAGGGTGCACGTGCCATGAAGAAGGCCTATTTAGCCGCAGCCATGCTATTCGGCATATTTGCGTGGGCCCAGTTGCCATTACAGCTAGAATTTCCTGCTGGCTCGTCTTTGCAAATTTCGAGCCGGGAAATTGTCTTTGACTTGAGTAAAAGCGGGTTCCCGCCCCGTGAGTTGCCGGCTTTTTATTACCCCGTTAAACCAGCGGAAGGTTTGAACCTGCGTTTATTTAGCAACCTAGACGGGGGGTGGGCTTTAGCCGCCGAATTACAACCGCTAGTTGCTAGAGACGGCAACTGGCTTTCACCGGAGAATGTCGAAGTGCGTTTAGACAACGGTCCATGGCTATCATTGGCATCAGAAGTCTCGCTACTGATTGGATCAGGTCCTACTGGTGGTTACCGGGAACATAAAATTGAGTTTCGTTTACTGGTCAGAGGAGATGAGCTGCCCGGCTCTTATCAAGGGGTTTTGGTCTTCAGTTTGTCGAGGTTGTGAGAATGCGATTTGCGCTGGTTGCGCTTGTGTGGCTTTTCTTGGCGGCTGATGCGGGAGATTTGCAGGTACCGGCGCGTCTGGAAGTTGATGATGGTAGTTTTATTAGTATTCCAATAGAGTTGAACGATATTGCTGAATCAATTGATTTGGAATACCCTCCAAATTTTAAACTTCTTTCTTTGCCAAAATTGCATCCAGGCAAAATATTAATTAATTTTTTCGTGGATCGGGGCACCCCTAGTGGTGAATATTCTATTTTTTTTAAATCATTTAATAAAAAAGGCCGCGAGCAGTTTGCAGAATGCGTTGTGTTTGTGCGGCCAAGGGTAGAATTTGCTCTTGAAGCGCCAGCGGGAAAAGAGATTTTACTCGGAGCAAAAGTTAAATATTGGGTAAACGTTATAAACACCGGCAATGTAGCTGATGAGATACGAGTAGAGTTGCGAATGCCGGACAGCGGAGCGACGATTGAACCAGACACGATCATTTTGCCAGTCGGGGGGCGGGGCGGCTTTTTGGTGACCGTTCAGCCGCGTATTGCTCAACCGGCTATTGTTTTGGCGGCCCTGCAGTCAAAACAAAACCCAAGTTTAACAAAATATATAAGCATCAGAACCGACGTTTTGCCTTTTGCTGGTGCAGATGATTTAAATGGTCGCTCGCTTCGCTACCATGTCGACTTTAACGGCGGGCACAGAGCTGAAGGATGGGAATATGGTGTCAAGGCCGGTATTGGCGGAAAACTTTCTGATTATGTATTCGGGTCGTTTCATGCCGAATATACACCTACCAGGCCTCGGTTTGGAGTCGACTTTAACGGTGATTGGGGAAAAGTGGGGGCAAGATTCTCCAATAGAGGCTATGAAACCTACGCTGTCGCTGGTGATTGGGAAGGGCGCTTGTTTTATACTACTGGCTCGCTCACCGGAACACTTTCTTGGCGACCGGGTAGTTGGAGTTTTGGCGTCGGCATCTCTTCCAGCCACCAACGTTTTTCGATTGGAAATTCAATTTCGCTCGGTAGATGGTTAAGTCTTGAGCCATACGTTTTTTTTGATCGATATACGATTACGAATATAAATCATTATGAAATCGGTGGAGAAATGCATTTAAAATTAGACTCACCGTACTGGCTGATTGGTAGCAGATTTAGTTACCAAGGTGGCATGTTTTCGGCTTCAGGGGAGTTCTTACGTCGTCGTGTGCAAGAGTATAGTTTGCGTGGTCGATGGTTTTATAACGGTAATACTTTTGGGGCGAGTTTGCAGGCGGGTGAGGCTATTAATAACGCATATTGGGCCAGCCAAAGTTTGGCGTTTTTGCGCGGCGACGTCAGCTGGCGTTTGGGCTTCCGCTATAGGGATAGCAAAACTCCCTGGAGGTTTGATTTAGGTTTGTTGGGGAATAACTTTTCTCCTGGGGGCTATGGCAACCTGGCATACCGTCAGAAATTTTGGGAACTTGGTTCGAATATCGAGTGGGATATGATTAATGGGGCTGATTATAATATATATACTATTTATAAAAATAAAAATACTCAGTTAATTCTAAATTTATCTTTAGCTCAAGAAAATAGTTTTTCAGTCAACTTTAATCATACATGGGAAGCGTGGGGGGTATCTGGAGATTATAAATATTTATTTTCAAAAAAATCGGGATCTGGCGCAGCCGAAATATCTTATGATGCCGGTCATTGGGCTTTAAGCGGTGGTGTTAGAGGAAACCCAGAAGAGCTAAAATGGTGGCTTATTGGTTCTTTGCAAATAGAAGGCGGGTTCAAGACTCCAGAAGCGGTTGTCCAGACTTTTGGCGGGCGCAGAAGCGGACGTATTTGGGGGGTTGTATTCGTTGATAAAAATAAAAATAATAAATATGATGATGGAGAAAAAAAGATAACTGGTGCTTACGTTAGTTGCGGTCCAATTAAATCACAAAGCGACCCCAACGGAAAATACAGTCTCGAAACCGAACCGAAGGAGTGTCAGTTAAGTGTGCAGGATCCTGAGGGTCGTTATGGATTATCCAAAAAAATAAAAATAAAATTTACGGCCAACGGGAACCGTCGTTTGGATTTGGGTTTGGTACCAGTTGCCGGGATATCGGGCGTCGTTTGGCTAGATCAAAATAAAAACGGCCTCCGTGATGAAGGGGAGCGGCCTCTGCCAGGTGTCGAAGTAATACTCGCTGGCCCTGGTGGATTTACGGCTTCGAGATGGAGTGACGCTCGTGGTAGATTTTCTATTAGCTATCTTCCTCCAGGACATTATCAAATTAAGTTACGGCAATCGAGTCTTGCCCGATTACAACAGCCCGGTAAGCCAATTGAAATTGTTCTGCAGCCAGGACCGTTGCCGTTTATAAGCATGGCGGTGGTCCCCAAGGAGCTTCGTAAGGTACAAACCTTTTCCTTGGACGATGCCTCTATTTACATAAAGCTCGGGCGGCAGGTGGCGCCGCCGGGAGCCGACCTGCCCTTGCGAGTGACCGTTAGCGGGATGGAAACCCCGAGCGTCTACGTTGAGAGCGGTGGGCACAAGGACGAGCTGGAGCCGGTAGGAGACGGCGAATACGCCGGCTACCTGCACGTTCCCGAGAATGCGGCCGGCGCCTTCTTCTACCGGGTGGTGGCCAGAAGTGACGCCGGTGAGGTGGAGCAAGAAGCGATGCTGGTAGTTCGGTCCGGCCCCCTGGCGCGGTTGACGGTGCAGCCGGCCTTCGTTGATCCGGGAGCGTCGGTGAGCGTAACCGCCAGCCTCCTCAAGCGGGTCGAAGCGGCCGAGGTGGTTTTTAGGGGCAAGGCTTACCCCTTACGTCGCCAGGACGACCTGACCTGGACGCTGCAAATCGAGGCCCCAACCGAGCCGGGCCGTTACCCGCTGGAGCTGTGGATCGGGGGAAACAAGTGGGCCGAGGCGGCCTTCCGGGTGGCGGAGTAGCTAGTAGTCTTCGTCCACCTCATGCAGTCGCTGGCCCCAGGGGCTTTTAGGGGCGTGGTGCTCGAGCACCAGTTCGGCTACCTCAGGGTCGGAGATGCGGTCGGCGGCGTAACGGGGGTGGTGGAGGCGCACCTGCCAGGCGCCGGCCAGGCCGCCCCTTAGCGGATAAGCCGGCAGCTGCGGGGCCCGCGATTCGAAAAGGGCGGTAAAGACCCTTTCCCACAGCCGGTAGGGCCTGACCGCCTTGCCGGCGTCGTGAAGGAGGGCGGCGCGCACGGCAAAGTCGGGGGCGTCGGGCCAGCGTTCCAGCAGGCGTTTGGCCACCAGAACGTTGTGCTCGCGGTCGCGAACGTCCATCGCCCGGTAAAGATCGGCCTCGTCGGGCCGGAGCCGGGCCAGGGCCCAGGCGTCGTCGGGGCGGCAGAGGTGCGGCAGAGCGCCGCGCAAGAGGCGCT
>Ga0256835_1001118_pt1 | contig 16819 bp, 13 predicted proteins | sample PIR30metaG_FD_185972 | JGI IMG/M metagenome (GOLD analysis project Ga0256835, IMG submission 185972) | Hydrothermal vent microbial communities from East Pacific Rise, Pacific Ocean - PIR-30 | ecosystem: Environmental > Aquatic > Marine > Hydrothermal vents | place: Pacific Ocean: East Pacific...
CTCTGAACCGCCTCGGTTGCGAACGCCAGGGCAGATCCCATGCTTATGGCGTCCAAGCCGGTCTCGTCGGAGAAGAGGTTTAGGGTCATCACCCAGCTCATGTTGTCGATTCCCAAGTTAGAACCGTTCATGGCTATGTTCTCGTAGTCCACCTCGGTCCTCCTTCCCTGATACGGCCCTTCCTTTATCTCCGTTATGTTACCGCAGGGCATGTTGCAGTTGGGACAGCCCTTCTGGGCGACCTTGTATATCTTCTCCATGGCGTTGCCGCCTATCTTATCGAACCCATCGAACACTCCCTCGCTGAAGTTATAGGTAGGGAGCGCGCTGTTCTCGTTGGCCCATTCCACGGTGAACATGGTTCCCTGCCGGACCCAGAAATCGTAGTTGTCCTTGGACTTCACATCCTTGTAAGCCTCGGCTCCCAGCCTGAGGACCTCCTTCGGATTATCGAGAGGTATCTCCTTACTCCCCCTCACTACCAAGGCTTTCAGGTTCTTTGACCCCATGACCGCACCCATTCCGGGCCTTCCGCCAGCCCTTCCCTTCTCCGAGGTCACCACGGATATCTTGACCAGGTTCTCTCCAGCCGGCCCGATCACTAGGATCCCCGCATTCTTACCGTACTGGGACTCCAACTCGTCCTGAGCCTTGTAGGTGTCCAGTCCCCACAGGTCCTTGGCCGGCTTTATCTCCACCTTGTCATCCTCTATCACTATCATGGATGGCTCCTCAGCCTTCCCGGAGACAATAACCGCGTCATAACCAGCCTTCTTCAACTGGACGGAGGCCTTAGTGCCTATATTACCGTCCCCGTAGCCGCCCGTGAGGGGAGACTTGGCAGCTATGACCATCTTCCCGCTGCTCGGGAGCGTTAATCCGGTGAGGGGCCCGGTGGCAAATATGAGCAGGTTATCTGGGGAGAGGGGATCAACGCCAGGTGGAAGCTCCTCCCAAAGCGTCTTTATGGCTAGACCCCTTCCACCGAGGAAATCTACAGCAACTTTAGGGTCCAGATCCTGTACCACGGTCTTTCCCCGGGTGAGGTCCACCCTGAGTATCTTGCCAGTCCAACCACCCTTCATTCGATCACCGGGATTCACGGCAGCTGAAAATTAAAAGGTTTTAATGCCTACGAATCCCGTGTGGCTCCACACCGGTTTGGCGAGGAATTCCGGCACCGTAAGGGCTTCAGTAGGGACTCTGGTGAAGCTTGGGCTCCTTCACATGAAGATGGCCGCAGCTCCTAGGACGGCTTATCTACTGCTCCCGGGCGGGTGCTTGGGTAGGTGCGCCTTCTGCCCTCAATGGATTGAAGAAGCCAAGTTAGCCAGACTGAGGTGGCCGCTGGTTGACGTGGAGAGAGTGGTCAGGGGTCAAGAGCTCTTCGAGAGGGTATGCATCCAATCAACCCTCAGAAAGGGATTTCCATCCGAGATAGAGAGCTTAGCATCGCTCTTCCGAGGTCCAGTCTCCATCTCCATAAACCCGGTGCATCGAGATATATTGCAACGCCTGAGGAGGTACGCCGAGAGGATAGGGATAGGACTCGATGCCATGTCTCCTAGGGTATTCCACAGGGTAAATAAGCCAGGATCTTGGGATTCATACCTCAAGTTCATCGGGAAAGCAGTTGACGTGTTCGGCAGGGGGAGGGTACATGTCCACCTGATAGCTGGTATGGGAGAGTCCCTCGATGAGGCCATTCACATCATGTCCTCTCTCTACGGAATGGGGGCCGAGGTGGCCCTCTTCTCATTCACCCCTGTGCCTGGTACACCAATGGAATCCCACCCTAAGCCGGATATCAGTTATTACAGGCAGCTTCAAGTGATGCGATATTTCCTGAGCGAGGGGATCCCCGTTGAGGAGATAGGGTCGTACGATCCTGACGAATACAAGGAGGCCTTCTTGACCAGTGGATGTCCCTCCTGCAACAGGCCCTTCTATAACGAGAGCCCTAAAGGCCCCATATACAACTTCCCGAGCATGGACCTGCTGAGGGAGAACTGGGAGAATGTTAGGGGAGAGGTGATGGCTGCCGTTGAAGACCTTAGGGTTCACTCCCACGGGAAAGTTCGCTGAGGTAAGCATAACGGGGCACTACTGTCCCCTGAACTGCCCGATGTGCCGCGGAAAGTGGCTTAAGGGGATGACGCCAGCTATTTCCCCAGATGACTTGGTCCGACTGGGTCACAAGCTGAGGAAGAAGGGGGTTGAAGGTATCCTGATAAGCGGTGGCCTGGGACCTGATGGAAAACTGCCGATGAGACCGTTCGTGTCGGCGATCCGAGAACTTAAGGAGATGGGATTCTTCATCAGCGTTCACACGGGAGTAGTCGGTAAAGAGGAGGCCAAGCTGCTCTCCACGGCTCGAGTGGACTTGGCCGATTACGAGTTGATCTTGGATGAAGGGGCAATAAAGACAGCCAAGTCGCTCACACTCACACCTGATGACTTCGTGAGGGGCATGGAACTTCTGATCGAATCGTCCATAGAGGTAGTTCCCCACATCACCGTGGGATTGCCTGGCTCCCGGGAGAATTGGTTCGAGGAGGCAGCTAACGTAATCAGGGAGCTCGGAATAAGGAGATCCGTTGTGTTGGTTTTCATACCCACCCCCGGCACCCCATTCGAGGATCACGATCCTCCCTCGCCGATCAGAGTGATCGAGGTGGTTCGCTTACTCAGCAGATACTCGAAGGTGAGCCTCGGGTGCATGAGGCCACCTTGGATGAAGAAGAGGCTGGACAGCGCTTTAAATGGTCTAGTGGATAGGATAGCGAATCCTCACCCTAGCTTGGGCCTTGATATAGTCCATGCGTGCTGTTCGATCCCTGAGGAAGTGGTGGAGAGGTTTGTATAGCTTCAACGAGCTAGGAAACTCACAACCCCCCTTAACAACGGGTTCTTGATGCAGTGAGCGAGGTCCCTAGTGGGATAGAGTGAGAGGGATTTCTTCACCTCGGCATCCAGCTTTATCGCCAGCTCCTCGATGGATTCTTTCACCCTGTCCAGCGGGAGCCCCATCTCGACGTACTTCAGGACCTCCCTGTCCAGCTGCACCCTCCTCTTGGCCAATTCATATGCCCTCTCATCTATGAGCCCCGTCTCGAGTTTGGCCTTGTTCAATTCCTCGTATGCAGTTAAGGACGAAGATACTACATCCTGTCGATCCATCCAGACCGTCCTGTAGTTTAGTGAGTACTTCCAGTGGTAGGAGGTCAGAGCCCTTCGGTAACTCTCTAGGTCCCTGAAAAGGATCTCATACCCGTACATCTCTGGACTAACGAAGGCCCTACTCCCAGGATCGACAAAGGGTGCTAGAGGTGAGACAAATGCATCCACCCTGCTTGAGATCTCCCTCAGTTTGAGGAAGTAAGAGGCCACTAGGTGGGCCTGATCCGGGGTCTGCTTCGGGAGACCCATCATGAAGTACAGATCCAACCTCTCGAATTTCAGCTCCTCCACATGTCTGACCATCTTTTCCAGTTGCTCGTTACCGTAAGGCCTTCCAAAAGCCCTTCTAACCTCCTCTAAAGGACTTTCAGGCGATATCTGGAGGTAAACCTTGTGAGAAGTCCTCCTCAACTGCTCCAGCACTTTCCTCGACGGGGGAGAGAAAAACTCGAATATCAACTCGTTTTCCAGATCCAACTCCCTGAGGAGCTTGGATACCTCCTCGACTCTATCTCCATACCTGAGATCCCCGACGAAGAATATCGGCATGGAGGAAAGACCTGCTATTCCCTCCACTTCATCGGCTATTGCCTGAGGTGACTTCAATGCCAGTCTGTTCCTCCGAAAGAAGCTGGAGTAGGAGAATTTGGAGCCACCGCATGTCACACAATCGAACGAGCATCCCTTGACGGTGATGACTCCCGCGATGGGCGCCTCTATGAAGGAACAGAAGGGGACGCCCAGCGAGAGGTCCCTGCACCTCATCAGGTTCTTCACCAAGACTCGGTGGTCTATGATGAATTCGTCCAAGTTATTGGGGATCCAGCTGATCTCATTCTCCTTAATTCTCCCGTTCTCCCTCCATATCACGTTAGGTGCCCTCGAGGGACCCTCCTCCAAGAACTTGAGGAAAGGCACCTCAGTACTGTCTCCTAGCAGAATGGCATCGATGAAGTCGTAGTTGGTCATGATCTCCCTTCTGAAGAATGTGGAGGATAGACCGCCCAGCACGACCTTGCTGTCCGGATGGTATCTCTTCAAGATCTCCGCTATCTCCAAGGCTCCATGCGCGTGGACAAGCCAGTGTAGATCTATTCCATAGACTTCAGCCTCCAAGTCCCTCAGGAACCCTTCAACATCGAACTCCCTGTCCCTCAACATCTTGGATGCTAGGTTGAATATCCCGACCTTGTATCCCCTCCTAGTCAGGTAGGTAGCGAGCGTGAGGAAGCCGTAGGGAATCATGTCGAATACGAAGAGGGAGGGCACCACCTCGCTTATGACAGTAGCGTAGAGGTAGCGATCTCTGAAGTCATAGACGCTAGGTGCATGAATTAGCGCCACGTCCACTTTCAAGCCTGCAGCACCCGGCGCCAGACTAAATGCTTTTTTACTTAATGATTCCATACCTCCCGATCTCCCATGGAAGACCTCTCCACAGGTTTCAAGCTGCTAAGAAATGCTCTTCTCCTATCCCTAATAGCCGTCATAATTCCTCTGATATCCTTAGGAATGGTGGGAGTTGCGGACCTAGGATCTCTAGGGTTCGAACAACTCATGGTTGCTCTGTCCACGGTGGCAGCGGCAGGAACCATAGCAAGTATCCTGAGCCTAGTCTCACTACTCCTCATGTACAAAGGCTGGGTAGAGATGTGCTACGGGCTTGATGAGCTGTTCTGCACGGTTAGTCGGATAATAAAGTACGGTACCATAGCAGCTTTCGTCCTCCTCTTGATCTCCATCGGAATGATGTATTCTTCCATTCAGGACATGTGGAAAAACCCGGCTGGAGCTCTCTCTACGATCTTAGCTGCATCTCCCCTGCTCATGTTATCCGGCTTAGCTGGTCTAGCGGTCTTTCTGTCGATAGTCTATGCCTTCTATAAGTTAGGTTCTATCTTAGGGATTAGCAACCTCAAGGTAGGGGCTGCACTCCTCTTGATAGGACCCTTGACCTCATTCTCCAATATCATTGCCCTATCGCTAGGCTTAACGGTGTTGGGACTTATCCTCCTGACGATCACCACAAATAAGCTGATTCATGCTGAGATAGAAGTGGTAGAGGAGGAAGAAATCGAGGAGGAGTACGAGGAACTGGTCGAGCACAGGAGGCCGAGACCCCTTAAGAAGGCGAGAAGACCGAGGGAAAGGCCGGCCTACGAGGAAATGGAAACGCCCTACAGGTATGAACCTGCGGAGGAATGGGTGGAAGCTCCAGCACCACCTCCTAGGCGCAAAGAGGTTGGTGCACAGCTAGTGGGACCCAACGGCTTCGTCGCTAGGCTGGGTCCGGGAATAAGGACCTTCGGAAGAAGAGATTTCGCTGGTTTCGTCCCAGATGAGGACCTCGACTACATCTCTAGGAGGCATTTCGAGATAAGGGGGACTTCACAGGGGTACTTCATAAGGGATCTTGGCAGCTTGAATGGCACTTGGGTCAACGGCAGGAAGCTCGCTAGGGGAGAATCCGTCAGACTAACCAACGGCTCAGTGATAGATGTGGCCGAAGTTGTCCGGTTGAGGTTCATCTCGAGCGAACCTGAGGACCTAGGTGTCCCATCCCTATGAAGATCCAAGGATCTCTCGGCTCCTATCACGTGATAAAGAGACTGGGAAAGGGAGGCTTCGCCGACATCCTCCTAGCCAGAGCTAGCGGAGAACTGGTCGTCATAAAACTGCCGAAAGACGATGAGATGTCCAAGATCCTACTAAAGGAGGAGGCCTCCATCCTGAGGGAGTTATCAACCCCCTCCCCCCACGAGCATATAGTCGCGTTCATCGAGTGGATCGATAAGGTGCCCGCTCTGGTGGAGGAGTACGTCCCTGGTCCCACGATAGGGGAGGCATACAGAAGCAGAAGGGCCACACAGAACGACGCGATAAGAATATCGCTGGGTATTCTCTCCGCATTGGAGAGAATACACTCACTGGGCGTGGTTCACGGAGATGTGAAACCCGATAACATAATCCTCCCGAGATCCCTACATCCGGTCCTCATAGATTTAGGCGTAGCTAGGGCTGTGGGCAAGAGATCAGTGGCGGGAACTCCTGGATGGAGTGCTCCCGAATTTCTAAAGGGAGAGGTCTCACCAGAAGCTGATATATACTCGGTCGGAGTTCTGATCCTCTTTCTTGTGTACGGAATTGATCCTAGAGAACCTCTAAGACCAGAAGATCTCCCGAGAAGTCTCTCAGATCACCTCAGATACGTTCTAGCAAAGGCACTAGAGCCGGATCCCAAGAGGAGATTTAGCAGCGCGAGAGATATGTCGCTTGCCCTCATGGGGATGAGACTTCCCCTCGAATCTGGACCCAGAATAGTTGTCCAAGGGAAGACAGTACCCCTTAAGGACAAGATGACGATAGGAAGGGTGAAGAGGCAAGGAGGAACTGGGAGAGCAGACATCAACCTACAAGAGATAGGATCACGGAGGACCTTACCTCCGGGTCCGCCTAGGGGGTGGATAGAGATAGTTAGAGTCGGTAATGAGTACTGGATAAGTGATAGAGGAGCTCCAGGTGGGGTATGGGTCTATGAGGGTAACGAGTGGATCAAAGTGCTGGATTATCCTTTGAAACACGGCCAGCTTATATCCTTCGGTCTCAGGAGAAGGGGAAGAGATGTGCTCCCTTACATCCCGGCCAGAGTTTACTTAAGGTAACTTTTTTACCCGAGTCTAAGGTAGGTCGCATCGATCGATCATGAGCGGCATCAAGGCGCACTTCACCCCCCCTAGGGCCGCTGGTATCCCGCAACCACCTGAGAATGTCAAGAGGATAAAGAGAAGGATAGCCGTCATGAGCGGAAAGGGAGGCGTTGGTAAGACCACTGTGTCCGTTAATATAGCTGCGGAGCTGGCTAAGAGGGGATATTCCGTCGGCATACTGGATACAGACCTCACCGGGCCTAATGTCCCCAAGGCACTGGGTCTCATAGATGTCCCCATCTACGCTACAAATGAGGGGATCATTCCCGCCGAGGGACCTCTAAAGATGAAGGTCATGTCCTTGGGGTTGATGGTCAGGGATGGAGACCCCGTCATATGGAGGGGGCCCCTTAAAGCGAAGGCCATTCAAGAGTTCGTGGAAAACGTTAACTGGGGAGATCTCGATTATCTGGTGGTGGACCTCCCACCTGGTACGGGAGACGAGCCACTCAGCGTTATGCAGCTCATCCCCCTTCATGGAGTCGTCCTAGTAACCACTCCCCAGGAGGTTGCCCTAATGGATGTGAGGAGGGCCCTCCACATGGTAAGGAAGATGGAATACAAGCCCCTAGGCATAGTAGAAAACATGAGCTACTTTGTATGCCCCGGTGGCGAGAAGGTGAGGATATTCGGTGAAGGTGGTGGGAGGAAGCTGGCCGAGGAGGAGAACGTACCCTTCTTGGGAGAGATACCCATTGATCCCAAGGTAGTTGAATTCATGGACAGGGGACTACCCATAGTGCTGGCCGATCCCGAGAATATAGTGTCCAAAGCATTCAAGGAAATAGTAGATAGGATAGAAGAACAGCTGATCGAAGCTCAATGAACTCCCTCTCCATCGAGGAAGTTTTCCCCTAGTTTTTTGGGATCCTTTATTTCCAATCTCATTCATGTATATGATTAAAAGAAAACGGGCTACTCCCACTAGTGGTGGTGCTACTTGGCATCGGAGGTTCCTCCTGTGTACATCGGTCTTAAGGGCATCTATGTCGCTAAGACTGCTCTCAGCTATATAGACGGTGAGAGAGGGAGGCTCATCTATAGGGGATACTCCATTGAGGACCTAGCTGAACACTCGTCGTTCGAAGAGGTCACTTACTTGCTATGGTTCGGTAAACTGCCTAACAGGAAAGAGCTGGAGGAATTCAAGGAGAACCTGTCTAAGGAGAGGGAAATACCGGAAGAGGTCGTAGACATCCTCAGGAAGCTTCCCAAAAGCTCACATCCTATGGATGTCCTGAAGACCGGGGTAGCTGCCCTAGGCCCCTTCGATCCTGACCTGCCCAACATATGGGGACAGCACATCCATGAGAAGAGGGCGGAGAATCTGAGGATAGCCATAAGGATACTCTCTAAGATGCCGACCATAATGGCCTACTTCCATAGGATGAGGGAAGGTAAGGAACTAGTGCATCCGAGGACGGATCTCAGCCATGCAGCAAACTTCCTTTATATGATGTGGGGTAGGGAGCCCAAGGAGATAGAGGCTAAGCTAATGGACGTGGCTCTCATACTACACGCCGATCACGGATTCAATGCCTCGACCTTCGCATGCCTGGTTACGGCATCCACTCTGTCAGACCTGTACTCGGCAGTAGTGACGGGCATATCGACTTTGAAGGGCCCGCTTCACGGGGGTGCCAATGAGCAGGCGCTGAAGATGCTGATGGAGATAGGATCTCCCGAGAGAGCCAGAGAGTACGTGAAGGCCAAACTCGAGAGGAAGGAGAGGATAATGGGATTCGGACACAGAGTATACAAGGCGTACGATCCAAGGGCTAGGATACTCAAGAAGTATGCGGAGATGCTTGCAAAGGAAACGGGTCAGGAGAACCTATTCAATACCGCCTTGGAAGTGGAGAAGGTGATGATCGAGCTCCTCGGGAAGAAGGGCATATTCCCGAACGTGGACTTCTATTCCGGGCAGGTGTACCACATGCTAGGGATCCCCACCGATATGTTCACTCCCATATTCGCTATCTCCAGAACCTCCGGGTGGATAGGGCATGTGTTCGAATACTGGGAGGAGAATGTCCTGATAAGGCCAAGAGCTCTTTATGTTGGTCCAATGGAGGCCAAGTACATACCCCTAGATGAGAGGTTATGAGGCTCAGGGGGTAAATCCCCATCTTTTTTGTTAAAAATCCATATATTATAAGAGGATTTCATCATCCTTTGAAAGTATTATCTCTATAATAGGGTATTATTACGAATGAAACGGTTTCACAGGTTAATCAGAAACTCATCCGCATCAACCTTTATTTAGGGCTACCAGAGGGATCACCTGATGAGAGCAACGAAAATAGCACTTATCTCGGCTCTGCTAGTGCTTACATTAATGACGGTGGCCGTTTCGGCTGATACAGGATGCCCAGCCGTGGACTCCTCCACTGATGTGGCGCCTAAGGTAGTGGAAATAACAGTCTACAGGATCACCGGGAAAACAGTGGAGCTAATAGGTGTAGTGGAGGATCCGGATAGTGGCTTAAGGGAGTGGATCTGGGATTTCGGCGATGGAACCGTTGTAAAGAAGACTGGTGGATGGTCTAAGATAGGTGACTCAACCTATAAAATGGTGGTGAAACACACCTACAACGATTACAGGAGTTACACCGTTAAGCTCCAGGTGATTGATGACTGGCTCAAGGAGTCCAATGTCAAGACAAAACTGGTCACCATCAAGAAGTCCAACTACAAGCCCATAGTCAAACTCAAGAAGGTAACACCCAATCCAGCTCAACCTGGTGAGAAGATCGTATTCGAAGTGGAGGGGATAGACCCAGATGGACATGTGGTAGAGTATTACTGGGACTTCGGCGATGGGAAGAAAGCTAAGGGTGCTAACCTCACTAGAGTGACTCACTCATACTCCAAGGAGGGAACGTACATAGTCAAGGTGAAGGTGAAGGACGATAAAGGTGCCTACTCCGATCCAGTCATTGAAGAGATCTACATTCACTCCCAGACCAAACCAAAACCGAAGAATAGACCTCCCGTTATAACTGCAGTCAAATTTACCCCAGCGGAGCCCTCCGTCGGAGTTCCAGTGACCTTCAGGGCCACCGCCTCTGACCCAGAGGGAGGTAGGCTCACCTTCCAGTGGAACTTCGGCGACGGTACAGTAAAGAATGGGGGTCCGCAGATGACCCATATCTACAAGAAGGAAGGGGCCTATACGGTTAAAGTGAGAGCAGTAGATCCTAAGGGTGCCTCTTCTCCATATTACACGGTTAGCGTGGCAGTAAAGGGGAATAAACCGCCTCAGGCATCTATAGTCGAGGTGAGAACTAGGGACAACATTACCTTCCTGTTCCAGGGCATGGGCATCGATCCCGACGGTCAAGTGGTCGCATTTGAGTGGGATTTCGGCGATGGGAAGAAGGTCGGTGGGGAGTTGGAGGGGAATTCCATTCCTCACAAGTTCATCAATCACACCTACACCTCTAGCGGCAACTACACCGTGAAGTTCAGGGTCAAGGACGACAAGGGCGCCTGGTCCCCTTGGATCTCAAAAAGGATCGTTGCTTTAATCCCAGAGAAGGTCAGCTCGGCTTCATGGGCGGGCTCCAGCTTCGGTAACTTGGAGGTCGCCGCAGGTCTGGGAACTCTAATAGTGCTAGGAGCCGGTTACCTGGCTTACAGGGAGTCCAAGAGCAACGCCTTCGTCGAGAGATCTAGGGAGAAAGTTAGGAGATCTCGTAGGGTGATGGTAAAGAAATCAACCAGAAAAAGACCCAGAAATGGGTCTAATGCAGCGAGAAGGAGAAAGAGACCCTGGCCAACCTCCTGATACCTCTATTGATCTTTCGTTTTTCCTTTTGATCTCCTTCCCCTGTACTCCTTCACCAAAGATACCACTTTCCTGAATTTTGGATGCTCCGAGCTGCCTAGAAGCTCGTACACGACTGACTCCGAGGTCGTTACGTAAATTCCCTCCTGAAGCAATCTTGCCAGCGTTACCTCCTTATCCTCGGGAAATGTCGACCCAGTGGCATCGCTGACCAAGTGCACCTCCAGACCGTGGGCGGCAGCGCTCAGCGCGGTCTGGAGCACGCATATGTGGGTTTCTATCCCAGTCAGCAGGACCTTTTTCCTCCCCAATCCGAGCAGCTTCTCCTTAATCCTCTCATCCCTGAATGCATCGAAGGAAGACTTCTCCATCTTCTCGCCTAGCAGCTCATCCACATCTTGGACAGTCCTGCCCAGTTTCTCGGGGACCTGCTCTGTCCCCACCACCGGAATGCCTAGGAGCCCAGATACCTTGGCCAGCAAGGTTATGGCGCCTACTATAGAATCAAATTCCCTTATTACCTTGGAGAAAGGCTCTTGCATATCTATAACCAGCAGAAAGGTGTTCTCAGGATCTAACCTCCCGGGTAAATAGCCTCCAGACATAAGAAGTTCGGGACCCCCTCTTCTATTAAGGTGTGGCATTCACCCATGGGGAGGAAGCCGCCCTCTCTGAGGAGGGAGAGGAGTTCCTCTCTGCTGAGAAACCTCGCGTAAGAATAAATGGATTCAGATCTCCCCCTCTCAGAGTACCGTCTCCCCAGAGGCGAGTCCGAGGGGATCACACATACGTAGAGGCGGCCCCTCCTCTTAAGGACCCTAGCGATCTCTTTGATGGCCGCATCTCTATTCTCTAGGAAGCAGAGGGTGACCACTAGAATGACGCATGAGAACGATGAATCCCTGAAGGGGAGCGATTCCGCCTTACCTTGGACGACCTCCAAGCCCCTCCTCTTTGCCATTAACAGGGGAGAGTAGGCGGCGTCCAACCCCACCTCCACTCCGAGAGGACCAGCGAACCTCCCAGTCCCGACACCTATCTCCAAGCACGGGCCGTCCTTCCTGAGCAGACTCTCCAAACAGGAGAGTTCGGCCAAGTAGATATCCTTATTCTCCTCGTACCACTTGTCGTATCGCTCAGCTATCTTCTCGAAAGCCTTCCAGCTCATGGGGCACCAGACACCTCAGTATGGCTCTGACCTCCTTCCTCCCCGACAGCCTATATATCCTGACCCTGCCTAGCCTGACCTCCTCCAGTATCCCCGCCAACTTCAAGGCTTCTAAGTTCCTCTCGGCTGAACTGTACGATATATTGAGCGTTCTAGCTATCCTACTTATGTTCATTCCTCCCGCCGACGAGGACAGGAGCCTGAGGATCCCCACCCTGATCCTATTCGAGAAGGCCTCGACCAAAAGATCATCCCAGTTCAAGCGATCACCTTACGGGATTATCTCCGTGGTGTTATCGTAGGGAGGATAATATATCTCCTCCCGCTTCACCACGCCCTCCTCCATGAGTGACCTTATTTCACCCGCTCTCGACAAGACCTCATCTATAGTCGCTTTGGTAACGGAGCACACGTCCTTGAAACCCTCCTCGCCCCAATATCTCTCCATGTAGGTGTAGAGGCATCTCCCTCCACAATACCTGAAGTGGCTGCAGCTCGTGCAGGGCTCTCCTATGGTGACCTTCCTCAGGACGCCGCTCTTCACATCGCCCACAACTGCCCACTCTGAGTCCACGGCGATGGGACAGGCCACTATTCTTCCATCCGGGAGGAGAGTGAAGGTCTCAGACCCCGCGCCACATGGAGGACTCCTCCACTCACCGAAGAGGGCCACCTTGGCTATCCCCAGAAACGGGACTATTCCGAGAACCTCTCCCTGCCTCATCCTCTCGACCCACAGGGAGACCAACCTCCTTATCCCGGGAAGATATGAGCTCTCAGCCCATTTCCTGAAGTCCCACGGCTCGGTCCATATCACATTCAATTGCCAGTGAACATGGTCGAACAAACCCAGCTCGAGCAAATGGGTTACCTCCTCGAATATGTCGCTGCGATCCCAGACAGCCATCCTTGCTATCAGGTCTCCGCCGTACCCGAGCTCCCTCAGGCGCCTGGCCGTTTTCAACACGGTATCGTAGTTCCCCTTGCCCCTGTAGTGGTCGTTGACTTCTCTTCTGCCGTCTATGGAGAGGAGTATGGCGTCGAATCTCAACCAATAATCCTCCGGTAGGTTATCGAAGAGCGTCCCGTTGGTTTGAATTATGTAACGCCTCCCAGGCCCCAAGGCGTCCATGACATTCTCGATCAGTTTGGGATTGAGCAGGGGTTCTCCGCCGTAAAAAGCGACATCCGCATCTAAGCTCCTGACTAGGGCCACCAGATCCTCCAGCTCGTACTGCTCCTTTGGAGGTACGAGATGGGGAGGGAAGCTGCCCCCGCAGTAGGAGCACTTCAGATTACAGAGTCCCGTCGTGGTCACTATTAGGAGCGTCATAATCGAACGCTCCAAGTCCTCTCCACATAACTATAAGCTTTACCTGACTTTTTCGAGGGAAAGGAGCTGAGTGGAAGGTGAAATGATGAACATCCTACCTTTTTAAAATAATTTTATTTAATATGCGATTGCCCTTATTATAAACTAACTTCACGTTAGAATCCAATATCTATTTTATCAAATTAACGGGACGAATAGAAAATCTTAAATACAACCTCCGGGTTAATTATCGTGGAGGAGGAATGGGGGGGGTGAGAGGATGATCCCGGGGAGGAGGATCGGACCTTAGATCCCCTCTCGGGGTGGACCTACCCTTCCACTCCTCCTCTCTGCGGGCGGCTTTTTTGGTAACGTGGCTGATGGAAGATTTATCAATTTCTTATCCGGCCCTTAGTAGGTGATTTCATGCTGAAGGTCTCCAAATGTAACAAGCTCCCCATGGACAGGCAACCTATTGAGATTGTTGAGAGAAAGGGCAAAGGCCATCCAGATACGATCACTGACGGAATAATGGAGCGAGTAGCTTTGGAGCTAAATAAGGAGTATCTCAGGAAGTTCGGCGGCATCCTTCACTACAATGCGGATAAGTCGCTACTAGCTGCTGGCGTTACTGAGCCGCAGTTTGGTGGAGGCAAGGTAATAGAACCCATGCTGATCGTCTTCGGTGACAGGGCCACCGTCTCCTACGCGGGAGAGTCCATAGACTTGGAGAAGGTCGTCGTGAACGCAGCCAAGAGCTGGATAAGGGAGAACCTCCGGTTCGTCGATCCCGACGAGCATGTCCGTTACCAGATAGAGCTGAAGCAGGGGAGCGCTGAGCTGACGGACATATTTAGGAGGGGCTCCAAGATAATGGGCGCCAACGATACATCCGCGGCGGTGGGTTACGCTCCGCTCTCCAGAACTGAGAGGGTGGTCTTAGAGCTGGAGAAATACCTGAACTCCCCAGAGTTCAAGAAGGAATTCGAGGAGACCGGTGAGGATATAAAGGTCATGGGGAGCCGGCACAACAACCACTTGGACCTGACAATAGCGCTCGCTTTCGTGGACAGGTTCGTCTCCAGCGAGTCTGAGTACTTCAGGAGCAAGCAGGAGGTCTTGGACAGGGTCAATTCCTTCTTAAGAGAGAGGTTCGCGAACGACTTCGATGGGATCGATGTCCATATCAACACGCTGGATGTGGAGGGCAGGGGAGTACACGGTGTGTATCTGACCGTCCTAGGCACTTCAGCCGAGGGAGGCGACTCGGGTCAGGTCGGCAGGGGGAACGGGGTCAACGGGGTCATCCCCCTGATGAGACCTAGGAGTTCGGAGGCAGCTGCCGGGAAGAACCCCGTTAGTCATGTGGGTAAGATATACAATGCGTACACCCACGAAATAGCTAGGAAGATAGTTGAGGAAGTGGAGGAAGTTCAGGAGGTTTACGTCTGGCTGCTGAGCAGGATAGGAAAGCCGATAAATGAGCCAGCGCTGGCCGCGGCGGAGGTGTACACCGAGGCGAACTTCGAGGACATAAAGGGACAGATAGAGGAGATCATAACGTCGGAACTCGATAACATAGGGGAGTTCGTCAACAGGCTCATAGACGGGATGGTCCCCGTCTACTGACCGCTCAGCGCCAAGTAGGTGAGGTATAGAGACCTCACTCTATCCTCCACTATTTCTCTGACCTTCTCCCTCAAGTACTTGGTGTATCTCCTCCAGTCGGCCTCGCTCCTCTCCTCAATTTTACTCACGGACCTCTTGATCTCAACCAAAGCATCTTTCAGGGAGCGCTTTATTCCCCACATCCTCTTCGCTACCTCTTCCAGAGAGACGGGCGAGACCCCTAGGAAGTCCTCCACCAACGGTCTCAGCTCAACCACCTTCCCCTCGGATCTCAGTCCTTGGAGCACGTAGACCAGGGTCTTCTGCCCCAGCATGGTGAGGTCCCTAGTGAGAGAAGCGAAGTCCCAGCATACCAGTACGAAACCCTCGTTAACGGCTTTCTCCAACCCAGATAGATCGTAGCTCTGCCCTTCAAAGAACTCCTTGGCTATCGTCTGGATACCCACGTCCTCACCGTCAAACGCGGCTATCACCCCGAGGGTCACTGCATCGGAGAGGGGCATAACCACAGCATCCATTGTCAGGATCTTGTGGGCCCTAGACGGCTTTGGAACGAGGAACTCCCTTCCCTCTAGGATCACAGGTATTCTCTGCTTCAACAGGAGATAGCTAACTGCTCTCTTGGCGAACTTCTTGGCCAGATCCCATCTCAACCCTGAGACCACTAGCTCGTAATGGGCCTGATCGTCTATCAGCATCATCAACACTTCAGACAGGTCGTCCGACTGGAAGTTTTCTACGTCCTTGAGCACCGCTGACCAATCTAACTGCTCAAGAAGACCAGCTGATTCAGGTTCATGGAGAAGCATGATCTTCTTATCCCCGATGTTCGTTACCTCGTAGGCTATCGCATCTATAGGTATCCCCCTCGAGACCCTCATGACCAGCACGAGCGTCGCTAGACCTATCCTCAGCCAGGTCAGGTCCTCACTAGGGTCGAGCTCGATCGATAGCCCGTAGGTGTAATCCCTATACACACCTCCGGTGGGTCCTATGACCGGAAGGGACCTGCTCTCCCTTATGAACAGGGTCTTACCGTCTAGGGGAACGGGCCTCACCTTGGAGGAGGTCACCCTCCAGTAGACCCTGTTGGGGATCTTCGTCTTTAGCCCGAACCCGTCGGTGGGGGGATCCACCACGCACACTACCTCACTCCCGACCCTTCCCCTGTAGTAATCGTCTATCAGATCCGCCCTCTCCCCCCACTCCATCTTAGTCCTCTCATACTCCTCTATCACGAAGGCTAGCGGATCAAATGAGTATATCGTGGAGTAGTTGAGGGGTTCCTCTACGATTCCCGTTATGACCCTCCCCCTCCTGAGGAAGTCGACCACCACTGAATCGTTGCTGTAGTCTATGGATCCCGGCTGGAACCTCTCGACCAGGTCGCAATGTCCTATGTCCTCCAGGTATCGTAGATTGCCGTCCTCCCTCAGCGCCCGCTTAAACCCGTAGGGTGGGCCGAACTCATAGAAGTTGAGGTTGTCCCAAACCCTCTTCCCACGTTGAGTGAGACCCGATGGGGAAATGAGCCCTAACTCCTTGAGGAGATCTATCTCCTCCTGATCTAGCTGATCCCGGAGCCTCGGATGGACGAACTTGTAGAGGCCCTCGAAGAGTATGGAGTACTTGTTCTTCGGGTTGACGAGGGCGACCTCCAAGGGAAGTTGGAGCCATTGCCCCACGGCCTCCACGCCCCTAAGGAGGAGCTCCTTATCCCATCTGTACATGGGGAAGATCACAGTTTCCGTCCACCCCAGCTCCTCCCTCCTGCCCTTCCTGCCCTCCCTCTGTTTGAATTCGCGAACGCTCTCAGGCATGCCTAAGTGGACTACCCTCACCACCGTCCCTATGTCCAGCCCTTGGGAGAGCGTCCTGGGGCTTATCAGGACCTTGACCCCTCCCCTCCGGGCTGCCTCTTCTATCTCCTCCCTCTCTTCCTTCGAAACCAGGTGGTGATGCGAGGCGACGTTTTCCAACCCAAATTCCGTTTTGAGTCTTCTCTTCAGACTTTCCGCAGACCTTATGCCCCT
>Ga0256835_1001119_pt1 | contig 16811 bp, 20 predicted proteins | sample PIR30metaG_FD_185972 | JGI IMG/M metagenome (GOLD analysis project Ga0256835, IMG submission 185972) | Hydrothermal vent microbial communities from East Pacific Rise, Pacific Ocean - PIR-30 | ecosystem: Environmental > Aquatic > Marine > Hydrothermal vents | place: Pacific Ocean: East Pacific...
CATACCACGACGCAGTTTAAACGAAGCCACGTCCCTTTTGGCAATGGTGGGCACGGCTTTCTGACCGGCAATGGCGGTCAATTCTTCCACCGCATGGTCCACCAATTTTTTGTCTTGCGTGGCTTTCCCTACCCCGCGGCTGAGGACAATCTTTTTGAGCCGGGGCACTTGCATTTTATTTTTATACCCGAATTCCTTCATCAACTCGTCGATGATGCGTTCGCGGTATTCTTTTTTCAGTCTGGGTTCGTAGTTCATGGCTTAAATTTGTTCTCCTGATTTTTTGGCATAACGGATTTTGTTTCCATTCTCGTCAAACCGGTAGCCCACACGCGTAGGTTTGCCGGTTTTGGGATCCACCAGCATGACGTTGGAAATATGGATCGGAGCTTCTTTTTCCACCAAACCGCCTTGCGGATTTTCGGCCGTAGGCTTAACGCGTTTGGTGACAATATTGAGCCCTTCCACGATCACACGGTCTTTGTCGCGAAGTACCTTCAGTACTTTGCCTTTCTTCCCGCGGTCTTTACCACTCATGACTTGAACGTAGTCGCCCGTTTTTATCTTGAACTTTTTCATACTGTATTCGTTTTACAAAACCTCGGGAGCCAAGGATATGATTTTCGTAAATTGTTTGTCACGCAACTCACGGGCTACCGGACCGAATACGCGCGTACCGCGCATCTCGCCCTGAGCGTTCAATAAAACCACCGCGTTATCGTCAAAACGGATGTACGATCCGTCCGGGCGGCGCACTTCTTTCTTGGTACGCACCACCACACCGGTGGAGATTTGTCCCTTTTTGATGTTGCCGTTGGGAGTGGCTTGTTTGACCGTTACCACCACTTTGTCGCCTACGGTGGCGTAACGTTTGCGCGTACCTCCCAACACACGGATCACCAAGGCTTCTTTGGCTCCCGTATTATCGGCTACCTTGACTCGTGTTTCTTGTTGTATCATCTTACTTGGCTCTTTCGATTATTTCTACAATTCTCCAACGTTTCTTTTTACTCAAAGGCCGCGTTTCCATGATGCGCACTTTGTCGCCTACGCGGGCCTCGTTTTTTTCGTCATGCACCATGTATTTTTTGGTGCGCAAAACGAATTTATGGTATTTGGGATGCTTGACCCGTTTGGTTTCGGTTACCACCACCGACTTGTCCATTTTGTCGGAGGTCACGATCCCAATACGTTCCTTGCGTAAATTTCTTTTCACTTGTTCCATGTCGTATTATTTAAGACCTCGGGCGTTTTTTTCGGTGAGCAATCGCGCAATGGTGCGTCGCAATTCCCTCAATTCCAGAGGATTTTCCAGAGGTTGCACCTTATGCAATACCTTCAATTGTTGGTATTTCTTTTTCAAATTCCTGACTTGTTCCAGCAAGTCGGCGTCGTCCAATTGGCGTATTTCTTGCATTTTCATAGCCATTATTTTTTAGCAATTTCAGGGGCCACCACAAATTTGGTACGCACCGGCAGTTTTTGGGCTGCCAAACGCAATGCTTCGCGGGCCACTTCTTCGGGCACACCGTCCACTTCAAAAAGCACACGGCCCGGTTTGACCACCGCCGCCCAGTATTCTACGTTTCCTTTCCCTTTACCCATACGTACTTCCAACGGTTTTTTGGTGATGGGCTTGTCCGGGAAAATTTTGATCCACAATTGACCTTCACGCTTCATGTAACGCGTGGCGGCCACACGGGCAGCTTCGATCTGACGGGCCGTTATCCAAGCGCTGTCGAGCGACTTGATGCCGTACATCCCGAAGGCCAACCGGTGTCCCCGGTGCGAATTGCCTTTCATCCGGCCCTTTTGCTGCTTTCGGTATTTGTATTTCTTCGGTTGTAACATGATTACCTGTTTTTAGCGTCTGCGTGATTTTCTCGACCGTTTTTTCTCCGACTTGGTAAATCCGATCAAAGGATTCAAATCGCGTTTGCCGTAAACCTCGCCTTTCATGATCCATACTTTTACGCCGATACGGCCGTAAGTGGTATGGGCTTCTTCGAGGGCGTAGTCGATGTCGGCACGGAAGGTCGACAGCGGCACACGGCCGTCCATGTAGGTTTCCGTACGGGCCATTTCGGCACCGTTCAAACGGCCGGCCACTTGCACCTTAATACCCTCGGCTTTCATACGCATGGTCGAGGCGATGGCCTGTTTGATGGCACGGCGGTACGAAATACGGTTCTCGATTTGGCGGGCAATGTTTTGGGCCACCAAAGTGGCGTCCAATTCCGGACGGCGAATTTCGTAGATGTTGATTTGAACGTCCTTACCGGTAAGTTTTTGCAATTTCTTCTTCAGTTCGTCCACTTCCTGTCCGCCCTTACCGATAATAATGCCGGGACGTGCCGTGGTGATGGTCACCGTAATCACTTTCAACGTACGGTCGATATAAATGTGCGAAATAATGTTGCTCTTGGCCAGTTTCTTGACTTCTTTCTTGATAAACTCGCGAATTTTGTAGTCCTCGGCCACTTTGTCGGCGTAATTCTTGCCGCCGTACCACATGGAATCCCATCCTTTGATGATTCCCAGCCGGTTACCTATCGGATTCGTTTTTTGTCCCATACAATTAGTTATTAATACCTTCGGTTATTTTTTCTCCCAATTCCAACGTGATATGACTCATCCGTTTGCGGATTCGGTGTGCACGGCCTTGGGGGGCCGGTTGGATACGTTTGAGCATCCCGGCTTCGTCCACTTTAATTTCCTTTACGTACAACACCACGTCGTCCAACGACTTGTCGGGATTTTTCTGTTCCCAATTATTGATGGCACTTACCAACAATTTTTCAATATACGGAGCACTGGCCTTACGCGTAAATTTCAGGATGGCCAACGCACGGTTCACTTCCTTGCCGCGAATCAAATCGGCCACCAAACGTGTCTTGCGGGCCGAAATGCGGTGATTGCGAAGCTTGGCCACCACTTTGGATTTCTTTTGTTCTTTCAGGCGCTTGGCCATTTCGTGTTTTCTGCGTCCCATTGCTTATCGTTTTTTACCTTTGTTTTTGGCTCCGGCATGTCCCCGGAAAGTACGGGTGGGAGCAAATTCACCCAATTTATGTTCCACCATGTTTTCCGTGATATACACCGGGATGAATTGACGCCCGTTATACACGGCAATGGTTTGTCCGATAAAATCCGGCGTGATCATCGAGGCGCGCGACCAGGTTTTGATGACTTCTTTCTTGCCCGACTCGATGTTCTTGCGGATTTTGCGTTCCAATTTATAGTGAACGTAAGGTCCTTTTTTTAGTGATCTCGCCATAGCTTATTTCTTTCTACGTTCCAATATGAATTTGTTGCTGTATTTCTTCTTATTACGCGTTTTGTATCCTTTGGCAGGAATACCTTTACGCGAACGGGGATGACCACCGGAAGCACGTCCTTCACCACCACCCATGGGGTGATCCACCGGGTTCATAGCCACACCTCGCGTACGGGGACGGCGTCCCAACCAACGCGAACGGCCGGCTTTACCGGATTGCTCCAATTGATGGTCGCTGTTCGATACCACACCGATGGTGGCCATACCGTTGGCCAAAACCAAACGGGTTTCGCCCGAAGGCAATTTCAATACCACATACTTGCCTTCCTTGGCCATCAATTGGGCAAAAGTACCGGCACTGCGGGCCAAGGCACCGCCTTTACCGGGCTTGAGCTCCACATTGTGGATAATCGTACCCAAAGGAATGTTCTTCATGGGCATGGCATTGCCCACTTCGGCGGGCACTTTCTCGCCGCTGATAATGGTGTCGCCCACTTTGATCTCGGACGGGGCGATGATATAACGTTTTTCACCGTCGGCATAGACGACCAAAGCGATGAAAGCCGAACGGTTGGGATCGTATTCGATGGTTTTGACCTTAGCCGGAATACCGAATTTATCCCGTTTGAAGTCGATGATACGATAACGGCGTTTATGTCCGCCTCCGCGGTAACGCATGGTACGACGGCCCACGTTGTTACGTCCGCCCGTGCTCTTCTTCGGAGCCAAGAGCGATTTTTCGGGCTTGTCGGTGGTAAGGGCCGCAAAATCGTTTACGATGCGAAACCGCTGACCGGGCGTGGTAGGTTTTAATTTTCTAACTCCCATTGTTCTTTACTTATAAATTAAAGAAATCTATGCTTTGGCCTTCTTTCAATTCCACAATGGCCTTTTTGTAGGCGCCTTTTTTACTCTGCTGCAAACCCCGCTTGGTGTATTTAAGCTTGGTCTTGGCAGGATAGATCATGGTGCGAACCGACACCACATCCACTCCGTACAGATCCTCGATGGCCTTTTTGATTTGCGGCTTGGTGGCCTTCAGGTCAACGACGAATCCGTACCGGTTGTACTTGTCGGTTTGATCCACCATTTTTTCGGTCAATATCGGGCTCTTGATAATTCCCATAACTGCTTATTTTTTTAAGATCGCCTCAATTTGCGCTACGGCCGGCTCGCTCAATACGATATTATCCGTATTCAGGATAATGTAAGTATTTAAATCTGAGCCTCTTACAATCTTAACCGCCGGCAAATTGCGCGATGACAAATATACGTTATTTTTTAATTCGTCCAACACCCACAGCGACTTAGCGTTAGCCACGTCCAAATTGTTCAGGATACGAACGAACTCCTTGGTCTTGGGGACTTCCAAATCAAAGTCTTCGACCACTTTGATTTTGCCCTCTTTCATCATATGACTCAACGCCGACTTGCGGGCCAGACGTTTGAGTTTCTTGTTGAGCTTGAAACGGTAATCGCGCGGACGGGGACCGAACACACGTCCACCACCGCGGAACAAGGGGTTCTTGATCGATCCGGCACGGGCCGTTCCCGTTCCTTTCTGACGTTTGATCTTGCGTGTACTACCGGCCACTTCGCCGCGTTCTTTGGCTTTGTGCGTACCTTGACGTTGGTTGGCCAAATATTGCTTTACATCCAAATAAATGGCATGCTCATTGGGCTCGATGCCGAAAATTTCATCGGCCAACTCGATGGTACGTCCCGTTTCTTTGCCTTCGATATTATATACTTTCAGTTTCATTACTTCTTGATTATTAAGTAAGATTTTTTGTGTCCGGGCACACTTCCCTTGACAATCAGAAGGTTTTTCTCGGGAATGATTTTCATGACCTTCAGGTTTTGAACGGTCACGCGCTCATTGCCCATACGGCCGGCCATACGCATGCCTTTGAACACACGCGAAGGATCGGCCGAGGCACCGATGGAACCGGGGGCACGCAAACGGTTGTGTTGGCCGTGGGTAGCTTGACCTACCCCGCCGAAACCGTGACGTTTAACTACCCCCTGAAAGCCTTTCCCTTTGGAAATGCCCGTTACGTCCACGTATTCACCTTCGACAAAAACGTCTTCCACCCGGATCTCGTCCCCGGGCTGATATTCTTTTTCAAATCCTTGGAATTCGACTAACTTTTTCTTGGGCGTCACACCGGCCTTTTCAAAATGTCCTTTCAAAGGCTTGGTGGTACGCTTTTCTTTTTTGTCATCGAAACCAAGTTGCAAGGCTTCGTACCCGTCTTTCTCCTTGGTTCTGACTTGGGTAACATAGTTGGGACCCACTTCAATGACGGTAACCGGTATGTTCTTACCGTTCTCGTCAAAGATGCTGGTCATCCCGATTTTTCTCCCAATTAATCCTGGCATAGCTGTTTAATTATTATCAGATTTTTATTTCTACATCCACACCGCTGGGCAGTTCCAATTTCATCAACGCATCGATGGTCTTGGGCGTCGAACTGTAGATGTCCAACAGACGCTTGTGCGTGTTGAGTTGAAACTGCTCGCGCGATTTTTTGTTCACGTGCGGCGAGCGCAAAACCGTAAAGATGCGTTTCTTGGTCGGCAACGGGATGGGCCCGTTCACCACGGCTCCCGTACTCTTTACGATCTTGACTATTTTTTCGGCGGATTTATCCACCAAATTATGGTCGTATGATTTGAGTTTTATGCGAATTTTTTGCGCCATGGCTTAAGTTTTATTCGTTTTCTTTTTTGATCACTTCTTCGGCAATGTTATCGGGCGCCGGGGCGTAGTGCGAGAACTCCATCGACGAAGTGGCACGTCCCGACGACAAGGTACGCAACACCGTTACGTAGCCGAACATCTCGGACAGCGGCACATAAGCCTTGATTACCTTGGCTCCCGAACGGTCGTCCATGCTCAACACTTGTCCGCGACGGCGGTTGAGGTCGCCGATGATGTCGCCCATGTTTTCTTCGGGCGTCACCACCTCCAATTTCATGATGGGCTCCAACAAAATGGGATTGGCTTTCTTGGCCGCGGCTTTAAAGCCCAACTTGGCCGCCAATTCGAACGAGAGCGAGTCGGAGTCCACCGGGTGGAACGAACCGTCCTTCAAGGTCACCTTCATACCTTCGACTTCGAAACCGGCCAACGGACCGGACTTCATGGCTTCTTCGAAACCTTTCTGTACCGAAGGAATATATTCTTTAGGAATGTTACCTCCCTTGATTTCGTTGATGAATTCCAAACCGGTCTTGCCTTCTTCGGCCGGCTCGAGCGTAAAGATAATGTCGGCGAACTTACCGCGACCACCCGTTTGTTTCTTGTAAACTTCGCGGTGATCCACGGGCGTGGTCAAGGCTTCTTTGTATTCTACACGCGGTTGACCCACGTTTACATCCACCTTGAATTCGCGTTTCAGCCGATCAACGATAATTTCCAGGTGCAACTCGCCCATACCGGAAATAATGGTTTGGCCGGTACTTTCGTCGGTTTTGACCTGGAAGGTGGGGTCTTCTTCGGCCAATTTGGCCAACGCCATCCCCAATTTGTCCATATCGGCTTTGGTTTTAGGCTCCACGGCAATACCGATCACCGGATCGGGGAAATCCATGGATTCCAAAACGATGGGATGTTTTTCGTCGCAAAGCGTATCACCGGTTTTAATGTCCTTGAATCCCACGCCGGCACCGATATCTCCCGCACCGATTTTATCGATGGGATTTTGTTTGTTGGCGTGCATTTGATAGATACGCGAAATACGTTCTTTCTTGCCCGAACGGGTGTTGAGCACCGTCGAACCGGCATTCAGGATGCCCGAATAGACGCGGAAGTATGCCAAACGGCCCACATAGGGGTCCGTAGCAATTTTGAAGGCCAATGCCGTAAACGGTTCGTCGTAACTGGGCTTCCTATAAACAGTTTCGCCCGTGCGGGGATCGATTCCTTCGATGGCTTCGATGTCCACGGGCGAGGGCAAGAAACGAACGACAGCGTCGAGCAAGGCTTGCACACCTTTGTTCTTGAAGGCCGATCCGGCCAACATGGGGATAATGGACATGTCGATGGTGGCGGCGCGCAAAGCGGCAATGATTTCGTCTTCGGTGATGGAATCTTCGTCTTCGAAGAATTTCTCCATCAAACGTTCGTCATATTCGGCCACCGCTTCGATAAGTTTGGCGCGGTATTCTTCCACCGTATCTTTGAGCTCTTCGGGAATGGGCACCACTTCGTAGGTCATGCCCAAGTCTTCCTCGTTCCAAATAATGGCTTCTTTGGTGATCAAGTCCACCACGCCTTTAAAATCGGCTTCTTCGCCGATGGGCACTTGAAGCGGCACGGCATTACCGCCGAGCATTTCTTTTACTTGTCGCACCACATTAAAAAAATCGGCGCCTTGACGGTCCATCTTGTTGACGAAACCAATTCGAGGCACCTTATACTTGTCGGCTTGCCGCCATACGGTTTCGGACTGGGGTTCCACACCGTCCACAGCGCTGAACAAAGCCACCATACCGTCCAATACCCGCAGCGACCGTTCCACTTCGACCGTAAAGTCCACGTGACCGGGCGTATCGATAATGTTGATTTGGTATTTTTCGCCCCGGTAAGGCCATTCACAACGGGTTGCGGCCGAGGTAATGGTAATACCCCGTTCTTTTTCTTGCTCCATCCAGTCCATGGTGGCCGCCCCTTCGTGTACCTCACCGATTTTGTGCGAAATACCCGTATAATACAGGATACGCTCGGTGGTGGTGGTTTTGCCCGCGTCGATGTGCGCGGCAATTCCGATATTTCGTACTTTCGTTAGATCCTTTACCATTGCTGCATATTAATTTTAAAAGCGGAAATGCGAAAATGCCTTGTTGGCTTCGGCCATTCGGTGGGTATCGTTTTTCTTTTTCACGGCTGCGCCTTCTTCCTTGTAAGCGGCCAGTATTTCACCGGCCAACTTTTGCGGGAAAGTTTTTTCGTTACGGGCGCGCGCGTATTTAATCAACCACTTCATGGCCAACGAAATTTTCCGGTCAGGACGGATAGGCATGGGAATCTGGAAAGTAGCCCCACCGATACGGCGGCTGCGTACTTCCACGTGCGGCATTACGTTTTCCAAAGCGGTTTTCCAAATTTCCAAAGCCGATTTATCTTCGTCCTGTTTTTTCTGATCCACAATGTCCAATGCATCGTAAAACAGCTTGAAGGCCAAAGATTTTTTGCCTTCGCGCATCATGTTATTGACAAACCTGGTTACCAGGGGATCATTGAACTTGGGATCCGGATCGAGTATTCTTTTCTTAGGTTTTCCTTTTCTCATCGCTTAATTTTTTAAGGTCATTACTTCTTAGGGCGTTTGGTTCCGTATTTGGAACGGCGTTGACGTCGACCTTCCACACCGGCGGTATCCAATGCACCACGAATGATGTGGTAACGCACGCCGGGCAGGTCTTTTACCCTTCCGCCTCTCACCAATACTATCGAGTGCTCCTGCAAGTTGTGTCCTTCGCCGGGAATGTATGCGTTCACTTCGTTGCCGTTAGTCAAACGTACACGGGCCACCTTACGCATAGCCGAATTAGGCTTTTTGGGCGTAGTGGTGTACACACGAATACATACCCCCCGCTTTTGCGGACTACCTTGCAAAGCAGCCGATTTACTCTTCTTGGTGATGGTCTTGCGGCCTTTTCTTACAAGCTGTTGAATGGTAGGCATATTCTTCTTTTATGGTTTAAATTGGCGTGCAAATATAGAAAGTTTTTTTCGTTTTTCAAACTCATACTCAAAAATTTATTTTTCCGTAAATTTCAAGGCCGCGAAAACCTTTTCCGTTATCAATGTGTTATTGGCCCCTTCCGGATGATGGCCGTACTAAGGCCGCCCATTTTCCGTTATCATGGCAACGGATATTTTTCCAAATGAAGCGAAGTGTACCGGTTGGTTTATTGTGGTTTTTTACCGCCCCCTTTTTTCTTACTTGGGCGCAAAGCGATACATTGAACGCAGGTGCGGACAGTTTATACATTATAATTAATAATAAAATAGAGGCTCGCCTGGCCGTGAACGACAGTCTTTCCATATCCCGTTATACGCAAAGCGGTTTGTATGCTACGGATTCCATCCGCAAGGACTCGGGGCGCTACCTGTTGTATCTCCATGCCGCCGCCTTTCCCATCGACAGTCTGGTAATCAACGACCGCCCCCCTTTGCCGCGGTCTATCAAACGTTATATATTGCGGCACTATCCCCGTGATTACGCATCATTTATAAAGTTTCTGCAAACCACCGGCGCTTGGAAAACCAACGGAACATCCCTTCTCCGGATCAACGGACGGCATGTATTGTTTATTAAAGGAGGCTATGCTCCCGAACCCGCCGGTTTTTCATTGGAATTACGCCCCATGGGAACAGGTAGAAAATGGCAATTCTACGGCCGGGGACAACTGGTTACTCCCCATCCTCTGGTCAGAAGCGGCACCATGGAATTGGAGGGCGAAAGCGGTAGCGGCTTTCAACGTTTTTCCTACCGTCATCGGTTTCGTTTTATAGGGGGAACACCATGGTCACACTCTTATCGTTTTGGATTCCGAAAACAGGGCCGCAGCCTAATCAGTTTACTACATGCCATAAACGGAGATTATCAATACGGCCCCTGGCGGGCGGGCACCGGCATCTGGAGGCATCACGTGGTGGATTCTGTCCGGGAACAAATCGATTGGTATCTCACCGTTACGGCTCAAGTGCGGCATCCCGCATGGGGCGCCTTTTTTCAGAGCGGCTGGAACGGCCGGACGGGCTATTTTGCCTCCGCTAAAGCAGACTGGAAAACTCCCTACCGGTGTACGGGCGAACACCATTTACGCGGATTTTTAGCCGCCGATACGGTATTGGTTGCCGACCAATGGCCCCGCGATTGGGAATGGATTCGCACCCGTTATCCGCTGGGCAAGAGAATCAAAGCTTTCGGCGATGTTTATTCGACCTTTCCGCTTACGCGGAATGAACAATTTTTATATGTTTTTCAGCATTTTTATGCGATTCGCGAACAATCGTCGGCGTTTTATTCAATATTTACACTAGGGCTTGGCATATCAAAAAGAAATCCGAAATACGGTTTGGCCATGGAGGTTTTTTATCCGGTTTACAGTAACTATCCCACTGATTTAAAAGAATTTATGTTCACCTTCAAATGGATCGATTATTGGTAATATTTCATACGGATGCTTGCGAATTTCATTTAGTACTGAAAATATTTGTGATTTTATAATTTTTTCCGATATTTGTATTTAGCAAAACAAAAAACTATTCAGATGAGAACAAAGTTTAAAGGACTCTTGACGCTCTTGTTGGCGTTAGTTGTGCAAATATCCTTTGCGCAACAAAAGAAGGTGTCCGGGACGGTGACCGACGCCCAAACGGGTGAACCGTTACCCGGTGTGAACATTCAAGTAAAAGGTACGAACAAAGGTACCACTACCGACTTCGACGGGAAATATACCATTACGGTAAGTCCCGAAGATGTACTGGTTTTCTCGTACATCGGTTATCAAACCAAAGAAGTCAAAGTAGGGGACCGCAGCCAAATCGACGTAAAACTCGTACCTGGTGAAGAATTGGGACCTGTGGTGGTGGACATTACCGGTGAGAAAAAAGAAGTCAAAACCCTTTCATATGCCGTACAACCGGTTAAAGCCGAAAAGCTGGAGCTTTCGGACATTTCCAACGTCCAAGCGGCTTTGAGCGGTAAGGTAGCCGGTGCCCAAGTTTGGGAACAAGCCGGTTCGAAATTGGGTTCCAAACCTAAAATCCGTATTCGCGGTCGTATTTCCTTGAGTTCGGATTCGGATCCTTTGTATGTTGTGGACGGTGTACCGGTAAGCGATCCTTCGATTGTGGATCCCGACGACATTGCCAGCATTGAAGTATTGAAAGGCCCCAACGCTACCGCCATTTACGGTCAACGCGGTGAAAACGGGGTGGTTGTTATTGTTACGAAATCGGCCAAGAAAGGTAAATTCGGCGTTAACGTAAACAGCAAAGTTACCTTCGAAAAAATCGCTTACTTGCCTAAATATCAAGACTGGTACGGACAAGGTGCACGCGGTGACGGCGATTGGATGCAATATGATTACAATGCCTACAGTGCACTCGGACCTCAATATGAAGAATGGGCCGCACCTGCTTTCCAAGGCGCTCGCTTTAATCGACGAACCCTTTACGATGAAAGTTGGGGACCTAAATTCGACGGAAAAGATTATATGCCTTGGTATGCATGGGTACCCGGAAGCCCCTACTTCGGTCAAACGGCCAAATGGGTACCTCAACCCGACAACGTTAAAAACTTCTACGATACGGGTATTTACATTAAAAACAATGTTTCGCTCTTCTCGGGTACCGATAAATACAGTGCCCGTTTGTCGTTTGCCAATTTGAACCAAAAAGGTACCATTCCTTTCTCGACCTATAAACGTTACTACGTTACTTCGAACATTACCTACAACGTTACCGACGATTTCAAAGTAGGTGTACAAGCCATTTATTCGCAATACAAACGTCACGGTGACTTTGACGATGCCTATGGTAACCAAACCTCCGGTTCGTTCAACGCTTGGTTTGCCCGTGACTTGGATATGGCCAAACAAAAAGAATTGATCGACCTCAAAACTCCCGAAGGTTATTTAGCCTCATGGAACTGGTGGGGACCTTTCTATATTGCCCTCCTGCCCAATTATGGTTATCCGCTTGAACAACTTAAACGTCCTGTCTTCTGGTTTAACCACTATACTTGGCTTGACCGCTATGATCGAAACGGCTACGGTAATTCCTTGACGGCTAATATTTGGGCTAAATATAACATCACCAAAGATTTGGCCGTAAAGGTTAACTTCAACCGTTTCCAAATTCACCCTAATTCAAACTTCCACCTGCCTTACGAAATTGAATATTCGTCGGCCCATGATTTGTATACTTCCTGGGTTAATAGCTTCGGCTTAGACAAACAAGTACGTACCGAAGACAACTACAATGCATGGTTGCTTTACAAAACCGACCTGACCGACGATATCAAACTTGACGCTATGGCAGGTACAACCTTGCGCGTACAAGACTTCTATCGAGTACGTAACTGGATGGGAGCGGAAGATATGGAAAACGGTTTGATCATACCTGACGTTTACCGTTTCGACAACACCAAAAAACCTGTTATTGCGTTTATAGACGAACGTCATAAAAAGGTATTGTCGCTTTACGGAAAAACGACCTTCTCGTACAAAGACGTATTGTTCTTGGAATTGACCGGTCGTCAAGACTGGAGCTCGGCTCTATTCCCCGATCATAACGGTTACTTCTATCCTTCGGCCGGTTTGACCTTCAACTTCTCGGATCTGGAAGCATTCCAAGACAACGAAGATTTGAGCAAAATCATTTCGTCGGGTAAATTCCGTATCGGTTGGGCCCAAGTAGGTTCCGACGTACGTGAACACTTGATTTATCCTCGCTATCCTATTATGAGTGATGTGGCATATAACGATTATGCTACCTTGCTTACTCCTAATTATACGGTGGATCCTAACTTGAAGCCCGCTTTGAACTCCTCGTTCGAAACCGGTGTGGACCTGAAATTCTTTAAAAACCGTCTTGGCATGAACTTGACCTACTACTATGAAAAACGTCAAGACGAAATTATCTTCCAAGCTATTTCCGGTGCCACCGGTTACAGCAGCTACTTGACCAACGGTGGTCAAACACACCGTTCCGGTATTGAATTGACCTTGAGCGGTACGCCCATTCAAAAGAAAGATTTCGAATGGAACATGGACTTCAACTTGGGTTATAACAAAACCATTATCGACGAAGTACCCGGTGATGCCGAAGAAATGTTCGCTCCCGGCGGTCGTTGGTGGAGCCATGGTGACTACTGGAGCCGTATCGCTCTTGTACACCACGAAGGTATGGAATGGGGACAACTGAAAGGTTACGACATCCGTCGTGACAAAAACGGCAATCCCGTATTAGGTGCCAATGGTTATTACCTGCGTACCAAAGACCAAGTTTACTTCGGTTCCGTATTGCCTCGCTTTACGGGTGGTTTCACCAACATCTTTAAATACAAAGGTATTTCCTTGGCCGCTCACTTTACCTTCCAAAAAGGCGGTAAATTCTTCTCTGGATCCGAAGTTTGGGGTTACTACTCCGGTCTGTATGAAGAAACCGGCCTGAACGGTAATCGTGAAGCCGGTGTTGATTTGATCGGTGTAGATGAAAACGGAAATGCCGTTAAACACAATGTATCGGCACGTAACTACTACAAACAATTCCACCGTAGTAATATCGTAGGACCCTTCATCCATGACGCTAGCTATTTGAAACTGCGTGAATTGAGCTTAAACTACACGCTGCCTAAGAGCATGCTGGGTAACGGCAAATTCCTCAAGAGCGCTACGGTGGGTATCATCGGTACCAACGTATGGTTGATTGCCGTTGCCAAAGACAACTATCACCGTTGGGATCCTTCGGAACTTTCGCAAGTATACGGTGAAGATGCTCAGTTGCCCGGAACCCGTCGTATCGGTATGAACATTAAATTGAGCTTCTAATCCATGAAAATTAAAAACATTAAAACAATGAAAAAGATTCAGTTATTCCTCATAGCTCTGTTGGTCTTGGGTTCTTGTAAGAACTTCGACTTCGGTGACATCAATAAGGACCCTATTGGCCCCAATGAACCCAGCCCTAAAGACATGCTGGCTGGCGGTATCATGAATTTCTTCAACAACAGCGGACGTGACTACTTTACCAACCCCACGTTCTACGTGCAATGGCAAACTCAAAACATCTACACGTCCGAAATGCAGTACGCCGACTCGCCTATCGACTGGAACCCTTGGTATGTACAAGTATTGAGTAACTTCCAAGCTAATATCGAATACATCGCAGCAAACCGCGAAAGTTCGGTAGTACGTTCTATGGGATATCCTGATAACCAAATCGCCGTAAACAAAATCATGAAAGCTTATGTTTTCAAATTCATCACGGACATTTACGGTGATATCCCTTATTCCGAAGCCCTGGATCCTGATAATAAAACGCCTAAGTATGACAATCAAATCGACATTTATCACGGCATTATCGAAGAATTGAAAGAAGCCCGTGACATGATCGATGAAACCAAAGGCGGTATTGAAGGCGATGTGGTATTTAACGGAGATATGGCTAAATGGAAAAAATTGGCCAACTCCCTGATTTTGCATGCCGCTTTACAATTAAGCAATGTAGCTGATCAAGAAAACTACGCCAAAGGTGAATTTAGCGCGGTTATCAACAACCTGGCTTCCAATGGCGGTGTAATCGAAGATGTTAATGATGAAGCTTGGATCTATTACACTCATATTGATCGCCGTTTGCAAAACCCTTATTCGCGTCTGCGTCGTGACGACTATTTCCTAAGTAAAGAATTCACCGATGCATTGCAAGGTGAAAATAAAGTAAACAGTCCTGTTACCAGCTGTAGCCCCAGCTACAACGGTACGCCCGACTTGCGCGAATACATCTTCAGCAACTCGCCCGGCGACGACGGACGCAATTACGCTTGCTCCACCGATGGAGGCGGCGCTAAAATGTCAGAATTAATTTGGAATCCCGATGCACCGCTTCCTTTCTTCACGGCAGCTTGGGTTTACTTTGACCGTGCCGAAGCCGCTGTTCGAGGTTGGACCAACGAAGATTATAAAACCCTCTTAGAAGAAGGTATTAAAGCTTCGTACAAGTCGTTGGCAGCTCATTACCTGCCCGAATACTATTCGACCTTCGAAAACTACGGCGCTCAATTTGCCGCTGCACGTGTTGCCGATGCCGAAAATCCCAACTACGGTTTGGCCGGAGGAGATGCCCAAAAAGCCAAATTGGAAGTTATTGGCGAAGAAAAATGGGTTGCTTACTTCCCCATGGGCTTCGAAGCATGGGCACAATGGCGCCGTATCGGTTATCCGGCTCTGACTCCTCATCCGGAACCGTTGAATGCTACGGGTCAAATTCCTCGACGCTACTCGTATCCTATGAACGAACCTACGTTCAATCCGCAAGGATATGCTTCGGGCGTTCAGGACTTGACCCCTGCCGAAGACCGAAACGATTCGCGTATCCCTTGGGATAAATAATCCCTGCAAGAACATAATCCGGACCGCCTCCATCCCTTGGAGGCGGTTCTTTTTTGGTGTGATATTTGTAATTAAAAATATTGTAATTTTGCTTTAATCTAAATAAGCTTTTGAAATGATGAACGAAGCCAAAGCCAAAGAGCTGCTCAAACAAGTAAAATATAAAGACAACAATATTGTTGACGGCGGACAACTCAAAAAAGTAGAAGTCAAAAATGATATTTTCGGGAAACAATTTTCGGTGGAATTGGTCATCGACAGCCCTGCCATCCATGTCAAGAAAAAACTCGAAGAAGATATTCGCGACGTGGTGACCAAAAACTGGGGCGAGGACGTGGAAGTAAAGGTCACCACCAAAGTGGTGGTCCCCGAAAACGAAAAGATGAAACCCATTGAAAAAATCAAAAACATTATCGCCGTGGCCTCGGGCAAAGGTGGCGTGGGCAAATCCACCGTAACGGCCAACCTGGCTGCCTCGCTGGCGAAAATGGGCTTTAAAGTGGGGATCCTGGATGCCGACGTGTACGGTCCGTCGATTCCGTTGATGTTCGACGTGCAACAAGCCCGGCCGCGTGCCGTCAAAGAAGGAGACAAAGTATGGATTATCCCCGTGGAATCCTACGGCGTCAAAATTTTGTCCATCGGCTTTTTTGCCGCGCCCGAGCAAGCCGTCATTTGGCGGGGTTCCATGGCCAACTCGGCCCTTAATCAATTGATGTTCGACGCCAAATGGGGTGACTTGGATTTTCTGCTTATCGACTTGCCCCCCGGTACGGGCGACATTCAGCTGTCGGTCATGCAAATGGTTCCCGTCACGGGCGCCGTGGTGGTTACCACCCCTCAAAATGTGGCTGTGGCCGACGTAAGGAAAGCCATCAATATGTTTGAAAATCCTTCGATCAAGGTACCCGTATTGGGCATAATCGAAAATATGTCGTATTTTCAACCGGCCGAATGTCCCGAATACAAATACTACATTTTCGGCCGCGACGGAGGCAAGCATTTGGCCGAGCAATTAAATATCCCGCTTTTGGGCGAAGTGCCTTTAGTGCAAAGCATCCGCGAGTCGGGCGATATAGGACGTCCCGCCGCCTTGCAAGAAGGCACCGAAATTGCCAAAATCTGGGAAGAAATTACCCGCAATACGGTGGAAAAAACCATCGAACGCAATAAAAAATTGCCCCCTACCGAAAAAATACGTATTACCAACCAAGCCGGTTGTTCGGTAAAATAATCCTTTATGCCCGAAGCCTTCGAAACACGTTTGCAAAAAGCTCTGCATGAAATCCGTCGTTTTATTCAACAAGACGGCGGAGACATTCGTATCGTCTCCTACAATGACGAAGAAATCGTCGTGCAATTTTTGGGCAACTGCATGCACTGTTCGTTAAAAAACCTGACG